>Ga0181521_10006784_pt1 | contig 12249 bp, 9 predicted proteins | sample PEATcosm2014_Bin_32_FD_119764 | JGI IMG/M metagenome (GOLD analysis project Ga0181521, IMG submission 119764) | Peatland microbial communities from MTU Mesocosm Facility, Houghton, MI, USA - PEATcosm2014_Bin02_60_metaG | ecosystem: Environmental > Terrestrial > Soil > Wetlands > Peat | place... | reverse complement strand
TGAACCGCGCGCCGGCACGGATCTTGTGGGCCAGCTTGAAATATTGCGGCATCACTTCCGATTCGAGCCGCTTGTAGTTGGTGACCACGGCGCCGGGAAAGAAATGGCCGCCGGGAATTTCGGACATGAGCTGCAGAAGGCCGACGGAATCGATGTCGAAGACCGGGGCCGATTGGCCGTAATAGCCGGAGACCGGGTAGTCGCCGGAAAGCGCCAGCACGTTGCGAAAACCTTCGCTCGCCAGCGTCCAGCACCGGCTCTCAAGCGCGTTGCGGTTCCAGTCTTTGCAGGAAAGGTGGATGATGACTTCCTGCCCGCGATGGACCAGGTCTGTGCCGATGGTGTCGGCGCTCAACATGGCATGGCCGCCGGGATTGTCGGTGATGCTGAGGGCATCGAAGCGGGGGTGTTCGGCCAGGGCTCGCGCCAGACCGAGAACACGGCTGCTGCCGGGATCGGAAATGAGCCCGCGGGAGGTGACCAGTTCGGCGATGGTGACGAACGCGGGCGAATCCTCGAGGAGGTCGCGAAGGGGACGCTTGCCCCAGGCGCCGGCGACGAGGGTTTGTGCCCAACTGGACTCGGTGGCCATTTAGTACAACACCCGAACTATATGCCATCACGTTTACGAGCTGGTGTCAACCACCGGATTGACAGATGGGGCGAGTGGCCTTAACGAAAAAGCGCCGACTGGTTATTGATTCCGACGAAAACCCGGGTAACGATAACCGTTTATGACTTCGCCCGAGGTGTTCTGGCCGTATTTCGCGCTGTGCGTGTTCCTGATTGCCGCGATTGTGGCGGCGGGGCGGGAGTTCGCGAGGGCGCGAGGGCTCGACAAGGCCGAACCGCTTGGCCGCGTGACGCTGGCTATCCCGATCGCCACCTTTGGGGCGGAGCACTTCGCCTCGGCGCATGGGATCATGAACGGCGTTCCAGCGTGGATGCCGTGGAGGCTTTTCTGGACGTATTTCGTCGGCACCGCGCTCATCGCCGCGGCCGTCAGCTTGATTTTCCGGGTCAAGGTTCGGCTATCGGCGACGCTGCTGGGTATCATGCTCTTCTGTTTCGTGGCGATGATTCACGTGCCGAATGCCATTGCCGCGCCGCGGGATCGAATAGCGTGGACGATTGTCGCGAGGGACTCGGGGTTCAGTGCGGGCGCGCTGCTTCTGGGCATCGTCAGCGGTCGAAGAACACCGCGCCGGGATCGCATGGCGGCGGTTGCATTTTACTGGATTGCGGCGGTCTCGATATTCTTCGGCGTCGAGCATTTTCTTCATCCCCAGTGCGTGCCCGCCGTTCCGCTGGAGAAAGTGGTGCCGCGGTGGATTCCGTTGGCTCACTTCTGGACGGTGCTGACGGGAGTCCTGCTTCTGGCCGGCGGGGGTGCCATGTTGGTGAACAGGGCCGCGCGGAGGGTGGCAGCCGGACTCGGGGCTTGGGTCCTGCTGCTGGTTCTGTCGCTTTATCTCGCCATCATGATTTCCCAGCGGGATATCGAAGGGCTGAACTATTTCGCGGACACGATGATGTTCGCGGGAGTCCTCTTCATTGCTTCGTTGTTCTCACGGGGCAAGTCGGGTTCTGGGGCAGGAGTCGAGTGAGCGGCCGGCAGCCAAGATCGAGGGACTTGCAAAATTCAGGCAAATTGCCAAGGCACTGCTCCCTGCAGGAGTGTGAAAAAACCGAGTCCGCTTGCCGGAGCCCCGGAAAAAACGCGATTGCTGGCGACCGTTAAATGGTGCGGAACGATTTAATCTTGCAAGTGCCTCAAGATTGGCTGCCCCACTGTCTGGCGTACTACGCTAGAATCCATTCATTCCCGATATTGGAGGACTTATGAGGAACCTGATGTTCGCGCTCGTGCTCGCCGCCGCCGCGCAGCCGCTACTCGCCCAGGGCGCCCCGCCGCAGGGCGCCGCCGACCAGCCGTACACAATGGAGTATTACTACAAGGTGCAGTGGGGGCACCAGCAGGAATTCCTGCAGCTCTTTCTGAAAAACCACTACCCGCTGCTGATGAAGATGGTGGAGAGCGGGAGAATGCTCTCGGTGAAGATCGAGCAGCCGTCGAACCACATGACGGAAGATTCGCGTTGGGATTACCGGGTGACCATCCGGTTCAAGAATTCCACGCTGGCGACCACCGCGAATCCCGATGAGGAACGGATCATCAAGGAGCTCTGGCCGAATCAGGCGACCTACCAGCGCGAGGAACAGCGGCGGTTCGAGATTCTACTGGCACATTGGGATTTGCCGCTGACCGATATTACGCCGGTGAAGAAGTAAGGCATCAGGCGAGAACCGTTCTTCTCTGTGGTCTCTGTGTGAAGAAGAACAGCTCTCAGAGAGGCACAGAGGACACGGAGAAAACTCGAAAGGCGGCATTGCGTGATCGTTTCTTCTTTCACGCAGAGACGCAAAGGACGCAGAGATTCAGAACTGTTTTCTCTCTGCGGTCTCTGCGGCTCTGCAAGAAAAAAATACCCGCTCATTTGGCCGGGGTGGGAACTTCGCCGCCGAAATGGATGGTGGAATCGACTTTGTACATCCTGATGCGGGCGTCGAGCGGGCGGAGCATTTCGAGCACGATGGCGGCGCCTTGCGTTTTGAGCGAGAAATGCGTGCTGCCTTCGTGGGTTACCGGAAATTCGCGGGCGCCGAAGGGCGCAATCTGAACGTCGAACGCGGCGCTGCAGACCGGGGAGAGCTCCGCGGCCGGCGTGGTTCCGGGGAGAAAAAAGAGGTTGCCGGCCGAGTAGCATAGCGATGCTTTCACGGCCCGTTCTGTAGTGTTAATGAGCGAGACCATGGCGCCGGCCAGCTCCCCGACATCGCCTGAGAACCACGGGTTGCGCGTGGGATAGACCACATCGCGGCCCACGCTCTTGAGTTGGTTGCCGATGACGCATTCCGTCAGCGCGCTGACCGCCAGCACCGGCGAGAGACCCGGCGCGGGCACGCGCTCCCGCACCTTTATCCAACCGCTTTCGGTCTCTTCTTCGATGGCTGGTTTGAAGCTCGAACGCTGGCCCGGATTGAATTGCACGGTGACCGCGGGATGGCCGACAATCGGGGCCAGGGCGCCGCTCGGCTTGTGGGCTTCCACGTCGGCCGAGACGACGCGATCGCTGAGGTTCTGCATGGTCACCGTGGAGGTGCAGTGGGGTCCGAAGGCCAGCGCGGGAACCACGCTTTCCACCTGCCGTTCCTGCGCGAACGCCTGCGCGAGGGTCAGCAGTGTGAGCGCAATCGGAATCCGGAGAGACATCTATAAACTTATCGGCCTGGCCGGCCGATGGTTCTAGTTTCGCGGTGACGAATCGCCAGGTAATGATTGGCAAGGTGGGGCAATCCTTTGTTGGCGCCATCCGGGTTGACGCAACCGACGAGGTTGTTCTCCTGGTCGGTCATGATCCACGGGCCCGGGGGCGAGCCGTGATACCAGGCGCCGGCGTTGCCGAAGTAGGTGGTTTCCATCGTGCCGTTGTCGTCGTCGCGGCTATCGATCTCGGCATTGCCATAGTCGAAGCAGCAGCCGAAGTTGTAGTGGTGGCCGTTGACGACCCAATACTGGCCCTCCGCCTGATCGTCGACCGCGGTGCCCTTGGGGTTGTCATTGCGGATGCCCATGCCCGGCTCGATGAAGACGCCGTAGGCCTTGTGGCCCATGATCGTAATCGGCGCCATATCGGCTACCGGCAGGTTGTTAAACCCGCCCATGGCCGGGCCGCTGAATCCGCCGCGAGGCGCCTGGGTGAGATCGTTGTGCTTGGGCGACTGGTCGTAAACGGTAGCGATCCAGCAGTACGTGTTGGCGCAGAAGGCGTCCTGCGCGGCCGCGTTGGCGTATCCGCCTGCGTCCGGGACCGGCGACGCGACGGACTGGACGACGCCGATGTCCAATGTCTTTCCGTCCGACTGGCGCAGGACCTGGTACATCGGGCCGTTGTAGGAGGCGTACAGCGCGCGTGTGGTGCTGTGGGCTGCCACGCAGGGGTCGCCGGCGGCGGCGTAGATGTCACACGGGCCCTGCGGCCTGCGCGGAGGGACATTGGGCCTCCCCCCTGCCTGTTGGGCCATCGTCAACGCGGCGCCAATCAGCGCGAGCGCCAGTGCGAGCATTAGCACAAGATTGATTCTCGTTTTCATGTTTATCCAATTTTCTCTCCCGGGCTTATTCGGGTGTGCGGAGTTCGAAAGATCCAGCGGCCCCGTCGCCCCATTCTCCACCTTCACTGTGCGGTTCCGGCCGCACAACGGCGTTCCGGGTAAGCGTAACCTTGGAGAGAACACGCCCTCCGGTAAGCAATTGCCGGCGGCTGGATTTCGATTGCATGGACGAGTTCCTCCTCGAGTGAGTCAGCAGCAGCGTTAGTACTCAGAGCCGCATTGTAATCGCTTACTTCAAGACGCACAAGCGTGCTCGCGTCTCTTGTAGCAGGTTGGCACTCCGTCTTTCCGCGGTATTGGGGGGTGGATTTGAATTCAGCCTCGCACGGAGTTACATTTGCCTGCTATGAGTCTGCAAGCTCTTTCAACGGAGCCGCCAAGGGGAGGCTCGCATACGTCGCGTTCCGTCGCGGGAAAGAGAGGCATCGAGTGACGTTTTGCAAATCCATAGCGGTTGGGCTATCGCTGGGAGCAGCAGCCTTATCCGCGCAAGAAGGCGCCCGGGTTGATCTCGGGCGAGTGCAGACCGGCGCAACGGTTTGGTTTACTCGCTCCACGGAAGGCCAGTGGGGCATCGAAATCGCGGGGTCAGCGGTCCCGCGTATCCTGCAGGCGAAACCCGCAAAGCTGGAAGTCTTTCGCACGGAAGAGGACATCCGCCAGCTTGCGGCTGGATACACGACCGTCCAGAAGTCCGCGGCCGGGATTGACGCGCGAGCCGACATCGCATACGGCGAGAATGTCGTCTTTCGCGTGAATGACCGCTGGAGCCTGAATGGCGCGATTCTTTCGCTGCGAAGAACGGTGGAAGTGACTGGCAATGCGCCGGGCGGGTTCTACTCATCCATCCTTCTCACTGTAGATCCCCCGGTGGGTTGGAGCGACGTCAATTACATGGCTCCCGCCGCGCTTTACGGGGATCCGACTTACGATGGCGACCGTTCCCCCGGAGGAAGGCTGAACTACGCCGCCCGGCGCCTCGAGATGCGCGAGGATGTCCTTCCAGCGCCGCTCTTCGCGCTCTCTTTCGGCAACGGCACTTCGGTCGCAGTGCTCGACCCGGCGCCGCGCGGCGACACGACGGTCGAGGAATCGCCGGCTAAACCGGTGATGACCGATGCACGCTTTCAGTTTGGCGCCCTGGGGGCCCGGCAGGCGGACAACGGTCCGATTGAGTTCGGCTTCTGGTTTCCCGGCACAACCAGCGGGTACACGGGCGGCCGCGACGCGCCGGCGGCAGTGCGCACGACGCGGCGCTATCACCCGATCGTTCCGGGAGTGGCCCACAGTTACGAGGTGAGGTTTCGCTTCGGGCAGAACGAGTCGTTCCGGGACGTGACCCGAGACGCTTGGCGGTGGGCGTGGAACGCGCTGAAACCGCCGGTATACTATATCGACGTCGAGCAGATGCGCCGCGTCCTGACGGACCATCTGGTGGCCCAGGCCGCCACGATCGACGGGCGCACCGCCATTCCCTTCGTTCTCAATACCGTCTCGGACCAACTGCAATGGAATTGGACGATGGCCGCCATGGGCTTTGTAGGCAAGAACATTGAGTGCGCGGACGAGTTGTTGCGCGAAGGCTATCGCGATCAGACCGAACGCGGACAGAAGATGCGCCAGACGGGGCTGGCGATAATTTCCTCGTTGATTCAGGCCCTTCCGACAGTGCCGCTTCAAGGGACCGGCTACGATCTCAAAACTGGAAAACCGTGGGAGCCGGAGCACGACTGGCTCGCTCCCTGGCTACGAAACGCCACCGAAGACATGCGCGTGCTATTGCGCGCGTACCGGCGCGAGCGCGCGTTGGGCCGCCAGCATCCGGAGTGGTTCAATTGGGTCAAGCAATATGCCAACTGGCTCATCCTCCAGCAGAGGGACGATGGATCCTTCCCCCGGCGGTGGAAACGCGGGAGCAACGAAGTCGCGGAGGCATCGGGCACGACGAGCTACAACCCCGTGCCGCTGCTCGTCCTGATGACCGAAGAGACGGGCGATCCGAAGTATACACAGTCGGCGATCCGCGCGGCCGATTACGTTTGGTCGAATTGGGGGACTCGCGGGGTCTTTATCGGAGGCGCGATCGACAATCCAAATATCACCGATAAAGAGGCCGGGATGCTGAGCATGGAAGCCTACTTGAGCCTCTATGACTCTACCAAGGACCCGAAGTGGCTGGAACGCGCGAAAGCCGCGGCGGACTTCGCTGAAAGCTGGATATGGATCTGGAACGTACCGATGCCGCCGGATGCGGACGGCTCGAAGCTTCACTATAAGAGAGGCGTACCGACGATCGGGCTCCAGGGCATTACGGCGGCGGTGTCCGGCGGCGTCGACGAGTACCTGGATTGGGCCGTGCCCTCGTACGCGAAGCTGTACAACCTGACGAAGGACGAACATTACCTCGACGTGGCACGCGTCCTGCTGCATGATACGAAATCCATGGTCGCTCTACCGGGACGCCAGTACGATGTGAAGGGCATTGGGTGGCAGCAGGAGGGCTGGCGGATGGGTCCGGGGTCCGGGCGCGGCGTTGGAGGCCACCGCCTCTGGCTGCCGTGGGTTTCGGCGAACCACCTGTACGGAATAACGGGCCTGGAGGAATACGACCCCGCACTTTTTAAGAAGGTATCCGCCAAGCCAGCCGTGGAGCAGGGTGGACGGGCGAAATGACGATGAAGGTCCAAGAAAACCCTGTTGTCCCTACTCACTCGGACTCCATGGCTCCGGTGACGCGACGCGCAGCCGGCCTGCTGCTAAGCCGCTTCATCAGTCGATGCCAGGTCGCGCGTCCGACTTTCCGGGCTCCGCTGCGGTACCGAAGACAATACCGTTTCCTTCAGTTCGATCGGGAGCTTCTCGGACATGCTGACGGAAAAAAGGTCAAGCATACATTCAATCCATCTGGCGGCGGGCATAGCCGGCCGCATTGGCAGAGGAGAGACATGCGAACGGAGATTAGGTTACTTGTTACGGTATTCGCTATGTGGGCCGCCGCGGGCGGCCACGCGGACAGTTCCGGCCCCGAGGTTTCGTTGACCGGAGGGAGGATTCGGGGTAGTTTGGGGAGCAATGGGGGCGCTGTGTTCAAGGGCATCCCGTTTGCGCAACCGCCCATCGGCGAGCTCCGCTGGCGGGAACCGAGGCCCGTGAATGCCTGGACGGGAGTTCGTGACGCCGACGCTTTCGGCGCGCCCTGCGCGCAAGGCGCCGACAGCAGCGAAGACTGCCTGTACTTGAACGTCTGGACGCAGGAGTGGCCGCCTAAATCGCGGCAAGCTGTGATGGTCTGGTTCCACGGCGGAGGGAATTTCGCGGGCGCCGCGTCAGACCCTCTGTTCGACGGCGAAAGCCTGGCCCGCCAGGGCGTCGTCCTGGTGACCGCGCAGTACCGGCTTGGTGTTTTCGGCTTCTTAGCGCATCCCGAGCTCACCCGCGAGTCCCCGCACCACGTCTCGGGCAACTATGGTTTGCTTGACCAGATTGCGGCTTTGCGCTGGGTGCGCGACAACATAGCGAAGTTCGGCGGCGATCCCGGCGACGTCACGATCTTCGGCGAATCGGCGGGATCGCTCGACGTCAATGTCTTGATGACATCTCCCCTGAGCCGAGACTTATTCCACCGCGTCATCGGGGAGAGTGGACCGGTAGTAAACCCGCCGTCAATGTCCGAGGCGGAAAAGAAAGGCGAAGACCTGGCGCGAAGCCTGACCACGGCTGACGAGCCCGGCGTGAAGGGCCTGCGCGCTCTTTCCACCGCGGAACTGCAAAAAGCCACCGGCCAGGGACTTTCCTTTCTTGGCGCCACGCTTGGCGTAGTGGTGGACGGCTGGGTCTTTCCCGAGTCGCCCATGAAGGTCTTCGCCGCCGGCAAGGAACATCGCGTGAGCCTCCTGCTGGGCAGCAACGCGCGGGAGCTGCAGCGGCCGTTTTTCCCCATGTCCGGCAGTTTGGCGCAGGCGATCACGGAACAGTACGGGCCGTTAGCCGACCGCGCGCTGGCCCTTTACGGCCTTAAGGACGGTGCGGAACCGCCGCCCGATCGGCTATTGGGAAACGCCATGGCACTGTGGGCGACTGACTCGCAGTTCCGATGCGGTACGGTGGCGGAGTTGGTGTGGCACACCGGCGCGGGCAATCCCGGATATCAGTTTCAGTTCGCGCGCGCCGCACCGGGACGGGAAGCCGCCGGAGCGGCCCACGGAACTGAGGTGCCCTACGTGTTTGGGACGCTGGGCCGTGCGGAGAATGCTCCAAAATACGACGCTACCGATCAGCAGGTTTCGGCTGCGATGCAAAAGTACTGGACCAATTTCGCCAAGACAGGCGATCCTAACGGCGGCGGCCTGCCGCGCTGGCCGAAGTTCGACGGCGCCGCGCGGGCCTACCTGGAGTTTACCGACGCGGGTCCGGTGCGGCGCAAAGGACTGCGCCGGCCAGTGTGCGACTTGTACACGGAGAACCTGAAGCGGTTGATGGCGAAGTGATATCGCGAACGCCAAAGTCATCCACGCAGCGTCCTGGCACGTGCTGGCATGATCCAGTGGAGTGTTTTGGGAGGGTGATCAGCCGTTCGCTGGTGAAGAGGTCGGGACGCACGGCGCAGGGAGTGCGGGTCCCTGACACGGGATGGTCACGGGAAGCTCTGGATGATACACTCTGCCGCACGGGGGCTTTCGCCGACCGGAAGATGGGAGCTTCTGGAAGAGTCCTCTGAAGAATGGACGTCGACCGTTGGCCCGAGGAATTATCGGATGTGCACTGAATGGAGAGCCAGAAGGCGAAGTGCGCAAAATCCTGCTCTCATAATTGCGGAGAGTTCCCGGACAAGGAGAGATTGTTATGTCGCTAACCAGGCGCCAGGCACTGGCCGTTGTAGGTGGATCGGCGGTTCTCTCGCACGCGCGGGCCGCCGACTCGCAACTGGATATCGCCGCGGGGCCGTTCAAAGGCACTCGCGAATCGCTCAAGGCGTGGCAGGTCCCCAACTGGTACCGTGACGCCAAGTTCGGCATCTGGGCGCATTGGGGGCCACAATCGGCTCCCGAGTATGGAGACTGGTACGCCCGCAATATGTACATCCAGGGCCACAGGCAGTACGAATATCACGTGAAGACGTACGGCCACCCCACGAAATTCGGATTCAAGGACGTGATTCCCACCTGGAAAGCCGATAAGTTCGATCCCGACCACCTGATCGAGCTGTACAAAAAAGCCGGGGCGAAATACTTTTGCAGTATGGGTGTGCACCACGACGGATTCGACTTGTGGAAGTCCACTCACCAGCCGCGCTGGAATGCGGTGGCGACCGGCCCTAAGAAGGATATTGTCGGACTCTGGAAGAAGGCGGCGCAAAAGCAGGGGCTGAAGTTCGCCGTGAGCGAACACCTCGCACCCAGCTATCACTGGTTCTCCACTTCGCACACCAGCGACAGAACCGGCCCGTTGGCCGGTGTGCCCTACGACGGCGCCGACCCCGCCTACGCCGACCTCTATCACGATCTGCCCAAAGACTACCCCTATGGCCAACGGGTGAACGACCGCCTCGCGCCAGATCCTTGGAAACTGCACTACTTCAAGCGCATCAAGGATCTGGTCGACAATTACCAGCCCGACCTGCTCTACACCGATGGTGACATCTTCTTTGAGGAATACGGCCTGGCGCTGGTAGCGAACCTCTACAACACGAGTGCCAAACTCCACGGAGGGCGGGCGGAGGCCGTTTACACCAGCAAGCTACCGGGTGATTGCGAGACCGGCACCTGCGTTTTGGACTGGGAGCGCGGCGTGGCGGCGGGCATTCCCGCCAACCCTTGGCAGACCGATACATGCATCGGCGACTGGCACTACAACAAGGAAGCGAAGTACAAATCCCCGAAGCGTGTGATCGATATGCTCGTCGATATCGTCAGCCGCAACGGCAATCTGATGCTGAATTTCCCGCTGCCCAATAGCGGCGAGTTGGACGCGGAGGAACTAAAAATCCTGGACGAGATCACGCGCTGGACGGCGGTCAACAGTGAAGGCATCTACGGGACCCGGCCGTGGAAGATCTTCGGTGATGGTCCGGTGGCATCGGCGCCACCGAGCGGGCGCGGCGCCAGGTTCAATGAGGCGAGCAGCAAAGACTTCACGGCCGATGAGGTGCGTTTTACGACCAAGGGGAGTACGCTATACGTGTTCGTGATGGGATGGCCGGAGAAGCAGGCGTTGATCAAGCCCCTTGCAACCACCGGCACCGTGGCGCAAGTGAAAGTCAAGAACGTCGAACTGCTGGGCTTCAAAGGCAAGTTGAAATGGAAGCAGGACGATACAGGCCTTGCTGTCGAGATGCCTGAGCAGAAGCCCAGCAATCACGCTGTTGCATTCAAGATTGCGACTTAGCGAGCTTGCCGCACGCCCGACCGTTCCCTTTACGGTCGCGGCTCCGGGCAAGTCCAGTACCTCTAACAGAGCCGCGACGGTAACGGAGCGGTCGGGTGCAAGGTGCGCGACCAACGATCAAGGCGGCACGACGCCCGATTTCTTATTTGCCACCGCGGTTCAGGTCCACCAGCTTCAGGTCGAAGCGCTTGTACTCGGCGATCAGCTGCGCGTACTTGTAGAACTCGAACCCATCCAAGCTTTCCACCGGGCTGGATTCCATTCTACAATCATGACTTGGCCCTTGAACCGGGGCCCCAAGTATTCGAGGATGCCGCTGAGCGGCCGGCGGAAATGAGCTAGGCGGTCCTCGGTGGTGAGCTCCAGGCCATATGTGACCGCTGACAAAATACCCACGTTCCTGACCCGAGGAAACGGCTAGTCCGGTTCGACCGGTTCGAGGTGTTTACTGGGGAACCACGTGTATACAGGTGTGACCACCGTGAAAGCACGGCCCCTGCGGATCGCGGAAGCCCCACCGATCCTGAGATCTGCAAGTTGACCTTTCTGAGAAGCCTCGCCGGCGGAATCTCTAGGTGCTTTTCGGAACTCAACGATCCGATCCAAACCTGCAATGGTCAGCGAAAACGGTCGAAAGAATTGGCTCCCCCAACCTGGACGACTTTAGAACTCATGCGTTTTCGAGGCCGGCGCACGAGACCGACGGGCCGCGTTGGTGCGACGCCGGTCGAGACTTTGAATCCGCAGGAAGATGGCGACTGAGACAGCCCAACCAGATTGGCGGCTTCCCGCAGGCTGGCGTCCTGAGAACAAACGGTTTGCCGCTGCACGTGCTGAGGAAGGGCGCCGTGCCGGAGTCGCGAACGGTGCTAACGTATATGCCAACTCGGCGGCAATTGTTGCAGGCGGAGCCGTGATCGCCGAGTAACGAAGACAAGGAGAGACAACATGCCAATGAACCGACGTGAGCTTCTAAAAGCTTCGGTGGGAGGCGCTGCCATGTTGAAGCAAGGGAGGAAGGCGCTCGCTGCTCCCGCAGGAAACATCCAAGTTGCGATCGATGCAGCCAAGAGCGGCAAGCCGATCAATCCGATGATTTTCGGCGGATACATGGAGCCGGCGACCACGAGTGTATGGGCCGAGATGCTGAGCGATAGAAAGTTTGCCAGACCGGTTGTCAGTTCTCCGCCGGCGGCGGCGCCAGCGAGTGCCCCTTTTGGGTTCCGCCCCCGTGGCGAGCCGTTCAGGCCGATGGGGCCGGAAGGAAGTGTCGAAATGGACACCGTGCGGCCGTTCGTTGGCAAGCACAGCCCGCGCGTCAAGCTTGGCGGCTCCGACCCCCGCGGCATTCAGCAGAGCAGATTGCGCGTGGCCAACGGCAAGGCCTACGAAGGCCGTGTTTATCTTGCCGGCGATCCCGGCGCGAAGGTTGTGGTCCGTCTGGTCTGGGGATCTGGCGCCGGCGACTCTCAATCCGTCACGATTCCCGCTCTTACGAGCGAGTACAAGAAATTCCCTTTCAAGTTCACGCCGACGGCCGACTCGACTGATGCGCGCCTGGAAATCGTGGGTACCGGCAGCGGTACATTCCATATCGGGACTGCTTCGCTGATGCCTGCCGATAACGTCCAGGGATTCCACCCCGGCATGATCCGCCTCTTCAAAGAGGAAGGCTTCAAAATGTTCAAG
>Ga0181521_10006781_pt1 | contig 12250 bp, 11 predicted proteins | sample PEATcosm2014_Bin_32_FD_119764 | JGI IMG/M metagenome (GOLD analysis project Ga0181521, IMG submission 119764) | Peatland microbial communities from MTU Mesocosm Facility, Houghton, MI, USA - PEATcosm2014_Bin02_60_metaG | ecosystem: Environmental > Terrestrial > Soil > Wetlands > Peat | place... | reverse complement strand
CGTAGTGCCCGTTGCGATGCGTCTCGCGCGGCTCACAATTCAGGGTGACGCTCCACTGCCGCTCATACTTATGCGCTTCCTTGTCGGCGCGGGGGCTGCAACTCTCATTGCATTTCTGTCGCGGCGTTATTTTGAAGAACCCTTCCTCAAGTTGAAGAATAGGTGGGCCGCCGCAACTGTAGAGTCCGCTCCCCTGCCGAACAACGTGCCGGCCCAAAGTGCGGTGCAAACCAGCCGGGCCGAGCCGCATTGCATCCCTGGGGACTAGAGCTGCTAGATTGCGGGGGGCGGCGCTTGCGCATGCAGCCGGTGCTGCACCAGAAATGCGTAGTGCACGGCGGAGACGATGGTGAAGATAAAGGTGGCGCGCAGGAAGGTGGTGCGCGCGATCCACACCCAGCGTACGGGCTCGATGAGCAGCAGCAGGACGAAGAAAATCGCGGCCACTTGCGCAAAGGTGTTGGCTTTGCCGAAGATGCTGGGGCGAAAATCGCGCAGGCCGGCAATCATGAACAGCACGCCGCTGATCAGCAGGATGGAGACGTCGCGGCTGAACACCACAACCGTATATTTCCACGGAATCATCCGTTCGATCGAGAGCACAAGAAACATTCCGCTCATCAGCAGCTTGTCGGCGATGGGGTCGAGATACTGGCCGAGCAGGGTTTGCTGATGCAGAGTGCGGGCCAGCAGGCCATCGAGGCCGTCGCTCATTCCGGCGAGAATGAACAGCGCCAGCGCATATTTGAAATCGTGCTTGACCAGATTGATGACGATGAAGGGCAGGAAAATCATCCGCAGCAGCGTGAGCTGGTTGGGCGCGGTCAGGATCTGCCGGTAGTTCACCGCTCTTTTTCTCCTCGGGCTTTGCCTCCGGCGTTCTCAAGAAACTCGCTCACCAAAAGCGGGGCGGGATCCTGCCCGGTCTTCTCGGCGAAGCGCTGGGCGAGCGAGAGGAGGTTTCCTTCGGGAAGATCGAGTTCCATGCGCTCCACGCGGTGCATGGGGAAAAAGACGACGCCGGAAGTGAAGGGCTCGCCGTTCTTGATCTGCGAGGCCAGATCGTCGAAAGACGCGACATCGACACCGCGGATGCTGAGGCCTTCGGCCGAAAGATGGAGAATCGCGCCCCAGAATTTTTCGCGCGGGTTGGTCAACGTCGCGATCACGAGCGCACCCTGACGGAAGGGGCTGACAGCTTGCGGTTCCTGATAAAAGCTAGTGCTGGGCACGATGCGATTGTCCTCTCTGTGGGATAGAAATTGCAAACGGAACCGGGGGTGGGTCGGCGGGAGCTGGCTTATGGGTTCTCAGCGGTCGCCCTCGTTCCGCGTGGCCTTAAGATCAATCCCCACCTGTTCGGCCTTCTTGTAAAGATGCGATCGCTCCAGCCCCAGCGCGCGCGCCGTGTTCGAGATCTGGTGGTGATTGCGTTTTAACTCCGCCAGGATGGTTTGCTTCTCGAAGGCGCGCACGCGGTCGGCTAGCGGGCCGGTGCCGGCCGATGCGGAATCGGACGCGGCTACGGAAGCGGGCAGCGCCAGCGCCACGGTTTCGGAAGTGACTTCGTCGGAAGTTGCCAGCAGCATCAGGCGCTCGACTGCGTTTCTGAGTTCGCGGACATTGCCCGGCCACGGATGCTCTTGCAGCGCGGCCATCGCGCTTTCGGTGAAGCGCATTGGCTTCCATCCGTTGGTGGCGGATACCTGCTGGGCAAAGTGCTCGATCAGCGCCGGGATGTCTTCGCGGCGTTCGCGCAGCGGGGGCAGGCGCAGGGGGAAGACGAACACGCGGTGAAATAAATCCTGGCGGAATTTTCCGTCCCGTACCTGCGCTTCGAGGTCGCGGTGGGTGGCGACGACGACGCGCACATCCACGGTGATGGCGCGCTCGCCGCCGATGCGCTCCACCTCGCCTTCTTCCAGCACGCGCAGCAGCTTGGCTTGCATGGTGAGCGGCATGTCGCCGATTTCGTCGAGAAAAATGGTGCCGTGTTGGGCTTGCTCGAACTTACCGAGATGGCGGCCGGCCGCGCCGGTGAACGATCCTTTTTCGTGGCCGAACAACTCGGATTCGATCAGCTCCGCCGGAACCGCGGCGCAGTTCAACGTGACGAACGGAGCGCCGGCCCGCGGACTGCGATCATGCAGCGTGCGCGCCACCAGCTCTTTTCCCGTGCCGGTCTCACCGAGAATGCAGACGCGCGTTTCGCTGGCGGCTACGCGTTCGACTTGCGCCATCACGCGGCGCATGGTCTCGCCTTTCCAGACGATTTCGTGTTTGCCGAGGCGGCGCTCCAGGTCGCGATTCTCACGCTCGAGGCGGCCGAGCTTCAGTGCGTTCTCCACGGTGAGCAGCAATTTTTCGGTCGAGATCGGTTTTTCCAGGAAGTCGAGCGCGCCCAGTCGCGTAGCACGCACGGCCATCTCAATGTGCGCCTGGCCTGACATCATGACGACGGGAGTTGGCACGCCTTGCGCTTTGAGTTCTTCGAGAAACGTCAGGCCATCCTTGCCGGGCATCACCACGTCGGAGAGTATCAAGTCGAAAGATTGGGATTTGGCCAGGTCCAGAGCCTTGTTTGCGTTGTCGCAGACGGTGGCTTCATGACCCTCCAGACGAAAAGCCCGCGACAGCGAGGCCAGCGTGTTGGCCTCGTCATCTACGATCAGCAAGTGCGCTTTTTGCGCCACGATTATTGACCTCAACTGAAATGCAAACCCAAATCTACCGCAGAGACGCCGAGTACGCCGAGAAATCGCACGGTAATTCGATGCGAAACGTTGTGCCTTTTTCCTTTGTGCTCTCGACGGAAATTTTGCCGCCGTGATCGCTTACTACAGATTGCACAATCGCCAGCCCAAGCCCCGTGCCATGCTGCTTGGTCGTGTAATAAGGAGTGAACAGGCGCCCACATTCTTCCTGGGTCAGGCCGCAGCCGGTATCGGAAACCGACAGTTCAATCCGATCGCCTAGATCGCGGGTGCGAATCACCAGCTCTCCACCTTGCGGCAGGGCGTCGATCGCGTTGAGCACCAGGTTTTGCAGCGCACGATGCAGCAGATCGGGGTCGGCGGAAATTTCGGGCAACGCCTCGGCAAGCTCTGTGCGCACCACGATCCGGTTCTTCTCTTTATCGTTATCCTGCAATTGCGCGTGAAAGACGCGCAGCACCGAGTGCACCACATCGTTCACCTGGGTTGGCCGGCGCTGGGGTTGCGGCATCTTGGAGAATTCGCTGAAGCGGCCGATGATGGTTTTCAGATTGTTGATTTCCGCCAGCAGGGTCGCGGTCCCCTCGTAAAAAACTTCCTCAAACATCTCGGGCGATTTCTGTTTCGCACGCATCAGATTCTCAACCGTGACCTGCAAGGGAAAAAGAGGATTCTTCAATTCGTGCGCCAAGCGCCGCGCCAGTTCGCGCCATGCCGCCACGCGCTCGGCTTGCAGAGTCCGGTCTTTTTGCAGCACGAGATCTTCCGTCATGCGGTTGAACGACGCCGCCAGTTCGCCCAGTTCGTCGTTCGATTCCACCTCGACCTTGGCGCCGAGATCGCCCGCGGCGACCCGGTGCGCCGCCTCAGCCAGCGAGACGACCGGGCGTGTGACTCGGGCTGCGAACCAGAGGCTGGCCAGCACGGCCACCAGAATTCCAGCACCGCCAACGAGCATTGCGGTGGAGACGATCTGCCTTTGCAATTCGATCAACGGACGCCGCGAACTGCCGACGAGCAGAACGCCCATCAGTTGCTGATTGGTCCCGCTCTGATTTGACGGGCTTTGATTCGAACCTTGATTTAGCGAACTCTGATTCGTCGCGCTGAAGATGGGCCCGGTCAGTGGGATGGCATGAAAAACTTCGGCGTCAGCGGAATCGGAGGTCCAATGGATCACGCGCTGAGATTCCTCCAGTGTGTCGCGTACCTGTGCGACCAGCGGAGCGATCAGGTCGACGCCCGCGGCCGGCCCGTTCAAATCAAGCAGAGATTTTGGATTCCATTTTGCGTCCAGGTTTTGATACAGCAATACATGTGTCCCGGCAGGGATGTCGAGGGTCGCGAGGAAGCCCTGGTCGAGCCGCTCGCCGCCAATCACGTACAGAGGTTGTTCTCCGACGCGGGCCACACGCACGGCAAACAGGCCGAGGGTTGCGCCCTCCGGCAGCTCTTCGCGTTTCAGAAACGCCCCGGCCGGGACAGCAGGCGCGGGAGTTGTGGCTTGGGGAGGCGTGGCTTGGGGAATCGCGGCTTCGGGATATCCGAATTTCGCCTGCCACTGCGCGGAGGAGAGGATGGCGCCGCGATCGTCAACCAGTTCGAGAAAATCGAGCTGCTGCTGCCCCGCGAGTGTGTGCGCTTTGCCCACGTACTCGCCTGAGTCGGTGGCGCCGCGGTTCATCTCGAGAGCGATGCGCTGCACAGTTTCGCTGGCTGCCACCGATTCGACCTTGCGCGCAACCTCCAGCCCTCGCCGCTGGAACTCCGATCGAAACTGAGCGGCGACCGCATTCGCGCGGTCCCGATCCGCCTGCTCGAACGTGCGCCGGATCGTGCTATACACCGACGCCGAAATAACCGCGACGCAGAGCAGGACCGTCGCCGCAAACAACATGAGAAGTTTCTTGCGGAAGCTCATCGCGAGCCCGCTTCCAGCCGCGAATCAGCCAGCCAAACATCAGCCAGCGAGAGCCCCGACTCGTTCCAATCGCCGGGTCGTCCCGGTTCCCAGTCACGCACGCGTGCGCTCGCCGCACTCGCCAGCGACAAATGAAAAAGCGGGATGACGGCATATCCCGCGAGCAAACCGCGCTCGGCTTGATACAGATCTTCCAAAGAGTTGTTGCCAGGCATCGCCGGGAGTGCTGGCTGCGGCAATCCCAGTTGCCGTGCTGCTTCGCCGAGCGACGTGGCTGGATCGGGACTCGGCAGCGCCACGCGCATAAGGCGGATGTCTTCTGCTCCCGACAACGATACTTGCACGGTGATGCCAACTTCGCGCGCGTTGAGGGCAATGCGCTCGGCGATCAGTTGGGCTTGCGGGTCCCTTGGATCGTAGCTCAAATTGAGCGTGGGTTGCCGCGAGTCCGCGAGCAGAGTTCGGGCACGCTGCGGGTTCGGTTGTGCGGAAAAGACTGCGCTGTAGCCAGTCATCCAGTTGGGAAGAATGCTGGCGGCGGGAACTCCCGCGCCTTTCAGGAGCACGGACTGGATGGGCTTGCGATCAATGGCGAGGGCCAACGCTTCTCGCAGGCGAGGGTCCTGCGTTTTTGAGTTCGCGAAGAAAACCAGCGCCAGCAACTCTACGGGCAGCGACAATGAAGGCGGTGTGCTGTGCCGCTGCGCTCCGCTGGCTGCTTGCGGGGCCGCCTCGATCGCGTCGGTCTTGTCCAGTTCGAGCGCGATGGCCTGGTCGCGCAGCGATTTGCCGACTTCGATCTCGACCGCATCCACAAAAGGACGCCCGGCCCAGCTCTCTTCATTCGCGGCGAGCCTGAGCAGTTTTCCCGGCTGCCACTCGGCGATGAGGAACGGGCCGGTGCCGATGGGAAGATGATTTGGATTGCGCTTAAGCAAGAGATTGCGCGGCAGCGCGAGTTCGGCGAGCAGCGCAGGCATGGGCGTCTCACTCTCGATCGATAGGGAATCCACCGCTGCACGCACATTCCAGCCGGAGTGGAGCGCCCCCAGAATCTGCGCGATGGCTGCGGGCGACGCCGCGCTGCCGTCGTGGAATTTCACTCCGCGCCGCAGTGTGAATTGCCAATGCCGGGCGTTCGGGTCGCTCTGCCACGCCACAGCGAGCGCGGGCTGCGGGCGGCCTTGCGCATCCAGTTTTACAAGAGTGTCGCCGATCAGCGAGAGCGTGCGCGCGGCGTCCCAGTAGTCGGCGGGCGTGGCGTTGGCGGGAAGGTCGAGCGCGTCCGGCGCCGATTGCAACATGACGCGCAGAGTCCCGCCGTAGTGTGGACGGGTCGCCGCTGATACCGCGAGCGATGCCGCTATCGTTGATGCGATCAATGACATGATCATTGCCGCGCCTGCCAGGCTTTCGCGGAACCAGAGTTTCCGCGACCGTCGGTAGCTGCCGGGCGTTGCTCGGCTGGGACGGGCGAGGGCGCCCGTCCCCACACTAGCTGATGCGGGTCTAGTTGCTGCACGAAATCGATACACGATACGCTTCATACCATCCCGTGTCTTTTCGTCTTACGATTGCGGCTGCGCCATTGCCGCTGCTTTCCGGCCACAGCGCGACGATTCGCCCATCGAACTCTGCCGCTGAACTGACAGCCACTGGATCGCGATCGGGGATCTCGAACGCGCGCATGCCGTCGTGCTCCGTATCTCCGCTTTCCGAGACCAGCAACTGCGTTCCCGTCCCGCAACGGGAGTTAACCACAGCCAGATCGCTGCCCCACTTCCCGCCGCGGATTAACTGGTCCGTCATTCCATCGACAAGATGCAGCGATCCATCCACCGCAGCGAACGCCCATAGCGTGTAACTGGAGCGCGGAAGCGCGGCCGCCGAGTAGAACGAAGGAACGTTGGACACTTTTCCGATACCGGGGGAAAGTGCCCCAGTGAAGAAATTGCGCGAGGCCGCATAGAAGGCGCGTACGCCGTTGTCCTCCGGCGTCAGGGGCCAGGGATCGTCAGTATCATTGCAGATGAGGATGAGCGGCGCGACGGCGCTCGAGTTCGACCGGCAGAACGTTCCCGGCAGGTAAGCGTCGAACAGGTGATCGCGGCGCAAGAGCAGGCGTCCGCGCACATCGCGGGGAAAAGTACGCGAGTGAGCGATGGGCAACGAAGTTTCGAATTCCCACGCTCTTGCCGGATTCGGTCCGGCCGGATTCGCTCCCTGATGACGATAGATCGCGACCATGCCGTCATCGAGTACGATCAGGCGAGATCCTCCCGGCATTTCGACGAGGGAGACATCGAGCATTGGTTGTTCTTGCGTGAACAGAAGAATGGTTTTCAAAACGATCGGCAACGCGGCGGCGAATGGCGTTCCCGCTGACACTCGCGGCAAGGAGACGAGAGCGACCTTCTTTTCGTCGGATCCGATCACAATCTCGGCTGTCCAAACATATTCGCGCAGGCTCTCGGAGAGAACGACCTCGACGGTTCCCATCGCTTGCTCGGCTTTGGTGGCGTGCACACCTTCGGCGTACAATTCGGCTTCGAGCGCGCTGCGTACTTCGCGCACGGATTTGTCCTCGAGCGACGAACGGTTGGTAACCTCGAGTGCGATGGCGCCGGGTCCGGCGGCTGCGGCGATCTTGTGGGCCAGTTGGCGAGCGGTGTCTCCCAGGTTCGAAGCGCATAAAGAGGACGGGAGAAACACCATTGCGAGTAGGAACGAAGTCAGCCAACCTAGCCGCAGAACGCTGGACGCTTGGGCTCGCATGTATGGAATGCGCTGATTATAGCGCGTGATCGATGGCGGCTTGTTCATAAGAAAGTTCTCAGTTCTCGGTTCTCAGAAGAATCTCCGACAGCGCGGTTCAGTTCCTAACTGAGAACTGAGAACTGGGAACTGTTGCCCCTCCGCTATTGTTGAGGTCTTCTATCGGATGGTTCCACGTCTTCCGCCTGGCTCACATGGTTCGGAGCGCCCATACCGCGCAGCACATCGTTGGTGAAGAAAAACTTGCCGTCTGCCGGGACCATCATGATCTGCAATTTGTCAGAGAGGCGCTCGGCGACGATTTTGTTGATCAGCAGCGGATTCTGCTTCAGGATAGCGCTCTCGCTCGTCATGCGCTCGGCGTCGGCAGAGGCGGTTAACCGGATACGTTCGGCCTCCGCTTGCGCCAGAAGTTTGCGGCGTTCCATCTCCGCTTTACTGTCGATGAGCTTGGCCTCGCCGGCAGCCTCGGCATTCTTGACCGTCGCCTCCTTGCGCGCTTCGGCTTCGAGCTTCGACTGCTCAATCTGTTTCTCTTTCAGCGGGAGCGTGTATTGCATGGCATCGGACTCGCTCTTGGCTTGCAGCACGCGGACGGCAGCTTGTCCCTCAGCCTGTTTCACTTCTTGCACCTTGGCTGCGTCGGCGTCAGCTTCGGCGATTTTGACTTGCTTCTGATGGATCTCGGTCTCGACGCCCATGCGGTCATTTTCTTGTTCCTTCAGCAGCAGCGACTCGAGGCCCTTCGCGTATTCCTGCGGAAGTTCGATGTCACGCAGCATGACTTCTTTCACCACGATGCCGTCGGCGGCCAGCCGTTTTCGAATCATTTCGGCGGAGCGCTGGCGAACTTCTTCGCGCTTGGCGGAGAAAACTTCACGAACCGTGTAGCCCGGTACCAGTTCGCGCCACGCCGTGGCGACCACGGGCGGCACGATTTCTTTTTCCAGGGGTTGCGGCAGGTTGGCTTCGATGTAATCGAGGCGCTTGGGGTCAATCTGGTAACGCACGGTGATGGCGAGGCCCAGGGTGAGTCCTTCTTTTGCTTGGACGTGCAGGGCTTGCACATTCACCGCTTCGCCTTTCGCCACGCCTTTGGCCAGCGAATCTTCGCTGCTGCCGGTGGTGAACAACTGGTCGCGCGTGTTGAACAGTTCGACCCGCTCGACCAGCGGCACCACGAAGTGCACTCCCGGATACAGAGTTCCAGCCAGCGTGCCTTTGGTCTGGCTCACGCGTACGCCGGCCATTCCGCTGGGGACGATCACGATGCCCGCCGAGATCAAGAGCGGTGCCCAGGCCAGCATCACCAGCGCAACCGAGGTGCGCCAGCGGACTTTAGGGCTAGGACTAAGTCCGGGCGCGCCTGCCTCCGGATCTAAGTTTGAACGTCTGCGCTGCCAGGCGATCAGCAGGTAAGCGTCGTAGGTGAGAATTCCGGCGGCGATCGCAAACATCGCGATTCCCGCGCTCAACAGCAAATACTTTAGCCACAGCATGGTGGTGCTCCTTTCAATTCTTTGGCTCGTGTTCCGAAAAATGTTTAGGATTTTCCGGACGGCGCGCGAACGCCACGCGGACGACCTGTCCGAAGATGAGTTCTTCGATCAGCAGAGAAGCGGCTAGCGAGAAAGTCAGACCGCCGATGATTACCAAACCTTGCAGCATCGTTTCCATGACTTGCCTCCGTAAGACTTGGCCACCCGGAGACGGGGCAAGCCTCGTCTCTGCAAGAAATGTGGTGCCTATTGCCCGTTGCCCGAGCTCTTTTCGCTCTCGACCTGCGCGATCGTCTCGGTCTCCGCGCCGGCTCCAGTTCCAGCTCCCGTTCCAAAGACTGCCGCAATCTGCTCGTCGCGTTCCGCGCGAATCTGGACCGTGTCGCCTACGTCGACGATCGCGAAGAGTTCCTCGAGATCCTGCTTGCCCATACGAATGCATCCCGTAGATGCGGCTTTGCCGATCGAGTTCGGCTGGTTGGTGCCGTGGATTCCATAGCTCTTCGCGCTTAGTCCCATCCAGCGCGTGCCCACCGGGTTGTCCTTGCCGGCACCGATGACCTCACCCTTGTGGTAGTACGTCGGGTTGGTTACGCGGTTGACGATCTTGAATTCGCCGGCCGGGCTCGGAGTCGAAGTCTTGCCGACCGCGATGCGATAGATGCGGACGACCCGTCCGTTTTCAAACAGCGCCAGCTTGCGGTCGGGAATGCTGACCAGAACCCAGTGCACCGTGGCTTTGGCGAACTCAGGAGCCCTGGGACGCGGCGGGGCGGGGACCGGCGTCTGCAGGGCCGCGCTGACGGTGGTCATTCCGAGCACTGCTCCGAGAACCCAGATCGCTTTTTTCTGCCGATTCGCTTTGCCGTTCCCCAGTTTCATGGCGCTGCTCCTGTTCACTTCTGCCTGTTCTCGCCAGAAGAAAAAGCAAGCGGGGAGCCAGGAGCTAGTCGATTGAAAAGAATGAATTTAAGAACGCACGCAGGCGGGATTGCGTGTCTGCATAAACGCGGGCGTGTCCGCTGTGACACGAGGTTTACGTCGAGATGGTTGGCGTTTCTGGGCGAGGACTCGATGAGCTAGATGGTGGCGAGCAATCGACCTGTTCCATTTCCGCTGACGACGAACACGGCACTTTCACCGAAAGGCGAAACTTTTCCATTTCACCAGCAACTCTCAGTTAGTGCGAAATGGCGATTTTGCGATAACAACCGAAATAGTTTTCCAAGTTGCTGAACGCGCCGTAACCAGTACGACCAAAGTTGGCGGGTTGGTTGAGGATGCAGGCAACATATTTTTTTTCAGCAGCCAATTTAGTGGCAAAATAGCGGGATCCGGATGGAACGAAACTTGGTTTTTCTCGTATCCAACAATTGAGGATGGACCATGAAAACTTTGAAAGTCACTTTGATCGCGTCTCTGATTGGAACTGCAGTCGGGCTGGGGGCATGGGTGCTCGGCCTCGGGCGAATCATGTGGCCCGATCATCCTCAAATGGCCAGTTTTCTGCTCACCCTCGGCACGACCATCGTGGTTCAGATTGCCTGGCCTCGGTTGACTGAAACGAATTCACAGTAGAGACGGCAGTGTGAACACAATAACTGTCGCAACCAGGCGTTGGCACCAACAGCCGGGTTTTTGGTGTATATGGAAAAAGCCCCGAGGGGCGTCTCAGGGCTTTGGGGTCTTGCCATTCGGGTTCGGGCTTTGCGCGAGGGGGCGAGGCACGTCAGGAGGCTCGATATCCGAATAACTTTCGGCACTCCAGCCTCAGGAAACTGTCGAAGACGGGAATGTGAAGGTCGCCCTTTTCAAGGACAAATTTGCATGAAATGAGACAGGCACGCCATTTGAATTCCTCGGTACCGTGTTTCTTGCCGTAGGCGGTGATATCTTCTTGGGAAACGCCAAATACCACCGCTCCTATTTTGGACCAGACGCAGGCACCCGCGCACATAGCGCAAGGTTCGTGGGTGGAATACAACACGAAATCTGGTAGATACCGACCGTAGCCGGAGGAAACATATTTCAAGGTTTCCAGCTCCACATGCTTGATGGATGAACCCGAAGTTTTTACCCGGTTGCCGGCAGACGCGATAACCACTTCCCGTTTCCCAATAAGACGCGTGATGACCGCACCGATAGGATAGTCGCCCCGATCGTGGGCGCGCTTTGCCTCCGCGATCGCAAGCTGCATAAACTTTTTCTTCGGTTTGTAGGTCGGAGGAATCATTTTTTCTCCCCGAGTCCGAAGGTCCTAGGCCGCTTTCTTCGCAGCTTTCACCTTCGCCCATCGTGCCCGCTGTGCCGCTGCGATTCTCTTCCTGCCTGCTGCTGATATTGTGCGCTTGGGTTTCGGCGCTCGACCTTCCGCCTTGGCCCAACGGGCTTTCTGCGCGAGGCTCATCCGCCTGCGAGCCGAGGCTGACACCCCACTCTTCGGTTTCGTGTACGAACTACCGCCGCCCAACTTGCCAAGGACGGAAAGAGCCGCATCAACATGCCGAAGCTCGTTTGCCAGAGTCGTTCTCGCCGTCCGCAATTCCGACACAAAGCCCGCTAGTCCCCTTAGATTTGCCATGAATTTCCCCTCGCGAGGGATTGTAACTGATGGGCTCCGTTTCGTGAGGGGCTGGTGCCCTGCTGAGTGAAGGGGATGGGCTGCTCTGAGGCGCTTGTCCCCTCGATAGCGGACTTCTGCGTCGAAACCTCTTCCAAACGTCAACAAAGGACTTAACCGAGCGCAGGCAGTCGCAGGTACAACGCGGTTACAACTATTGCACCTCCGTTACGTCCAACCAAACGCGAAAAACGGTGTGCGAGTTATCGCTTGATGTGACTCCGAGTGGAAGTCTTGGACGTCCTGCGGTCCGGATTCATTACGATCCCAGCAGAGAGGGAAACCCTTATTTTGTCATCACGCGTTTCCGGAAAATGGCAGATGTACTTGTTCTCCGCGTTGCAGCGCCAGGTCCGGTCCGGTGATCGGGACCGAGCGGAGCATCCACCGAGTGCAGTCCGCGCACAAAATCGTCATCCGCACTTTTGGGAACCGAGGTAGAGCGCGGTTTGTTAAGAGGCCAAAACCGGCTCCCGCTTTGGTTCAACCGGCTTCGCCACGACGGCGGGTTGCAGGCGATCCCTCAGCAACTGCTCCCCGCGCGCCAATAGCTCCTCATTGGAAATCTTGCCGGCATCGACATCGGCCAGGATCGATCTTTGGGCGGCGTAGTCTTTGTTTACGATGCCCGCTTTGCTTTGCAGCATCCGCCACGCTTTACGACGCTCGACGCAGAACAGTACGAGCTGCCGCGAGATCGCCCGGTATTCGACGTCTCCTT
>Ga0181521_10006778_pt1 | contig 12257 bp, 14 predicted proteins | sample PEATcosm2014_Bin_32_FD_119764 | JGI IMG/M metagenome (GOLD analysis project Ga0181521, IMG submission 119764) | Peatland microbial communities from MTU Mesocosm Facility, Houghton, MI, USA - PEATcosm2014_Bin02_60_metaG | ecosystem: Environmental > Terrestrial > Soil > Wetlands > Peat | place... | reverse complement strand
TTTCCCGACTTCCTCGGAGCAGGCCGCTTCGCGCACATCGGCATTCCCTATCCCGACCTGATGGGTCCGTTCGTCGGTGGGGTCGAGATCGTGTGCGGTGCGCTGATCATTGTCGGGTTATTCACGCGGCTCGCTGCGATTCCGCTGATCGTCATCATGCTCGTCGCGATCGTTTCGACCAAGGTGCCGATTCTGCTGGGCCACGACGTCTGGATCTTTCACGCGTCTAAACTGCCGCACTACGGCTTCTGGAGCGCCGCCCACGAAGCCCGCGCAGACTTCTGCATGCTGCTCGGCGCCCTCTACCTGCTGATCGAAGGTGCCGGCGCGTGGTCGGTGGACGCTCGACTCGCTCGCAAATCTATTTCCCCAAATCGTCCGAAGGACTAATGCGGTGACCATGTGCCGCCGCTCGCTGCTCAAGTACGCCGCGCTGGCGCCGTTCGCAAGCGGCCTGCCGTCCCTAGCTCAGGTCTCTGATGAGGTCAGCAACGAACAGTCCGACTACACGCTGCGCATCGTGCAAGGTATCTAGGAGCAGGACTATGAATAAGCAAGTTTTTCTCGCGCTCTACCTGTCTGTTTTCTCTGGAACGATTTGCGCACAACAGGCAGACCCGTGTGGTGGATTGGCGGGTTTTGCCTTGGGTCAGTGCCAAGCCAATCAGCGGCAACTTCAACAGCAGCAGCTTCAACAGCAGCAGCTTCAACAGCAGCAGCTTCAACAGCAGCAGCTCGAGCAACAGCAAAAACAGCTTCAACAACAGCTTCAACAACAACAGGAGCGACAGAAACAGCTGGACGAACAACAACGGCAAATTCAAGACCAATTAGAAAATTTGCGGCTTCAAAATGAGATTCTTCGCAAGCAATTGGAGCATGAGAAATCAGCGAATCAACCTGCGCTGCCTCCGGCGACGGATTATTCGAAGAGCACGGATTTAAAGAGTTGGAAATCGGACAATCCGTGGTACGGGTCAGACTATGCTAAAACAGAATTTGCGATGCGCTATGCCAAACAACTTAGACAAGAACGACCCGATCTGATTGGTCGTGCCTTTTATGATGCCGTTTCAGCAAAGGTGAATGAGACTTTCGGTGCGAAGAAATAAGGTTCATCGGCATAACCTAAGCCGCAAAGTACGGACACTTTTACCGACGCCAATGGCACGACGATTACGCAAACCACCACCAATTGGCGCGACGTGGATACGCTATTCTCGGTGAAGAAGATCAGTACATGGTCTACAGTGGCACGCTGCCGGTGAACGGATACGCGGTGAGCCGCCAGACGGAACTGCAGAGCGAGAACTAGGGGCATGGCACCGACAAATGCGCGAAGCAGGGCGAACTACTTCTCAAGCTGATGCACGCGCTCCAACGCTTGGGTCAACTCGCCAACTACTCCACTGAGATCAAAAATACTTTCCAAATCCGCGAGCGTGAATGAATAAACGCAGGCTCCCTCGTCGGCGAGATTCTCGGCACCTTGATACTCGATGGCGCTGCCGAACCGCGAGAATGAAACGGTGTCCTGAAAAGCGAACCGAGGACCATCATACTGCTCGCTCAATGGGTCCGGTTCCAGGATATCAGCGCCAATGTAAATCATGGTGTCGACGACCGGAATCGTAAATTCCCTATCTTCATAGGTAACCTGAAAATACGCGCGACCTTTATCCAAATCTTGTGGCGACACCATTTTGCTTTCCACTCTGGTTTAGACGACCACAGCGTCGTGATGAAACGCGACGAATATACTCAATAACACTCGCCCCCTCCGTGTATCCCCGCAATAGATCACGTACTGCTCGGCCCGTCAAACATCTGGGGAGACCGGCGGAAAAGCGTGGGATACGTCATCGCCGATGTCGCAAATCTCGTTGCGGGCCGCCACTAGCGCGGGTGTTTCTTCGCGATCGGTAACGAGACCATTCGCAATGCGAAGTTGCGGATGTGCGGGAAGTTGCGGATGTGCGAATTGTCCAGTCTGCTGGTCTCGCCGCACCGCAATGGTCTGCACAGGTTCCTCGCCAGGGTGGGCCTGGCGGCTACGGTCACTCAACGCAAAGTCGCACGCTTGCCGACTCCGCCTAGGATCGATTGCGCATTGCGCGTGGCCAGCACGATAAGAAAATTCGGAATACGCGCCTGTACAGCGAGCCGCTCAAATTCCTTTCTATATATCTCGCCAACCTCATCGACAGGAAGCTGCAGCTTATCGGAGATCATCGCGATGGCCCTGACTTGCTCCGCCTCTAGAGGTAATACTGGCTCGGTCATGACGATCCTAATTCGGCGAGTGCTGCTACGCGGCCGTCTTGGGCTCCATTCAGCGAGCAATTCGGTCCTGAGGGCGCCACCCTAGCAGGCGCCTGCGGCATAGTGAATAGGCACAATCCGCAAGAGACATCGCCGCGCATGTCTGATACCGCGACGTGTCGAAATGGCTGCTCCGAATTGCCCATTCCGATGTGGGACGGATCCCTGCCAACGCTACAGACGCCATTTAGGATCACGCATCGCAGACTGTGTAAACGAAGATAGGCCGGTAAGCGGGAATAAGGTATTCTCAATATGGAGTTGGCATGCGGGTTCTCGTTCTGGTGGCACAGGATCGATCGGCGGTGATGTCGCACATTCGGCGCGATTCGGTCGAGCGCGATGCCGTCCGCGTCATTTCCGCGGATCAAAGCGGCGAGAAAACACGACAGCGCTTGGGATGGCGGCCGATACACCTCGATCCAGAGAGCGAGATACAGTCCGTAGCCTGACCGAGGGGCTGCGCCCTTCAAGACGAGGTGTCAATGGAACCAATCACCGGCGGTTGCTTGTGCGGATCAGTGCGGTACCGGAGTGCCAATCCGCCGAATCGATCAACACTGTGCCATTGCTCAACTTGCAGGAGAGCATCAGGCGCGAATGCGCAAGGCTGGGTAACGTTAGCGAGGGCAGGATTTCAATTCATTGCCAGCTCTCCGGCGGAGTATCGCTCTTCAATAGCTGTTAGGCGGACGTTTTGCTCAAAATGCGGGACGCCGCTGACTTACTGGCACGAGGGTTGGCCGGATGAAATAGCGGTCTCGATTGGTAGCATGGATGCGCCGAACGAAGCGCCACCCTCAGATCACACGTGGATGTCGGAGGCAATCGCGTGGGACAAGCCTGCGGATGGGTTAAAGCAATACGATACGGATCGGCCTTGACGTCACCATCGAGATCTTTCCCTAAAATGGCGGCGCGTTTTGCGACGAATGCCGCCGGCACAGCGCGCCCTCGGCGCGTGATGATGATCCAGCATTTCCGTTGTAATAGGTGAGTCGAACATGAACGGGACGCGAATATCGATTACGCTGGCAATGGCCGGCTTGCTATCAACGGCGAACACCTGTTTTGCTCAGCGGGTCGACCCCGAGATTGATCGCCAGATTGCCGCAATTCAGGCCATCGACAACCACGCGCACCCGGTGCTGGCGCCTCCGCTCGAGACGTCGGATAGGGAATTCGACGCACTGCCGGTCTCCAATTTGGAGCCGCAGTCCGATCCCGTCGCTGTGCGGCCGGATTTTCCCTTGCTTCGAGCGGCATGGAAGGCACTCTACGGCTTCGATACTCCGCCGCCGCTCGATGAAGAGGGGCTCAAACAGCTGAACGAAGCGCGCAGAAAGGTCGAGGCACAGCAGGGTGAGCGCTTTCCTGCGTGGGTGCTCGACCAGGCTGGGATTGCTACCATGCTGGCCAATCGCGTGGCCATGGGCAGAGGGGTAGAGCCGCCGCGATTTCGCTGGGTTCCGTATGTCGATGCCTTGCTCTTTCCGCTGGACAACAGTGGTATGGCAGCGGTATCGCCCGACCGCAAGGAGTTTTTCGCCCTGGAGAATATCGTCCGTAGCCGCTACCTCAAGGAGGCGGCGCTGAGCGCTCCTCCGGCAACGCTCGACGAATACCTGAAGCAGGTGGTGACACCCACTCTTGAGCGACAAAGGTCCGAAGGGGCCGTTGCCGAGAAGTTTGAGGTGGCCTACTTGCGGTCGTTTGATTTCAGCGATCCGCCCCGCGCAGAGGTGGAACAAATTTACGCCCGGTGGGTAAGAGGCGGGCAACCGGATTCTGCCGGCTACAAGCTTCTGCAGGACTTCCTGTTTCGCTACATCGCGATGGAATGCGGACGTTTGGGCATGGCGGTGCACCTGCATGCGCTGGGCGGCTTCGGCGGATATTTTTCGATCAACGGCGTGAATCCTTTGCTGCTGGAGCCGCTGTTCAATGACCCGCGACTGCGTAAGACCAACTTCGTTTTGCTCCATGGCGGATGGCCCTTCGTGCGGGAAATCGCAGCTCTGCTGCAGAAGCCGAACGTGTACGCGGATATTTCTTCCCAGTCGATCACCATGACGCCGCGTACACAGGCACAGTGGTTGCGGGAGTGGCTGGAGCTTGTGCCGGAGAAGGTGCTGTTCGGGACGGACGGGTATCCCTACTCGGACGAATTGGGCTGGCCGGAGTCGACCTGGATTGCAAGTCGCAATGCACGCCGGGCATTGGGCATTGCGCTGACGGGAATGCTCGACGACAGTGATGTCAGTAGCAAGCGCGCAGCCGAAATCGCACGCATGGTGTTGCGAGGAAATGCTCAGGCCCTTTATAAATTCTGATGCGAGTGGGAGATACACATTGACGAAATTTACGAGCCGTTCGGCGGCCCTACTCGCGTTGGCCTCATTCGCAGGCGCAGCGTCCGCGCAGAGCGATAACCCCTGGAGCGGCTTTTACGCAGGCCTGAATGCGGGCGAGGCGTCGAATAATACGTGCAACAGTTGGACGCCGAAGGGTGCGCCAATCGATCCTGCGAATGTCACGGAGTTTTACAATCGAAACTGTCCTCGCGGCACGTTTGCCGGCGGTGTGCAGATCGGCGAAAATTTTCAATACAAGCGGCTGGTCTGGGGCTTGGGAGCCGAACTCGACGCCTGGGTTGCCAAGAATCAAAACCAATCGTTGAAATATGCGGGCGAAGAGCCCCCTCCGGGTACCTATGCCTTCCCCGGCAAACTCAACCCGAACGTTTTCAGCGTCATCGGTCCACGGATCGGTTACGCGGGCGATCAATGGCAGCCTTACGTCATGGTGGGTACTGTCGTCACCGTCGGATCACGCAACAGCGCGCTCAGTTACACTCCGAAGGCGGCGGCTAAACCCACCGCCTCGTTTAGCGGGGGTACAAACCTCACATCCGCCGGCTGGGCGGCGGGTGGTGGTGTTGAATACGGGTTGAACGGTCCCTGGTCGATTACGGCGGAGTATCTCTATGCCAATCTCGGCAAGGGATCCAACTCCACCACGACCTGCACCGGCTCCGCCTCAGCGTGCGCGGCATTCTCCGGCATATCCTTCGACAGCATTCACACCAGCTTCACCGCGCACATGTTCCGGATTGGCATCAACTACTGGTTCGGGTATTGGGGACCGTGAGGCGGCCCGACGTCCAAAACCCGCCGCCCTCGGGTGCTCGCCAGATTCACGCGCACGCAGCGCGCCGAGCCGGTGTCGAACGAGGCAGCAGGAAGATTTTACGGTCCATTTCCGAGTCGAGTCGCGCCTGCTCTCCGGCTCTTGGGTCAACAGCGAGCTGCGTTGGCACCGAAAACGCGCATCGTAAGAACAGATGGTATTCTTTGCACAGTGCGGCCCATCTTCCACGCGGAACTCATCAACCGGACCTTCGGCGACCCCGGCGTCTTTGTCGACCTAAGATTTGAGCGTCGCGCGATCCTTTTCGATATCGGCGATATCACCGTTCTGCCGACGCGAAAGCTACTGCGCGTCAGTGACGTGTTCGTTTCGCACACGCACATGGATCACTTCTCCGGTTTTGACCACCTGCTGCGAGTCTGTCTGGGGCGCGACAGGGGCGTAAGCTTGTACGGTCCTGAGAATTTCATAACAGACCTCGAACACAAGCTCGCGGCGTACACGTGGAATTTGGTCGAGAATTACGAGACCGAATTCGTCGTCGTCGCTCACGAGATCGATGGCCGGGAGCGCGTGCAACGCGCCCAGTTCCGCAGTACGAACCGCTTCCAACGCGAGGCGCTTCCGGGTGTCTCAGCTCCCCACGGAGTGCTGCTCGAAACACCGCTGTTCCGGGTGCGCAGCGTTCCGCTCGAGCATCACGACATCACCTCGCTCGCTTTCGCCTTCGAGGAAAGCGTGCACATCAACGTCTGGAAGAGCCGGCTGGATGACTTGCGGCTCCCGACCGGGCCGTGGCTCACGGAACTGAAGAAGCAGGTGCGCGAGGGCGCGCCGGATAGCACACGGATCAAAGTGCACTGGCGCACGCGAAATGGTCCGCATGTCCAGGAATTTGAATTAGGCGAACTGAAGCAGAAGGTGCTGGAATTCGTGCCGGGCCAGAAGATTTGCTATGTGACGGATGTGGCTGATAACGAGCGCAACAGGCGCGCTCTGGCCGCGTTACTGCAGGGCGCTGATTTGCTGTTCATCGAGGCCGTATTTCTGGATGCCGACCGGGCGCATGCCGAGCGCAAGGCGCATCTCACGGCGCGCGCTGCGGGGGCTATTGCCCGGGCCGCCGGGGTCAAGTCTGCCGTGCCGTTTCACTTCTCGCCGCGCTACCTCGGGCGGGAAGCGGAGCTGCGTGGAGAGTTCGCCGACGCCTGGCTGCAGCCACAGGACGGCGCCGTGCCCGGCATGTGAGCAAACAAGCCGAGCAATGCGTACGTCTACCGATCGCCCGGCTGGCCCGTGAAGTAACGTGAGTCATGTCGAGAGCCGCCGCAAGCCGGCCTTCTCGGCCGTCCGCGCTGCTTCGTCGTACCCCGCGTCGGCGTAGCGCAGCACGCCAAGCGACGTGTCGTTGGTCAGAGTCAGGCGCAGCCGCTCTTCTGCTGCACTAGTGCCGTCCGCGATCACCGTCACGCCGGCGCTGGTCATGTACCCGGTGTATCCGCCGCCGCCGGAATGAATCGCGACCAGATCCGCCTGCGACGCGCAGTTCACGAGCGCGTTCAAGAGCGGCCAGTCGGCGATGGCATCGCTGCCATCGCGCAGATTCTCCGTCATGATCTTCGGGTGTGTCATGGCGCCGGCGTCGAGGTGATCGCGGGTGAAGGCGATCGGTCCTCGGAGCGCGCCCGTGCGTACCATGTCGTTGACGGCGAGACCGAGCGCGGTGCGCGCGCCGTGGCCGAGCCAGGCGATGCGCGCCGGCAGTCCCTCGAAGGGTACCGCGTCGCGCGCGATGCGGATCCAGTTCGTGACCGACGCGTTGTCCGCGAAGGCCGTCAGCACATAGTCGTCGATTGCGCGAATGTCGGCGCTGTCTCCGGAGAGCGCAATCCAGCGAAATGGGCCGATGCCTTCGCAAAAGAGCGGCCGCAGGAACGCTTCGGTGAATACCGGAATTTCGAAGGCGCGCGTGACGCCGGCGCGCGACGCCTGGCTGCGGATCAGGTTGCCGTTATCGAAGACGATCGCACCGAGGTCCTTGAACCTAAGCATCGCCTCGACGTGCAACCCGATCGAGCGCAGGCCGGCAGCGGTCAGCCGTGCTGGGTTCTCGACCCGCTCGCGCCGCGCGTCGGCGGGCGTGTAGCCCTGCGGCACGTAACCGTAGAGCAGATCGTGCGCGGCCGTCTGGTCGGTAACGATGTCCGGGCAGAGCGGTCCAGCGGCGATCGCCGGGAATACGTCGGCCGCGTTGCCGATGAGGGCCACGGACCAGGCACGCCGTTCCGTCATCGCGCGACCGACTTCTGCGAGCGCATCCGGGACGGAATCGGTGAGCGCGTCGACAGCCCCAGACTGCAGCCGCTTGGCTGCGCGCTCGGCGTCGACCTCGACGACCACGCTGGCGGCGCCGAGCATGGTTGCGGCGCGGGGCTGTGCGGATCCCATGCCGCCGAGACCCGCAGTCAGGAAGAAGCGACCGCGCAGATCGGCCGTCCCGAGTCGCGCGGCTGCGCGGGCCAGAATCTCGTATGTACCCTGCAGCACACCTTGCGACCCGATGTATTGCCAACACCCGGCCGTCAAGCCGCCCCAGCAGATGAGACCGCGCTGCTCGAGGTCGTAGAAGACCTCCTCCCGCGCCCAACGGCCTACGATGTTGCAGTTCGCCATCAGTACCAGCGGCGCCCGTGCGTGGGTGGCAAGGATGGCGATGGGCTTGCCCGACTGCACGATCAGTGTTTCGCCGTCGCGCAGGTCCTTGAGCGCGCCGATGATGGCTTCATAGGCCGGCCGGTTGCGCGCCGCTTTGCCGAGCGCCGCATAGACGACCAGGTGCTCCGGATCCTCGCCCACGGCAAGCACGTTCTCGAGCAGCCTCAGCAGCCCCTCTTGCCGCCATCCCCGACAGCGCATTCCCTTGCCCTCTGTCGCGAGCGTTGGTGCTTCGCTCATGGCCGCTGCCGGGCGAGCGCATAACTCGCAATCTCGATCCCGAGCGCCTTCTCGACCGGCGGGTAGACGGAAGGATCGCGCACGCTCGCGGACAGCGGAATGCGCTGCTTGGGTACGTGCAGGATCCGGACCGACATGCCTTCGACCAAGCGCCCGGCGCTGACCGGAACGCCGGCCGGCGTCAGCGTCGTGATCACATCGGGATAGGTGCCGATCCGCTCACCGTCGCGGTCGAGCGCCATGTACTCGTTCAGGACGTGCGCGACGATGCGTCCGCCCGCTGTCGCGATCTCAATGTGACCGCAGTCGAACGCCTCTTTGGTATAGGCGAGCGCCGTGCGGATCACGGTGCCGCTCGCGATGATGGTTCCACCGGTCGCCTCGCAGATCGCCGCGATGACGGCATCTGCGCCCTGGGACTCGGCGCGGACGATGGCACGACCGACGCTGAGCGCCTGGCTGATTCCGCCGAGCACGGCGCGCTCTGCAACCACGCGGACGGGGATGGCGTTTCGGCAGCTCGCGATGAAGCCGCCCGCTTCATTTGCTGCCGTGCGGAGCGCAGGAGAGACCCGCGCCGTGGCACCGCGAACCACGACCTCGAGATAGGCGCCGCGATCGCGGTTGCCGCCGGCCGCCGTCTGGATCATCGGCTCGGGGCTGTTCGCGAGTCCGAGGGAACCCATGTCTCCGGTCGGATGCGCGCGCAGATCGCCGACGGCATCGACTACTGCGAGGCCCAGTACGGCTCCGGGCAGCCAGGCGTTGAGTGTGCTCGACATGCCGTTCTGACCGATCATCAGGCCGATGATGGGCCGGTCCGACGCTTGCTGCAGCAGTTCGACGGCCCGCAGGTAGTCGACTCCACGCATCTCCCAGCGAGTGAATCCGCCGGGTGCGCCGATGGCCGCCATGGTTGCGACCAGCGCGTCGGGGTCGAGCTCGTCTACACTCACGAGTTCCGGTCTGCCGATCGACGTCGCAAGGTTGCCGAGCGTGCGGCCATGTTCGGCGAAGCCGCCCCCGCCACAGCCATAGACCGAACCACCCTTGACCGCGAATTCGACGTCTTCCGGCAACAGCTCTCTTCTCATGGATTTACCTCCTCGATGACCCGCCTCGTTAAGTTCGAGGACGGCGTGGGCAAACTACCAGAAAATCACCATGCACTGCTCCAATTCCGCTGCGGCGCTTTGGTCACGACGTTTGCAACGGCGAATTGACGGAGCTTTGACCCGCCGTGGGGCCATCTTGTATCGTTTTGTTGCTCGACCCAAACATTTCAATAAGGAAGAACAGTATGCAACACCACGTTGGACGGACTCCCGCTTTAACACATTTAGTCGCTGCGTTCATGAGCGTTGCGCCATCCGCTTGCACCCAGCCGGAGAATGAGTGATTTCGCATTTCTGCGACTGGTTGGGTGCAACGCGGATCAGCGTGCTCTTTCAAAGTCTGAAGTGGTTTGTTCCGTTGGTCCAAACCGTGCACATCTTGAATATTGGCGTGGTGATGACCTCGATCGGCATGCTGGATTTCAAATTGTTGGGCATTTCCGGGCGTGCACAATCGCTCGCCGCGATGGTCTCGTATTTCATGCCCTGGATCTGGACCGCATTGGCGATTTTGTTGATCACAGGCACATTACTGTCGATTACGGAGCCGCCGCGCGAACTGATGAATTACGCATTTCGCGCCAAGATGATGATGGTGCTCGCCATGGCGGCGATGCTTCGAATCGTTCAATTGCGCGTGCGCCGCGATCCTGATTATTGGACCCAGTCGCCGCCGCGGCTCGCGGCGGCGCGCGCTCTCGGCGCGGGTTCGCTACTATTGGCGGTCGCAATCGTCGCGGCCGGGCGCTGGATCGCATACATCTAGAACGGAGACTGCCGCGCCGCGGCTCGAATACGACCAATGACGATCAAACAAGCCTGTGAATGGCTACAGAGTCAGAGCTTTCCTACCGAGATACGCGAGTCGGACTGGTTGTTTCCCACCATCGAGACGGTGCACGTATTGGCCTTGGTGCTGGTGATCGGCTCGCTTTTCATGCTCGATTTGCGCCTGCTCGGGCTCGCCAATCGAGCGCGTCCGGCGACCGACGTCACGGCCCAATGTCTGCCCTTGACCTGGTCCGCATTTCTGGTCGCCGCCGTCGCCGGCTCGCTGTTGTTCACTTCCAAAGCGGTGACTTACTACAACGACTTTCCGTTTCGCCTCAAGATGTTTTGCATGGCGCTCGCGGGCATCAACATGGTGTGTTTCAACCTGACGACTTATCGGCGGGTTGCCGCGTGGGATCAGGGTAGGCCACCGGTGGGAGCGAGGTTTGCCGGCGGATTGTCGCTGCTGCTGTGGGTCGTCATTGTCGGAGCCGGACGATGGATCGGTTTCACGACCTGAAGCGGATTCCGCACGCTGTGGTTTCAGCCATTACATGTTGTTCCGTAGAGTGCTGCTCTTCCATTCCCTGCGGAAAACCGATGTGTCGCCCTCGTAGGCGTCGATCCAAGCGCTCAACTCGAATATCGACGCCGTCGAGGTCATCGCGGCGCCGGCCACTACTTTCACCTGCCAGCCGCCGCGACCCATTTCGTACGTCTGCGTCATCGTCGCCCGGGCCGAATTGGGCTCATCGGGCCTGATGCTATAGATTCGTTCGAAAACATGGCCCATCTCCAAGCCAATGTCGTCGAGCCGGAATTTGCCCCAGTCACCGAACACCCCGCCGTCCACGTAAAGTCGATGGCTCACCTCCTGGGTGATTTGATCGAGGGTTACGGTGCGCTCGACTCGCCCCTTGCGCAGTATCGTTGCGGGCGAAGGGCTGGCGCTGACGGGTTCAGGAAGAGAACGTATGTCAGCCGGGTGCGGCTCCGGATGTCTCACAGGGAGGAGGAGTTGCGACGCACCGGTAAACACAGTTAGCGTCACGGGTTCCGGCGAGGGCCAGATGATCGGCCAATAGGCATTCGAGATGGCAAGCCTGATCCGGTGGCCTACCGGAAACGCATACGCGGTGCCGGTGAGCTGAACGTCGACTCGATAACGCTCGCCCTGAACGAGGGGTGTCGGCGCTTCGCGGCTGTCACGCTGAGTGAGATTCAAGAAACCCCGGGCGACGGATGTCGCACGACCATCCGGCGCAACGTCGATCAAGCGGACTGCGACGAAGGCATTCGGCCGATCAGCGGCGAGTTCCAAGATCGCGCGGGTGTTGCCGAGGATTTCGATCTGCTCGGCCAGCGGTTCAGCGTCGAATTCCAGCGAGCCGAATGAATCGAGTGCTTGATCTGCGGGCATGTCTCCCGGATTACCGAAGCTGCCCCAATCGCCTGCAGCGAGGCCCGTCGATTGCGGGGAGGCGAGTGCAAGCGCCTTCTCTGCGGTGGCCGACTTTCCAAGGCCTTCGGTGTTGACGGCGAACACCTGCGTATGGACGTGCCGGCTTGGCCACTCACTCTCGGCGATCCAGCGTCCGGGTCGCGCAGCGTAGGAGGGCATGGGCCGGACATTGTTCATCAGATAGAAGCGGTACGGCGCTTCCTGCATCACTCCATTGCGCTCTCCCTTCAACCAATGATCCCACCATTGCAGCGCCTCTTGCAGGAAGCCAACGGCGGGCTCTGGGGTTGCCTCATGCGGATAGAGATGGCCCCAAGGTCCTATGGTGATCTTGTGCGGTACTCGCAAATTCCCCGCCAAGCGCAGCGGCGTATCGCGGTACAAATCCGCCCATCCGCCCCAAAACCACGTCGGGCAGGTAATCGCCGCGTAATCGAAGCACACGGAACCATGCTTCCAATACTCGTCGAGGGTCTGATGAT
>Ga0181521_10006777_pt1 | contig 12261 bp, 11 predicted proteins | sample PEATcosm2014_Bin_32_FD_119764 | JGI IMG/M metagenome (GOLD analysis project Ga0181521, IMG submission 119764) | Peatland microbial communities from MTU Mesocosm Facility, Houghton, MI, USA - PEATcosm2014_Bin02_60_metaG | ecosystem: Environmental > Terrestrial > Soil > Wetlands > Peat | place... | reverse complement strand
TGTTTGTGGCGCCGTTCGCCGATGCCGCGTTCAGCATGAAGGAAGGCGAGATACGGGGTCCCGTCAAGACGCAGTTCGGGTACCACATTCTCAAGCTCGACGGGATCCAGCCGGCCACCATCAAGACGTTTGAGCAAAGCAAGAGCGATTTGGAGGCCGAATACCGCCGCACCGAGGCCGAGCGTCTGTTCAATGCCGCGCAGGACCAACTCGCGGACGCCGCTCTGCAAAACACGACCGATATCGACGTGGTGGCGCGCAAGGCGGGCTTGACGGTGCACGACATTCCGAACTTCAGCCGCGCCGACGGCGATCTCGGCAAATCGCCCGCCGTGCGCGAGGCGGCGTTCAGCCAAGACGTGCTCGATGGGCGCCTCAGCTCGATCGTCGAGGTGGAGAAAGGGCGCGGCGTGGTGCTACGGTCGACCGACCACACGCTGCCTCAGCAAAAGCCTCTCGAGGCGGTGCGCACCGAGATCGTGAGCGCCTGGAAGAAGCAGCGTGGTACGGAACTCGCCGCCGCGGCGGCCGCTGATGCGGTCAAGCGACTGGAGGCGGGTGAGGCGTGGGACGGCGTCGCCAAGTCCTTAGGGTTAACCCCACAACCGCCGAAGTTCGTCGCGCGAGCCGAGCCGGCGGTGCCGATCGAAATTCGCAGAGAAGCGTTCGATGAGCCCAAGCCCACGAGCAAACCGATCTACGCCAGCCTGCCGCTTGGCAGCGGCGACGCCGCTGTGCTGGCGTTGAGCGCCGTGCGCGAGGATCCGAGCGGCGATGCGAAACAGCAAGAGATGCAGCTGCGGCGCGAGTTTGCGCAATCGGCGGCGTCCGTCGAGGCGCAAGGTTATGCTGCGGCCGCGCGTGCCGACGCCAAGGTGTTGCTCAATCTCCAGGCCCTCGATTAGGCGTAGGCTCCTAGCTTGGCGCCATTACTGCACCAATTTTCGGATTGGTATCTGTCCGTCCTCGGTGAGGGCGGCTATTGGCTCATTGCCGGTCTGATGGCCCTGGAAAGCACACTCGTGCCGATTCCGAGCGAAACCATCATCCCCCCCGCGGCCTATCTGGCCCATACGCAAGGGCAGCTGTCGATTGTGGGCATCATCCTGGCCGGCGCCGCCGGCTCCTGGGTGGGCGCCGCGCTGATGTACTGGGCCGCCCGCGGGTTGGGGCGCCCGTTTTTGCTGCGCTTCGGACCCTACTTGGGCTTGGCGGCCGCGAAGATCGAACTGGCGGAACGTTGGTCGGCCCATTACGGCTGGGCCGGGGTGTTCTTCTCGCGGTTGCTACCGGTCATTCGTCACCTCATCGGCATTCCCGCCGGCATCTTGCGAATGGATTTTCGCTGGTATTCCGCGGCCACCTTGGGGGGTTCGCTGCTGTGGTGCTCGGTGCTGGCGTGGTTCGGGATGACGGTGGGCAGCCACCCGGAGCTACTCAAGGGCTCGCTGCACCGCTTTGTCTTGCTGGTGCTGGCGCTGGGCGCGCTCCTCGGCGCGCTGTACTACGTCTTCGTGCAGCGGCCCGCATCGCGCGCTGCAGTGCGTTGAATCGCACTGCAGCGCGTTGATTCGACTGCGACTGACCGCTACTTTCCTACGTAGCCGCGGGGCACGCCGACGCCGGTGCAGAAGTCCCAGCCCGCGACGCCGCTGAAACCCATGTAGAAGCCGCAGTATCCCGTCGCGATGTCGGTGTAGGTCGTTGTTATGTGCTGGTAGTCGTAGATTTCACTGAGCTCGTAGCTCGTAAAAACGTAGAAATGGCCCGCTCTGTTGATGATCCCGGCGAGCGCAGGCGCCGCGACACTGGTCCCGCCGATGACCATCCAAGTTGAATCGGCGGCGCCCGCGACCTGGAACGTGTCATAGACCCACACGCCCGTGTAGGGATCTGCATCGAACGACAGATCCGGCACGCCGCGATATGCGCCGACGATGCCCGCAACGGAGGACTGGTAGACCGGGCGGGCTTCGTACGCGCTTTGGCCGCCGCCGGCGCTGACCCAGGGCGTCTCTTCCAGGAAGTTGCCGGTCGTCTGACTACGGCGCAGCGTCGTGCCGCCGGCGGCGACGACGTTCGGCGAGGTACTCGGATACTCGACTCCCGGGCTGTCGCCCGCCGATGCGACATACACGACATGGGGTGCCTCGAAGCACGAGTCATCGAGTTGCGCGCAGCTATCGAGGGTCGTCTGCGCCGCGTACTCGTCACCGCCCCAACTCATCGAGATCTCGCCCGCGCCGGTGCTATTCGACGGGCACGCGCCGAGGGCGCCCGTGTTCGGATCGATATGCGAAGCGCCGCATTTGACGAGATTGGCGGCGACCAGCACCGCCTGTTGCAGATCCGCATCGACGTTGGAACACGCTTCGACCAAATAGATCGTGGCGTTCGGCGCCATCGCATGCGACCACTCGATATCGAGTGACTCCTCCACTTCCCAATCGCCGGTCGGATCGGTCGGCACATAGCCGTTGCCATAGCAGGACGATGCAGCGGTTAGCGCCCAGACCACCTGGAATTGCGCCGTCGAAGGCAGCGGCACGCCGAACTGCAGTGAGAACCAAGCCAGATCCCCGGCGGCCTGGGGGTCGTCGTACGCATCGACGATGGCGATCGAGCCGCTGCCTCCGGTGGGAGTCACCGTCGTCGAGTTGGGGTTGCAATTCGGCGCCTGGGCGGTCGCGACGAATCCGTAGTGGCAGGCGAGCGACGCGGGCGTCTCATAAGACATGCCTGTAAACGGCGGGGTCTCCGAGGGACCCAGAGCGTGCGGCAGAAAAATCTGAATGTTGGTATGGGCCGCGAGATGGCGACCCTTCGGGATCGCTTGCCGCGTGCTCGACTGCGGGATGATGAGCGTTCCCTTCGCCGAAGAATATCGCGGTGGGCTGCTGTCAGGAGCGCCGCCCTCCGGCGCCGCGGCCGATGCCGGCAGTTTCTGGGCCGCTGCGGGTGCGGCGATGCCGACGCACAGGATAGCCGCCCACGCCGCCAGCGAAACTGCTCCGAAATGCTTCATCCACTTGCTTGAGTCGCTCATGTTGCCTTCCCTGTTTTGGATTGTCGTGGCGAGACGCAATGCTTAGACGTTCTGTCGACGAAGAGAGTGCGCAGAGGTTTCTGTATGCGCTGCGATTGCCTGGCGATTCGCTGGGGTACCCCAGTGTTCATGCTAGGCGTGACGCGCGCGGCTTTCAATCCCGCAAGTTCAGCTGCCGTCAGGTCGTCGCACGACCCCCTGCCGGCGGCGGCGGCATCGGTACCCCGAGCGGGAACTTGGTGAAGATCGCCGCGGCCGCCGTATTGATCTTGATTTCGGCATTTGGGCCGGTTAAGTCGTACGTGGTTTGACTGACCGCGCCGTGCCAGATGGGCGTGCGTGATCTGGCATCGAACACATCCACCGCGATGCGGGTTTCATCATGCACCCATGGGCCGTCCCAGCCCCAAGCGCCGTAACCGCGCCGTCCCCAGCCATAGCCCCAACCCACTCCCCACCCCGCATAGTAATCGTCGAACACTTGGCGGGTGCCCATGGCATAGCCCACCACGCAGTCCGCTGCGGCGCGATCGCCCACCCGTTGGATACCTCTGGCGGCCATGTTCGTTTCGATGGCGATGCGCAGTCGGTCGGCGTTCAAGGGATTACCGAACGCCGCGGGTTGGTCCACATTCGCCACATGCTCCTGAGCGAACACATACGTGTGGCAATTCGCCACGGAGTAATTGGGATTGATGTCGGTCGTGACCGGCAGCGTCGTACAGGCACCGAGTGCAAGAGAAGCACCCGCGAGTACCGTGTAAATGAACCTTTGATTTGACATAATATCCGCCTCGCAAGGCATACCGTTTTATAAACCTTCGGCCCGAGACGTTTAACGCATGAATGTCGATCCCGTTGACACGGCAAATGGCCTGTCTCAGATGCCCTCGGACTCCGCTGGAAAGCTCATGCCCACGGAGTTGAAGCCGCCATCGACATAGGTTACCTCACCGGTAATTCCGGCGGCGAGGTCTGAGCAGAGAAACGCCGCCGCATTGCCCACATCCTCCAGGGTGACGTTGCGCTTGATGGGCGATACCGCGGCGACGTGCGCGAGCATCTTGCGCAAGCCGGGAATGCCGGCCGCGGAAAGGGTCTTGATCGGGCCGGCCGAGACCGCGTTCACCCGCACCCCCTGCGGCCCGAGGTCCGCGGCGAGGAAGCGGACGTTCGACTCCAGACTGGCTTTGGCCAGACCCATGACGTTGTATCCGGGCAGCGAGCGCACCGCGCCCAGATAGCTCAAGGTGACGATCGCACCGGCCCGTCCCTGCATGAAGGGCAACGAGGCACGCGCCAACGCGGTCAGGCTGTAGCTGGAAATGTCGTGCGCCACGCGAAAGCCCTCGCGAGTGGTCGCGTCGATGAAGGTGCCGGTGAGCGCATCGCGCGGCGCGAACGCCACCGCATGCACCAGGATGTCGAACGCGTCCCAACGCGTCCGCAGGTGCGCGAAGCCGCGTGCGATGTCATCGTCGCTGGCGACGTCCATGACGAAGGTGATGTCGGATCCCAGTTGGTTGGCGAGCGGCACGACGCGATCCGTCATCCGCTCGATGTGTGAAAACGCCAGCACCGCACCCTCACGATGCATGGCCTGCGCAATGCCCCAGGCGATGGAGCGATCCGTGGCAAGGCCCACGATCAGTGCACGCTTGCCGTTCAAAAAACCCATGGTGTCTCCCCTTCTCCGGCCTGTTTTCCGGCCTATCCCTGCTGCCGGGTGGCATCGACGTACATGACCAGCCGTTGCCCGGCTCTGATCTGGTGGCGTTGATTGAGGCCGTTCCAGCTCTTGAGCTGGGTGACCGACACCTGAAACTGGCGCGAGATGCTGTAGACCGTGTCGCCGCGGTGCACGGTGTATAGCACGCGCCGGCCGCTCACCACGCCCTCATTGCGATAGCGCCGCGAGCTCGCCTTGATGACCAACCGCTGGCCCTTCACCAGCGAATCACCAAGCTCCATGTTATTCAGGCGCGCCAGCGTGCTCACCGGCATGCCCTGGCGGCGCGCAATGCTGTTCAGCGTCTCGCCGGTGCGGACGCGGTAAACGATCTGGCGCTGTTTGCGGCCCAGATCGGTCTCCGGCCGATCGACGCGCGCCGCCGCGAGCAGCACCTTGTCCGGCAACTGCACGCTGATCTCGGGAATCTTGAGGGTTTGGCCGATGCTGACGCGGCCGCCTTGCAGGTCATTGACCTTGGCGATGACCGCCGCCGTCGTGCCGTACTGCCGCGCAATCGTCGCCAGGCTTTCGCGTTTCGCCACATCATGCGCCACATAGTGCACGCGATCCTCCGGCCCCAGGGTCGTGAGCGCCGACTCGAAGGCATCCGCGTTGTCGATCGGCACCAGCATGCGGTGCGGCCCATCGGGGTCCGTCGCCCAGCGGTTGTAGCCGGGATTGAGCGCGACCAGCTCGTCATAGCTGGTGCCCGCCAACTGCGCGGCGATTTTCAAATCGATTTGCGACGCGGTGTCGATGACCGCGAAGTACGGCTCGTTCGGGATCGCGGCAAAATCCAGGCCGTAGCGCTCGGGCTCGGCCATCAGGCGCTTCATGGCGAGCAGCTTCGGCACATAGGCGCGCGTCTCGGCCGGCAGATTCAGGTGCCAAAAATCGGTGGGTTTGCCGCGCGCCCGGTTGTAGTCGATCGCGCGCTGCACCCCGGCCTCGCCGACATTGTAGGCGGCGATCGCCAACAGCCAATCGCCGTCGAATTGATCGTGCAGCGCTTGCAAGTAATCGAGCGCCGCACGCGTCGATTCGATGACGTCGCGCCGGCCGTCGTACCACCAATTCTGCTTCAAGCCAAAGCGCACACCGGTGCCGGGAATGAACTGCCAGAGGCCTGCGGCGCGGCTCACCGAATAGGCGAACGGCTCGTAGGCGCTTTCGACCACCGGCAGCAGCGCGAACTCCAACGGCATGCCGCGCGCCTCGACCTCGGTGATGACGTGGTACATGTAGCGCTGGCCGCGCTGGAAGCAGCGCTCGAGATAATCCGGATTATGTTGGAACCAGGCGAGCTGTTGATCGATGGCCGGCTCCTGGACTTCGTCGAACGCAAACCCGGCGCGCATGCGATCGAATAGATCGTCATAGTCTTCGCCGTTGTGATGCTGCCATTCGCGCGGCATGGTCAGCGACGGCGTAGCGCCCGTCCCGGGGTTGACGGTATCGGCCGGCGATGTGCCCGCGTCCGCCGTGGCCGGCAGCACGATGCGTTCGCGCGCGGGGGGCGTCGTCGCCTGATGCGCGCAGGCGCCGAGAGTGAGCGCCACGCCGGCAATGAATGGGATTCGCAACGACAAGTCAGCCATCCTACAGTGCCCCTTGAGTTCCGCTAGCGGAACTGGTCCTTCCAGGCACGTAATACGGCAAATACGTCGGCCGGTTCGTGCAGCGACCGGCCGGCGTGCTCTTCGGCGGCGGCGCGCACCGGCGCGGCGTCGCAACGCAGAAACGGATTGACGCGAATCTCCAACGCCATCCGGGATGGCAGTGTCGGGGTATCGTCCACGCGCAGACGCACGACGCGGTCGCGATACTCGCGCGCGGACGGGTTGGCCGGATCCACCGTCAGTGCGAATCGCAGGTTGGCCGCGGTGTACTCGTGACCGCAATACATCTGCGTGTCCGGCGGCAAGGCGCGCAGCCGATTCAAAGACGCGTTCATTTGTGTAGGAGTACCCTCGAACATTCGACCGCAGCCGGCGCTGAACAGCGTATCGCCGCAAAACAGCGCCCCGTGTCCCCAAAACGCTATGTGGCTTAAGGTATGTCCGGGCACGTGCAAAATATCGAAGGCAAGTCCCAAGTCTGGCAATTCGCAGCGATCCCCATTGCGGACCGTCTGTGTGCGGTGCGGGATCCGGTCGTCATCCGGTCCAATGACCGGCATCGGGCCCAATTCGAGCAGGAGTTGGGATACACCTCCGATATGATCGGCATGATGGTGAGTCAGCAAAATCGCGGCTAAGCTTGCGCCGCTGCGCTTGAGATCGGCAATGACAGGGGTCGCCTCGCCTGGGTCGACGGCAATCACCCGGGCGGGCACCCGCGGCGACTCGATGAGCCAAATGTAATTGTCGGCAAATGCGCGTACCGGACGCACACCGAGGGGGGTTGGTTGGTTTGACATTTTACGGCGTATTTAACCTGTAACATGCGAAGTTCGCTAGTGTTTTCATGAAGGGTAGATAGTTGCAAGCAAGCCACGGCAGCGCCGCGACGGATTGGTTCGAGAGCCCCTTGGGCGCGCACGTGTTGCGCGAGGAAACCGCGCTCGCTCGACTGGCGCTCGACGATGTGTTCGGCTTCGAATTGCTGCAGGTAGGTGCCTGGGGGCCCGCCCGTCACTGGCTGTGCGGCGCGCGCACGCAGCATACGACGCTGTTGGCGCCTGACTTGGGGCCGGGAGTGACCTTGTGCGCGCCGTTGGACTCTTTGCCCTTTGGGTCCGATTCCATCGATGCGATTGTTCTACCGCACACCCTGGAGTTGGTCGAGGATCCGTACGCCGTGTTGCGCGAGGCTGAGCGGGTGCTGTGCGCCGAAGGCTGCCTGATGATTTGCGGCTTCAATCCGGTGAGCGGTTGGGGCGCGCGGCGCTTGTTCGCGCAGTACTTCCGCCGCCCCGCCTTTCCGCCGCAGACGCGGCGCATGCTGTCCGAACGGCGCCTGCGCGACTGGATGGCACTGCTCGATTTTGAAGTCGCCAGCGTCTACGGATATCTGGGATCGATGCCGGTGACCGGCCGCATACGCAAGACGAGCGACGGCTCGTCCCGCGAGGCGGAGTACCGGCCGCGCGCCGCGCTGACGGCCGGTGCCTACCTGCTCAAAGCGCGCAAACGCGTGCAAACGCTGACCCTGGTGCGGCCGAAGCGCTGGTCGCGCCAGCGTGTGCTGGTGCCGGCGGCGGAACCGACCACCAAAGTGGGCCCGTGACCGAGGTGGAGCTTTACACGGATGGGGCGTGCCGCGGCAATCCGGGTCCCGGTGGCTGGGCGGCTTTACTCATCGCCGGCAAGAAGCGCAGGGAACTCTCGGGTGCCGAAGCCGCAACCACCAATAATCGCATGGAACTGATGGCCGCCATCGGCGGCTTGGGCGCGCTGAAACACCGCTGCACGGTGCGGCTCTATACCGATTCCAAATACGTGCTGCAGGGCTTTACCGAATGGCTCCCCCAGTGGAAGGCGCGCGGCTGGCGCACCGCGGCGCGCGAACCTGTGAAGAATCAGGACTTATGGGAGCAGCTCGAGCGGTGTGCGGCGGCGCAAGATATCCAATGGCACTGGGTCAAAGGACATTCCGGCCACGATGGCAATGAGTACGTTGATCAGCTCGCGAATCGCGCCATCGATCGGCTGCTGGCGGAGCATTAAAACCTAATGCGCCAAGTCGTTCTCGATACGGAGACCACCGGCCTTGAAGTCGAAAGACAGCATCGCGTCATCGAAATCGGCTGTGTGGAGCTGATCAATCGACGGCTGACCGGACGCTCGTTCCATCGCTATTTGAATCCGGAACGCGACATCGACGAGGGCGCCCTCGAGGTGCACGGCTTGACTCGCGAACAACTCGCGAAAGAGCCGACGTTCGCGCAGATACAGGCCGAGTTCCTGGATTTCGTGCGCGATGCGGAACTCGTCATACACAATGCGCCCTTCGACATCGCCTTCTTGAATGCGGAACTCGTGCGGCTCGAAGGCGGCGCGCCGCCAATTACCGATCTTTGCAAGGTGCTCGATACCTTGGCGCTGGCGCGCCAGATGCATCCCGGCCAGCGCAACAATCTCGACGCGTTGTGCAAGCGCTATTCGGTCGAAAATGCGCATCGCGAAATCCACGGCGCGCTGCTGGATGCCCGGATCCTGGCGGAAGTGTATCTCGCCATGACCGGCGGCCAGGCGAAGCTCATCTTGAGCGCGGAATCGGACACGGCGCGAGGCCGTGCGCGCCTTAATACGCCAAACCGCTCGAGCGACAGCGTGCGCATCGCCGTGGTGCGGGCGAACGAGGAGGAAATGGCGGCCCATGAACATGCGCTGGCGCTGCTCGATAAAGCCTCCGGCGGCATGACGGTGTGGCGGCGGTTGTGAGGTGAGCGTAGTAAGATCCAATTCCAACCGATATCTCTAAAAATCGTGGATTACCCTAATTTATGGCACAACTGAATTCCTCTCTTGCCGCGTGGCGCGCTGCCGATGCCCATGCTCGCGACATCGGCAATGCGCATTTGCGCGACCTGACCGCCGCCGACGCACAGCGTTGGCAGAATATGCACGTCGAGCACGACGGCTGGCTGCTCGATTTCTCGCGCCAGCGCATTACGCAGAAGACCTTGGCGCTGCTGTTCGAACTCGCGCGCGCGGCGGACCTGCCGGCGCGCATCGGCGCCATGTTTCGCGGCGATCCGATCAACACCACCGAGCAGCGCGCGGTGCTGCATACCGCGTTGCGCTCGGAGTTCGCGGGCTCGGCGGCCATACAAGCGGAAGTCAAGGACACGCGCCAGAAACTATCGAGCTTCGTCGCCGCGGTACGGCGGGGAGACAAGCGCGGCGTGACGGGCAAGAGATTCAAGCACGTGGTGAACGTCGGCATCGGCGGGTCGGACTTGGGTCCCTTGTTGGTATGCAATGCGCTGAGAGCCGAGTGGAGCGGCGATATCACGCCGCACTTCGTGTCGAACGTGGACCGCACGCAGCTCGAGGATTTGATCCGCAGCATCGATCCGGCCGAAACCTTGGTCATCGTGTGCTCCAAAACATTCATCACCCAAGAGACGCAGGCCGACGCGAACGCGGCGCGCGCCTGGATCGTGGGGGCGTTGGGGGAGAAATCGCCTGCCCATCATTTCGTGGCGGTGTCGACCAACGCGCCAGCCATGGATGCGTTCGGTATTGCGCCCGGTCACCGCTTCACCCTATGGGATTGGGTGGGCGGCCGCTACTCGGTCTGGTCGGCGGTCGGCTTGATCGCCGAGCTCGTCTTGGGCAGCGATAAATTCCAGGAATTCTTGAGCGGTGCGAGCGCCATCGACCGGCACTTTACGCAGGCCGCTTTCGAGAAGAATCTGCCGGTGCTGATGGGAGTGCTCGGCGTGTGGAATCGCAGTTTTTTGCAGCTCCCGACACTCGCCGTGCTGCCCTACGATGAACGCCTGGCGCGATTGCCGGCTTATCTCCAGCAGCTCGATATGGAGAGCAACGGCAAGTCGGTGTCGCTGGCGGGGGAGCGCGTCGATTTCGCCACGGCGCCGGTCGTGTGGGGCGAGCCGGGCTCGAATGCGCAGCATTCATTCTTCCAGATGCTGCACCAAGGGACGCCCACCGCCGCGCTTGATTTCATTGCGCCCCTGCGCGGCTCCTGGGGCGGCAGCGACGCACAGGACCTCGCCCTCAAGAATTGTTTCGCCCAGTCGCAAGCCTTTGCCTTCGGGCACACGCCCGAAGAGGTCGACGCGGAAATGCGCGGCGCCGGCGCGGATGCGCCCGAAATCGCCCGCCTGCGCACGCACCGCGTGCACGACGGAAACCGGCCGAGTTCGCTGCTCCTGTACCCGCAAACCACGGCGCGCGCCTTGGGCGGCTTGCTGGCACTCTATGAACACAGCGTCTTCGTACAAGGCACGCTCTGGGGTATCAATTCGTTCGATCAATTCGGCGTGGAGCTCGGCAAGAAGCTCGCGGCGGGAATCGACATGACCGGTGTGAAGGCGCCGCCGGGACACGGGGCGGCGGGATTGGCGGCACTCATTGGGTATGTCGCGAAGCATCGGTGATGCGGGGCGAATGCCTGACCTCAGGTCTCCGGCCTCCAGGACCGCCGGCGAGCCGGTGCCGGCACCCCTACTGATGGCTGTCGACGCCGCCGCGCCGGTTCCGAGCGATCGGGCGCCTGGCCCGACCGCGATCCCGGTGCGGACTCTCGATCGGCTGTTCGCCGCGCTATTGGGTACGGCGGCGGCGGTGTTCGTCGTGGGGAACGCGCTGCTCGCCAATGTCGCGGTGCTGCGCCAGTCGCTGCCCATCGCAGCGCTGTCGCTCGGCATCCTCACCGGCTGCTATGCGCTCACACGGCTGTTGCACAGCCCGCTGCGGGGACTGCTCGCTAGTTGCGCGGTGCTGCTGCTGGCCGTATATGGCCCGCAGGCCTGGACGGTCCCGGCGCTCGAGGTTCTCATCGTTCTGGGGGCGGGCTACACCCTGCGTCGACTGCGCCTGACAGTTCCCGACCTCGGCTCGACGTTGGGCATGGCCACGATCGGCGCCGCGACGATCCTCGGGGCGCGTGGCGCGACCACGTCCTTCGACATGATCCAGCGAATGTACGCCGGCCACGTGCACCGGGACACGCTTTACGACGCCAGCATGGCGGCGATGATCAAGAACTACGGCGTGGTATCGACCGGGTTGAACGGGTTGGTCGAGACACCGTACCACACGCTGTCGCACGCGATTTACGCGGCGATCAGCCTCGCGACGCGGGCGCCGGTTCTCGAAGTGTATGGCGTCGCGAACGTGGTTCTTTTGGCTCCACTCCTGATCTTCGCGGTCGTTGCCTGCTGCATGACGATGGAGGTCCGCGCGCGACTCGATCCCGTCAAGGTCTGGTTCGCGGTGTGCCTGCTGCTGGTGTTCGTGCCCAGAGTTCTCGGCCGGTGGGCGGTGTGGGACTCGTTCTTCGGGTCGGAGTCCTACCTCGTTTCGCTTTCGTTGCTGCTGCTCGCGCTGCCGCTGCTTGCTAAGGCCAGGCTCACGGGCGTCGAGCTGCTGTCGCTCGCGGTCGCGGCTGCGTTCATGGCGGCCGCCAAGGCATCCACCGGACTGGTTTTTGTGGTTCTGACTTGCATGCGCCTCGCGTTGCTCGACGGGGAAAAGAAGTCACGCGAAGCGCTCGCGTTCTTCGCCATCGCGGTGATCGTCGCGGCCGTGGTGGCGCGCTCGGCCATCGCCAACACGGGCAACTATTTTTTCGGACCTTTGGACTTCATTGAGCGCTCCTCGGCCCTCGGCGCTCACTTGGGCCTCGCGCACCGCGCGCTCGTCACAGGAGCGGCATTGCCCGCACTGAACTGGCTTCTGGCCGGTGTGTCATTGGGCAGCTTCTTCGTGCTGCACTTCCTGGTTTCGTGGTGCGTCATCGCCGATGCCATGCGGCGCCTCGGGCTTCGCGGGGCACTGAAATCGCCCGT
>Ga0181521_10006775_pt1 | contig 12263 bp, 11 predicted proteins | sample PEATcosm2014_Bin_32_FD_119764 | JGI IMG/M metagenome (GOLD analysis project Ga0181521, IMG submission 119764) | Peatland microbial communities from MTU Mesocosm Facility, Houghton, MI, USA - PEATcosm2014_Bin02_60_metaG | ecosystem: Environmental > Terrestrial > Soil > Wetlands > Peat | place... | reverse complement strand
GCCGCCCCAACCCCTGCCCGCGCCGAAGGAGGTCTGGATCAACAAACCACAACCAACTCCAGAGAATAAAACTCAGTAAATTATGCTTCGAGGTGTCTCAAACACGTTGACACGCGCCGGAATCGACCCGCTATCGCACCGCTCGCAACCAACTTCTTGCGGCGGAGATCGACTTGCGCAGGCAGGTCGAGCGTGTCGCGCGTATTCGGCGCAAGCTTCCGCTCGGCGGACCAGTGTCCGAAGATTACGTGTTCGAAGAGGGGCCAGCCGATCCCGGCAAGGCCGGCGCCGCGCACCCGGTCAAACTCTCGGAACTGTTTCGGGATAACCTGGACAGCCTGCTGGTCTACAGCTACATGTTCGGCCCTAACGCGCCGCAGCCGTGTCCGATGTGCACGTCATTTCTCGACAGCCTGGAGGGCTCGGCGATTCACCTGACGCAGCGAGCGAATCTCGCGGTGGCGGCGAAATCGCCGATCGGCCGTATCCGGCAGTTCGCGAAGTCGCGTGGCTGGCGTCGGCTGCGGCTGCTGTCTTCGGCCAACAACACTTACAACCGCGATTATCACGGCGAAACACCTGCGGGAAGCCAGTTGCCGATGATGAACGTGTTTGTGCGGCGCAAGGGCAAGATTTATCACTCGTATGCGACTGAGCTTCAGTTTCTGCCGCCTGACAAAAGACAGAACCAGCGGCATATCGACATGATGTGGCCCCTGTGGAATCTCCTTGACCTGACGCCGGAAGGCCGCGGCGCCGACTGGTTTCCTTCTCTCACTTATCCGTCCTGAGAGTCTGCTACGTTTGAAAGGCGGGGTGGTCTGTGCCGCGCCGGTATGCCGAAGACTAATTTCACACTGAATGGCAAGCCCGTCTCCGTCGCGAGCGAGCCGGGCATGCACTTTCTCGAAGTCCTGCGCGAAGAGTGCGGCATCGTATCCGCCAAAGACGGCTGCTCTCCCGAAGGTGTCTGTGGCTGCTGCGCGATCCTTGTCGACAACCAGCCCGTCCTCGCCTGCCGCCGCGCGCCTGAACAGATGGAGTCGCATGACGTCGTTACGCTCGAGGGCATTCCTGAGGAACTGCGGCGCGTGCTGAGCGAAGCGTTTCTGCTTGAAGGCGGCGTCCAGTGCGGTTTCTGTATCCCCGGAATTCTGGTCCGTGCCGCGCCCTTGTTGCTCAAAGGCCGCACCAGCGATCGCGCGGCCGTCGCCCAGGCGCTGTCCGGGCATTTGTGCCGCTGCACCGGATATGCGCGCATTCTCGACGCTATTCAGACCGCCGGCGAAGTTTGGAATAACGGTCGGCGGATTCCCAACGAGCCGCGGCGGCATTTCTACTTCGGAGAGCAGTTCGGCATCCGCCGAGCCGCCTCGAACGGCCATCACGCGCATGGCATCGGCCAATCGCCGTCGCGCTATCTCGGCATCGAACAGGCTTTGGGTGAGAAGCCGTTCGTGGACGACATGCGTGTTCCGGGCATGCTTCACGCCGCTCCGGTTCTCAGCCAGCATCCTCGCGCGCGAGTTCTGTCGATCGATCTCGCGGTCGCTTTGGCGACGCCCGGCGTCGTCAGAATTTTTACAGCGGACGACGTTCCTGGTGAACGCGGCACGGGTCTCGCCGTTGCCGATCTGCCTGTCTTCGTGGCTGTCGGCGAAACCACCTGCTGCGTCGGAGATATTTTTGCTCTGGTCGTCGCCGACACCATGTTCCACGCGCGTCAGGCCGCCGAGCGAGTCGAGATCGGCTACGAAGTTCTGCCGCCGGTGACCGATCCGTTTGCCGCGCTTGAACCCAGTGCGCCGCAAGTGCATGCGCGGGGCAACCTGCACGAGCATCCCAACCTGCTCGATACGACTTCCTTCTCACGTGGCGATGTGGACGCAGCCCTCGCCGCATCCACGCATGTGATCGAGCAGACCTTCACGACGCAGCCGGTCGAGCCGGCCTTCCTCGAACCCGAAGCCTGCCTCGCGCTGCCAGCTGAAAAAGGCCTCAAGGTTTTTTCGCAGAGCCAGGGATCGACCTTCGATCAGAATCAGATCGCACGTGTTTTGCAGTTGCGCCCCGAGGACGTTGAGATCGCGTTGACAGCGAGCGGCGGCGCGTTCGGCGCCAAGGAAGAGCTTTCCATTCAGGCGCAAACGGCGCTGGCGGCCTGGTTGCTCAAGCGCCCTGTAAAAGCGGTACTTACTCGCCGCCAATCGACGCAGCTTCATCCCAAGCGCCATCCGATGACGCTGAGTTACACCGTCGGTGCGGATGCCGAAGGTCACTTATTCGCGGTGCGCGCCCGCATCACCGGCGATGTCGGCGGTTACGCCGGTACCAGCGCCAAATGCCTGCTCCGCGCTGCCTGCCACTCCTGCGGACCCTATCGTGTTCCCAACGTCGATGTCGAAGCGAGGGCCGTCTTCACCAACAATCCGACCAGCGGCGCAATGCGCGGCTTTGGCACAAATCAGACGCACTTCGCCATCGAAGGCATCATGGACATCCTCGCCGCGAAAGTCGGTGTTGACGGCTATGACATCCGCGAGCGCAACGTCCTCCTTCCCGGCGATGCCTTCGCCACCGGTCAGATCATGCGGCCAAGTGTCGGCATCCGCCAGACTCTCGAAGCCGTCAAAGACGTCTATAAGAATGCGAAATACGCCGGCATCGGATGCGGCATCAAGAGCACGGGCATTGGTAACGGAACCATCGACAGCGGACACGCCCTGATCCGCGTACTCGAAGGCGGCCGCCTGGAAATCCTCACCGGCTACACCGAACTCGGCCAGGGTGTCTTCACCACCATTCGACAGGCCGTGTGCGAAGAGACGGGATTACCTCCCGAGATCATGACCGTCCGGTGGGACAAGGATCTGGGAGTGAAGTGCGGTGAAACCTGGGCGTCGCGCGCTACTACGCTGAGTTGCGCGGCGGCCCAGCGAGCCGCGATTCCGCTCGCCGCCGATCTCAAAGAGGCACCGCTCGATAAGCTGGCCGGACGCGAATACGGCGGCGACTACGTCTGTAACTTCACGACAAAGCCAGGCACTCCGGAAGCCGAGAAAAACCCCACCACGCACCTGACGTTCAGCTACGCCACGCAGGTGGTGATCCTCGGCGAAGACGGCCGCATCGAGCGCGTCGTCGCGGCTCATGACGTCGGCCGCGCCATCAATCTCAAGGCCTGCGCCGGACAGATCGAAGGCGGCGTGCACATGGGACTCGGCTACGCGCTCTCGGAGGATTTCCCCAGCACCAATGCCGTTCCCGATTCTCTTCTGCTGCGCGATTGCGGCATCCTGAAAGCCAAAGACACACCGCCGATCGACGTCATCCTGATTGAAGTACCGGACGAAGTCGGCGGCTACGGAGCGAAGGGAGCGGGTGAGATCGGCTTGGTTCCGACGGCCGGTGCTGTTGCGGGTGCGCTGTATGCCTGGGACGGAATCCGCCGCTTCAGCTTGCCGATGCAGGATTCGCCTGCCGCCGCGCCGTCCGTGCCGAAGTCCCGCCGTAAGGCCGTCCCGGCGTGAGCCACTTACTACCTACTTCGCGCGTCCCGGCGGACCCTTCGAAAGCAGCGTGACCCGGTACAGCGAGGTGAGCGCGGTCATATAGAGCGTATGCCGGTCCGGCCCCGCGAAGGCCACGTTCCGGGCTACTTCGGGCAGATGAATCGTCCCGAGATACTGACCACGCCCATCGACCACCTGAATTCCGGAAGCCGTCGCAAAATACAATCGCCCTTCCGAATCCAGCGCCAAACCGTCGGCGCGGCTCCTCACGCCCCACGCCATCGTTTCCGGATCGTGCAGCATCACGAAAGGACGCTTGTTCTTCACCGATCCGTCTGACTGCACGTCGAACACGTACACATACTCGCCCTCTGTGTCGTCCACATACAACTTCTTGCCATCAAGACTCAGCGTGATTCCATTGGGCCGCCGGATTTCGCTGTCGATAAGAATCACCTCGCCGCCGGGCCGGATGTAATAGACACTGCCACGTTCGTCCGGCGGGGCGCCAGAAGGCAGACGCGCTCCCGGATCGGTGAAGTAGATGCCGCCCTTGCGATCCGCGATGAGATCGTTCGGCTGCCGCAGCGGCTTGCCGCCAAAACCGGTCGCCAACGCGGTGACCATGCCATCGGGAGTAACGGAAATAATTCTCTTACCGTCACCCTCGGCGCAAAGTAAGCGGCCGTCCCTCAGCAATAACATGCCGTTGACGCCCTTCGTATTCTCGCGCCATACGGTAATGCTGCCATCCTTGTCCAGCTTGTAAGTACGGTTCTCGGTGATATCGCTGAAATAGAGGCCGCCATCCGGCAATCCTACCGGTCCCTCAAGACCATGGAAGCCGCCTCTGACTAATTCCGGCCGGGCACCCGCGCGAATGACTCCGCGGATTTCCGGCTGCGCGGTTTGCGCCGAGGAGAACGGGGCCAGTATCAAAACGACGATCAGGACTCGCACTAACGCGCTGCTTTCACTTCCACCCGGATCAGTTCGAAGCGCTTGTCACTCAGATTCTCGTCCGCATGAGCACCGTCGATATCCGCCCAGCGGATCTGCCCGGCCTTGAAGTGCGATTCTTTCCGGGTGCCGTCGGCATGCCCCTGCATCTGATCCTGCGCGGTCAGATTCACCACTACGGCGAACGTTCCAGGATGCTTGTGCATGACCAGCTTCGCGTGCCCTTCCACATTGGCCCGTATCACGCGCACCCATTCGTTTTCCATCTCGACGCGGAACCGTGTCGGGTCTACGATCACGGCGTCAATCGCCTCTTTGGGAAAAGGCTGCGACGGAAGAAGCTTCGGTTCGATCTGCACGCAGTCAAACGGCTGATCGCTCAGATTCTCGCTTTGATGAACGCTCGCCGGCCACCATGCGACGTCGCCGGCTTTGTGGTTCAGCATTCGAACCGTGCCGTCCTCCAGCGTCTGCCGGATATTCTGATCCGTCAGATAAACCACCACTGCGCCGGGCGCCGGGTGCTTGTGCAGGATGAGCTTCCCGTGCGGCTCGATGTGTTCGCGATAGACACGCGTCCACTGATTGTCAATTTCCAGATGATAGTGCGATGGATCGACCGCCAGCGGATCTCCCGCGGACCCGCCCTGCGCCCATCCCGGAACGGCTGCAACAACGATCGCCAACAACACGATCTTCAACGCGTTCACTCCTCATCCTCACAGACATCATCCGTAATTTCAGTTTTTACTTTTTCGTAGTATCGCGTGTAAGTATAGGGCTTCGTCAGCACCTTCGAATCGTCGGCCGTCACTTTATATTCCAGATACCGCCCACTAAGTACAGGCCGGATTCGCTCCACCAGATGCAGAGCATCGCTGTGCTGCGCGCCCCGCTCGTTGAGCCACGTCTTTTCGTTGAAGCCCGTCGTGTCCACGACGAGGGTGTCGCCTTCCCACTTACCTACCGAATCGCCGAACCACAGCGGCTCCATCTTATCGAGATGTCCGCGGTTCATATGGATCGTCCGCATGACGCCATGCGACAGGTCCTCGAACAGCATCACGATCATGCCCGCAGCCGGCACCAGCTCGAATTTGACCTGGTCCCGCGCCATCATCCGGAACGGGCCTACCGGCGCGCACATCCTCAACGGATCTTCTTTCGGATCCTTCATCTGCTGCGCGGCGCCCGGCAGCAAGGGAATCTCCGACGGAGAACCCTGGTTCTTACGCACGCCCGTCAGAGTGGTGTCGTTGGGAATCGCCTGATAGACGCCGGTAAGATCCGGCGTACTCGCCGCGGCGTGCTCCGACTGCGCAAACGCCGGAAGCGCGCACAGGGCAGCGCAGAATAATGCGAAAAGAAGATCCACTTACTTCACCTCGTGAGAACGAACGATCTGCGGCCGCAGGTGCTCATTCTTCCAGTACTTCCACATCCGGATGTCGTCGTTGCATACATTTTCCTGCATCTCCGCATCCTGCTTCCTGTAATAGCGGCTGTATGCGTATGCCGAGGTGAGCGCCTGGCGATCTTCCACCACGCCCTGCACCTCGATGAACGCGCCGTTGCCCACCTGCCGGATGCGCTCCATCAGGTGAGTTTCCTCCGTGTGCGGTTCCCGGTCCGTATGCAGCCACGACTTATCGTTGAAGCCGATCGTATCCACCACCAGCGTGTCCCCTTCCCAATGTCCGATCGAATCGCCGTTGAATGTCGGCAGAAGAGTCTTCGGATGTTCCTTACGGTTCAGATAAATCCTTCGCACGCCCGCGGTATTGATCTCCCAGTAAATCATGGTGATTTTGTCTTTGCCCGGCAGCCATTCGAACTCCCCGGCCAGCAGCGGATACCGGAATATGCCGATCGGCTGGCAGATGGCGCCCGGATCGTCCGCCACTCCGTCGGTCGCTTCCATTTTCGTGAGCGCCCAGGGTTGCAGATGCGCGGGGACTACCTGGTTCAGATTCGGGCTCACGGGCTTAAATCCCGCCAGATCTTTGCCGTTGGCGATTTTGTAGTGCCCGGTCCAATCCGGCGGCGCCGGCTGATCCGCCGCCGCGGCAGTCAACAGCGATGCCGCCCAGACGGCGGCGATAAATGGCGGCGCGATTCGGCACATACGGCACCTCCCGATCAAGAGATTCCATCACATCCCGTCACGGATGGCAACCTCCGTTATTCCGTCCGCAGCGTCAATCCGGACACAGGCAGACCTTCGACTTCAGCGCGCCAAACCTCGCCCTTACCCATCGCGTGACCGGCCGTGAGCGTTCCGCTGCTGACCAGATCCCCTGCGCCGATCGGCGTCGCGCGCGCCAGTTCCGCGAGGCACAGCGCCGGACTTCGCAGTGAGTTCTTTCCCGATCCTTCTTCGAGGAATTCGCCGTCCTTGAATACCCGTACTTTGAATCGGGCGAGGTCTTCCAGCAACGTTGGAATCTGCGCTGACTCGATTCGCAGCGGCTCCCCCACCACCAGCCCCAGATGGAGTCCGAACGCCGCTACAAAATCCGCGGGCTGGAACTTCCACTCCGGGAACGGGCAATGGATGATCTCAAATCCGATCGCAAGCCATTCGACCGCATCGAGCGCTTCCCCGGCGATCGGCTGTTTCAGTTTGAAAACAATCTCCGGCTCGATCCTGCAGGATTCGTAGTACGGCAACGCAATGCTGTCCGAAAAGTGCACCGTATCGTCGTACATGTGCGCCCAGACCAGGGTGTCGAGCTTCAGCGCGCGCCACATCGCCTTGTTCGCGTAACCGACTTTCAGACCGGTGGTCTTGTGCCCGGCCGCGATCCTCAGGCGCACGAATTCGGCCTCGACCGCATAGGCCGCATGCATGTCGAAATCCTCGAGGCGGGCGGACGGCGGCTCCGGAATCACCCCGCCGGTCGAGTAGGCCATCAGGAGTTCTTTTGCCAGACTGATCGTATCGATATTGGACATCGCCAGGTCGTTGGCACATTGTAACCCGCCAATCTGATAAGCTACCGGCATTATGAGCACCGCGGCCAGACTTGCGTGCTACTCTCTTATCGCTCTCTCTTCTATGCACGGCGAAGGACGCAACTACGGCAGATCGATGGTGATCGCGCGGCAAGGCATCGCGGCGACGAGCCAGGCGCTGGCTTCGCAAACCGGGGCGCAGATTCTGGCGCGGGGCGGCTCGGCGGTAGATGCCGCGATCGCCGCGAATGCCGTGCTGGCCGTGCTGGAACCCATGAAGAACGGGCTGGGCGGCGATCTTTTCGTGCTCTACTGGGACGCGAAAACGGGGAAGCTGACAGGCCTGAATTCGTCCGGACCGGCGCCGCGCGGACTTTCGCCCGAGTTCCTGGCCAAACAGGGCGTGAAGACGATGCCGCAGCAGGGTATCCAGAGTGTCACCGTCCCCGGCGCCGTCGAGGGGTGGTTCAGGATTCACGAGCGCTTCGGTAAATTGCCCTGGAAAGACTTGTTTCAGGATGCGATCGCGTATGCCGAACAAGGCTTCCCGGTGCACGAAATCATCGAAGAGGAGTGGGTGAACACGGAGAACCTCGCGAAGGTCCACAGCAATCCGGAAACGCTCCGCGTGTTCCTGCCCGGCGGAAAGTCGCCGCGCGAGGGCGATATCTTCCCCAATCCGGATATGGCGCGGGCATTCCGCCTCGTGGCCGATCAGGGCCCGGCCGCGTTTTACAAGGGCGAGATCGCCCAGGCCATTCTCAAAACGTCGCAGCATCTGGGCGGGACGATGACGGCGGAGGATCTGGCGTCCTTTGCGCCGGAATGGGTGCAGCCCGTTTCAACGGATTACCGGGGCTGGCGCGTTTACGAATTGCCGCCGAACAGCCAGGGCATCGCCGCGCTCGAAATGCTGAACATCATGGAGACGGCGCCGCCCTCCCCACTGGGACCTTTCAGCCCCGAAGAGATGCATAAGCGGATCGAAGCCATGAAGCTCGCTTATTCCGACGTGCGCCGCTACACCGCCGATCCGCGCACTTACGATCCGCCGGTGGCTCAGTTACTCTCGAAGGACTACGCCAAGAAACGTTACGCGCTGATCGATCCCGCCAAGGCCAACTGCGAAGTGCCGCCAGGCCAGCTGCTGGGAAGCGATACCACCTATCTCACCATCGTGGATAAAGACGGTAACATCGCCAGCTGGATTCAGAGCATCTATGCGGAATTCGGGTCCGGCGTGACGGTGGAAGGCATGGGCTTTCTACTGCAGAACCGCGGCGGAGGTTTCACGCTCGATCCGAAGCATCCGAACGTACTGGCAGGCGGCAAGCGTCCCTTCCACACCATCATTCCGGCGTTTATGGAGCGCGGCGACCAGCACATCGGTTTCGGCATCATGGGCGGGGCCAATCAGCCGCTGGCGCATGCGCAGTTCGTTTCCAATTTCGTCGATTACAAAATGAATGTGCAGGCGGCTCTCGAAGCCCCGCGTTTCACCAAGCGCAACTCGACGGGATGCGACGTCTCGATCGAATCGCGCGTGCCCGCCAAGACGCTGCAACAGCTCTCCGAACGCGGCCACCAGATCGCGATCCGGCGGGAGTACACGCAGGAGATGGGACGCGGCCAGGCCATTCTGCACGATTCGAAAACCGGAACCAACTACGCCGCCTCGGACCCGCGAGCCGATGGCGCCGCCACGCCCGAGCCCGTCCGGAAATTAGCGGCTCACTGAATCAGTTGCCAGGCCCTCATCTGCCTGAGCAATTTGGACAGATTGATGGGCTTCGTCAGGTATGCGTCGCAGAGATCCCGGAAGCATCGAACGACCTCCCTGAAATCGTCGACTGCCGTCGTCATGACGATCTTCGCGCCCCGCGTCGAGAAAATGCCCTCGGCTTCTTCCAGTGCCCGCACTTGCCGAACCGCCTCGCGGCCGTCCATTTCGGGCATCATGATGTCCATGCAGACCAAATCGTAACTCTGCCCCCGCTCGAGAGCGGATCGATACGCATCCACGGCTTCCCTGCCGTTTACCGCGATATGACATTCCCCGTAGCGGGAAAGAAAGGTCTGCAGTAAAAGTCGGCTGGCGAAGTCGTCTTCCACCAGCAGGACGCGCAGACGCCTGTCGCGCCTGCCCGCGTCCGCATCCTGAATCAGTTCGCCCAGGTCGGTGGCAGGCGGCAGGACGCCGATTTCGTCACGCAACTCGTCTTCAAGGTCGATCATGGCTTTTTATCCTCCGAACAATGTTCGTCATTCTGTTCCTATACCCATCCGGTCCGCTCCAGAGTGTTCCTGAAACGCATCATCCAAAAAACTTCACGAACGCTTTCCCTCCAGGACCGCCCGGATACCGGCGGCTACCTCAAACGCCTCACTGGCATCCGCGCCGATCGAATGATCGCAGACAGTCAGGTAATTGGCGCCTTCGCCGAAGCCGCCGTCGCCTCCGGTGTTCAGGAACTCCGCCCCGACTTTATGGTTTGCTTCCGCGAACTGTTTCCAGGCTCGATTCACGGCGATGATCCTGCCCGCTTCATCCAGCACGCATATGTGGGAAGAAAGCGCATCGATCGTCGACTGAGCAAACTCCCGTGAATCGCGTATGGCCTGTTCGGCCTGCCTGCGCTCGGTGATGTCCGCACTGAGGCCGACGTGCCCCAGGTATTCTCCCTGCGGCGACAGACGCGGCTCCGCGTGCGAGCCCAGCAACCGCCATTCGCCATCGGCACGCCGGACGCGTGCTTCGGCCTGGAAAGACGCGTGCTCCCGCACCGCGCTGTGGAACGCCCCGATATACTCCGACGCATCGTCCGGATGAAGCAGCCCCTGCCATTTGTCTCCCGCCACCTGTTCGTAAGTTGTCCCGAAGAATTCCCTGTAGGCCTGGTTGACGAACTGGCACCCACCATCCGCGTCAGTGACCCACATCATCGTCGGAGAACAGTCGGCCATAATACGGAAGCGATCTTCACTCTCGCGCAGCGCCTCCGCCGTCCGCCTGCGCTCGGTGATGTCTTCCACATGGAGCACGGAAAACTGCGGTATGCCGTCGCTGTCTCGTACCAGCGAGGCCCTGATGCGCACCCATACAACCTCCCGCTGCAGTGAATGAGGCGCTTTTCTTCCCCGACAACCTCTGCCAGACCCTCCCATAACTTCGCCCGGTTCTGGCGGGTCATTTCGACGTCGTCGGAATGGACCAGTTCCAGCCAGGTCCTGGCAAGCAGTTCCCGCTCGGAGTATCCCAGCATCCGGCAAAGCGCCGTATTGGCCTGGATGATACGCCCGTCCCGTCTGTTCACGCCGATCCCGTACGGTGCGTGTTCAAAGACCCCGCGGAATCGCTCTTCGCTTTCCCGAAGCTTCCGCTCGGTCAGCAAGCGCTTGCCGATGTCGCGGGCGATGGCGGAAGCGCCCACGATCTCTCGCGCTGGATTCCGCATTGGGGAGACGGACAGCGATCCGTCCATCCTTACTTTGGCGGACGGTGTCGAAAGGACTGACATTGCCCCCCTTCAGTACGGTCGCGAGGTTCCGGATCATTTCGTGGCGGCGATCAGGCGGAACGAGGATGGCAACACTCTCTCCGATGATTTCCTGACTCGAGTAACCGAAGAGTTCCTCGGCGCCCTGGTTCCAACTGACAACGGTCCCATCCACGCTTATGCCTTTAATCGCGTCGTCCGACGATTCTACGATCGAGGCCAGCAATGCTCGGGCTTGCTCAGCCTCGCGGCGCTCAGTGATGTCGCGGACAATGACGGAGACGGCCACCGCGTCACCTGCGGAGTTTCTGACGGGGGAACTCGTAACGGATACGTGAATCCGTCGCCCGCCCTTATGCAGGCACACACTTTCGTATTGGGGGATGGCATTTCCCCGCAATGCCCGTTCAGTGAAAGCCGGCAGAAAAGGCCGCCGCTCCGGTGCCACCAGAATGGATAAGTGCTTTCCGGTCACCTCCGCGGAGGAATACCCAAAAATCGCTTCGGCGCCGCGGTTCCAGGTGAGAATGAACCCCGAAGGCGCGTAGGCGAAAATGGCGTCCCCGGAACTTTGCACAATCGCGGCGAGTAACCCCTGCGTTTCCTCAGCCGCCCGCCGCTCGGTTACGTCGTGCTTGATTGCTATGTAGCTGACCACTTCGCCGCTCGACGCCCGCACGGGAGCGATCCTCATCTGCTCGGTGTAAAAGGTTCCATCCTTGCGCCGGTTGACGACCTCGCCGCTCCAGGCCCCTCCGGCCCGAATAGTCTTCCAGAGCTCTTCGTAATACGCCACCGGGTGCCGTCCCGATTTGAAAATCCTCGGATTCTGACCCACCGCTTCCTCGCGGGTATATCCCGTCATCCTGGTGAACGCCGGATTTACATACTGGATTTTTCCGTCGGTGTCAGTGATGACGATGCCATCCGCCGCCTGCTCCACGGCCGCAATCAGACCGGCCCGATCGATATCGACAATTTCTCGGCACACTGTTCTATTTATCGGCCTGCTGCATCGATCTCTTTAGGCGGGTCGCTTCAGCGTTCTACCGAGCCGCGATTGTGCGGGAGCGGTTCTTGCTGCCCGTAGCAACCGGCCGCGGTTTGGAATATAGTCGAGTGAATATATGGAGGAGGTTTTCCCATGAGGAGATACGCGTTTCCCCTGATCGCGGCCCTCGCCGCCCTGTCATGCTTCCCGCTCCTTGCTCAGACACCTGGCGCTCCGGCCCCCGCTCTGGTTCCCACCGAGGACCCCGGCGTCGCCCGGGCGGTCCTGATCGATCGCCCCGAGATCCGCGTGCTGCGCGTTGAAATTCAGCCCGGCGCGGTGCGCAGG
>Ga0181521_10006773_pt1 | contig 12265 bp, 4 predicted proteins | sample PEATcosm2014_Bin_32_FD_119764 | JGI IMG/M metagenome (GOLD analysis project Ga0181521, IMG submission 119764) | Peatland microbial communities from MTU Mesocosm Facility, Houghton, MI, USA - PEATcosm2014_Bin02_60_metaG | ecosystem: Environmental > Terrestrial > Soil > Wetlands > Peat | place... | reverse complement strand
TTGGCATACAGCGCGCCCGTGGCAGCCTCCGGCGGCAACACGCCGTTGGCCTGGAGTGCCACGGGACTCCCGTCGCCGTTGACCATCAATGCGACTTCCGGGGCCATCACCGGCACGCCGGGCTCTAGCGGCACTTTCCCGGTCACCATCACCGTCACCGACGCGACCAGTCCGACGAATCAGACCGCCTCCAAGCAGTTTTCGCTGACCATTGTTGCCGCCCTTACCATCACCACCACATCGCCGCTGCCCAACGGTCTGGCAGGTACGGCCTACAACGCGACCGTGGCAGCCACCGGCGGTACCGGGACGTACTCGTGGTCGGCGACCGGCCTTCCATCCACTTTGGCGATGAATTCCTCTACCGGCGCCATCAGCGGCTCGCCAACCGCGCCGGGTTCCTATACGGTCGGCGTCACCGTCACCGACCAGACTACTCCGACGAATCAGAGCGTGACCAAAACGCTTGCGCTGACAATATTGCCGGGTACCCTGGCGATTACGAGCGGTTCGCTGCCCGGGGGGCAGCTTGGGGTGGCCTACGCCTTCACGGTGGTTATCAGCGGCGGCACTTCGCCGTTCGACTGGTCGGGCACCACGGGCCTGCCAGCCGGCCTGTCGATCAACAGCAACGGCCAGATTACCGGAACTCCGACCAGCGGCTCGAGTACCGTGAATCTGAAGGTGACCGACTCGGGAAGCCCCCAACAGTCGGCAACCAAGAGCCTTTCGATTACGATCCAGACTCTCGCCATCACCACCACTGCGCTGCCTAACGCGACGGCTGGTACGAGTTATTCATACCAGTTAACCGCGTCCGGTGGAACCGCGCCGCTCACCTGGAGCGTCCCCGCCATGCCGCGCGGCTTGTCGCTTTCGACGTCGGGCTTGATCAGCGGAACTCCATCAAACGCCGGCACAAACGGCCTCACCATCACCGTGACGGATTCCAGCTCTCCCCAACAGAGTGCGCAGGCAATTCTATCACTGACGATTTTGGTGCAGCCTTTGGCGATCACTACCACGTCGCTGCCAAACGGCGTAAGCGGCGCGTCATACAGCGCGCAACTGAGCGCTACTGGCGGGTCGCCGGCGTATACATGGGCAGCGGCCCCACTGCCGGCGGGGTTGACAGTGAACAGTTATTCCGGTGTGATCTCCGGCACACCAACGGCCGTGGGCACAACCAACGTGGTGATCACGGTCACGGATCTCTCGTCGCCGCCGCTACAAGCTTCCGCAACCATCCCGCTGACGGTCACTTTAGCGGCGGGCAGCGGTCTGATTACCGTGTCTAGCGTCTCGGTGGGTCAGAATCTGCAAGTGCCCATCTCCATTACGTTCACTCCGGCTCTGACCACTTCCCAGAGCGTGACCATCAGCTCGAGCGATCCGACGCAAATATTGCTCGGAAGCTCGGGTGCTGTGGGTTCCGGCTCCATTACATCGAACCAGGGTCCGGCCAGCACCATAGAGACGTACGTGCAGGCAGTGGGGACACCGGGGTCCGTGGTCACGATCCTGGTCACCGCCGGGGGTTACGCAAATGGCGTAGGGACGGTAACGATAGCCAACTCGGGATTCGTGCTTTCCGGGCCGAACGGCATTGGCGGAGCCGTCAATACCTATTTGGGAATAACCACCCCACTCACAATCTATGCGGCCAAGCTGGACTCCAGCAACTACTTTGCTGAAAGCGAAGAGGTTCGCGCCGGGTACTCGTACAACGTGCCGCTCACCAGTTCAGCAACCAGCGTGGGTAACGTGTCGGCTTCCACGGTGGTAGTTAGCGGTGGCGCTTCCAGCGCGGCGGTGAACTTCGTCGCGAGCACTACGACCACTGGAACTTCAATCGTTTCAGTGGTTTACCCGTTAGCCCAATCCACGCAGCCCGCCGTCGGAGCCTCCCTCTTCGTGACCGTTCAGCCCAGTGGGCTGATACCATTCAGCGCCACCATCGGCAATAACTTGCAGGCCGACGTCACGGTTTCTCGCGTTGGCAACACATCGACTGCGCCGCAAGTGACGATAACAAGCCTGGACCCGACGCGTCTGCTGTTCTCGACGACGCCGACCGGCAACGCTGGAGGCGCTCCAGCAAGCGCCTCGATCACCGTAACCTTCGGGGTGAACCAGACTATCAGCCCCGACTTCTACGCCCATGCATACGGCAGTTCGGGGACGGTGTCGTACACTGTTTCAAACGCTAGCTACGGGAGTGTAACTTCCAACGTAACGCTGGCGCCCTCGGGGCTTGTGATCCAGGTACCGGGTGGCGGTGACACGAGCTTCACCATGTCGCCCGGCCCGACTCCCGCGACCCTCCTCATCGAGACCGCGTCGCTGGATCTATCGGGTAACCCGCTCGCATTACAAGCGGTTGCCTATGGTGTTTCCATAAGCGCGGCCGTTGCGGCTCCGGCCAACTCGCCGGTCGGCGCGGTCACCGCGTCGCCGGTCGCGATCAACACCGGCGCGTACAGCGCTTCCACGAGTTTCCTTGCCGCGGCCGTGGGTACCACGTCGATTACGGCGAGCGCAGGCGGCTATGCCTCATGGACCGTCAGTGTAACCGTCCAAAACAATTCATTCATTCTTTTCTCGGACGGCAGTACGACCATCGGACAGTTCCTGGAGACCACTGGCTCGGTGAGCCTGTTTCCGGCACCGGCCGTAGGCCTGAAGGTCACCCTGCAGAGCAACTCGAGTCTGCTGCAGCTTGCGACCAGCAGCAATGGAATCGACTGCAGTAGTCCCGGGCCATGGTCGGCTCAGATCGTCCTCACCGTGGTCGCAGGACAGCAAGTGCCGCTGTACTGTATAGAGTCCCTGGGTTCGTCGGGCGCGCCGACGTATACTGTCAGCGCGACGGGCTATAACCCGGCTACCGACACAGGACTCACCCTGGTGCCTTCGGCGATCGTGTTTTATCCGGGGAGCAACACTCAAGTGAGCCTCGCGGGGGGCGCTCAGGTATTCGTCCTCGCGAGCGTGCAGCTCGATTCTTCGGGCAATGTGGATTCGGGTTCTTTGCAGAGCCTCGCCACACCAGCGACGGTAACGTTCAGCAATACCAACCCGTCGGCGGGAACCTTTGCCACAGTAACCTTCCCAGCCGGAACGTACCTCGCTAACGCTACCTTCACGCCGAGCGCGATCAGCAGTAACACAGTCACCATAAACCAGCCCAGTGGCTTTACGGCGCCCACCGGCGGCCTGGCATCTCCATCTCTTGCCATTACGGTGTATTGAGGAGCCAAATGACGGGGCCATCCGAACCCGGCCCGATGGCCAAGGAACGCGGACAAGAAGATGAGACATATCTCTAAAGTGGTTGCCGCCGTCGTCTTTGTCGCTACGCCAGCAGTAATGTTCTGCGCGTCGGGCCTGGCCGTGCCCGACGTGACCGTTGGCCGCAACCTTGAAATGTACGCCAGTGTAAAGTTGCCAGAAGCTGCACCCCAGTCGGGGGTGCCGCTAACGGTGACCAGCGACGATCCAACACGCTTGCTTTTGTCGCAGGCGCCAGACCAAGCGGGCTCGACCAGCATTACATTGGCCGTGAACTCGGGGCTCGTCAACAGCCCCGAATTCTGGGTGCAGGGACTGGCGGACAATGGCAGCGCCACCTACCACGTGACCGCCAACGGTCTCGGCACTGCCAAGGGTAAGGTAACGTTCGTTCCGTCCGCTATCGTCATTATGGGACCCTTTAAGGCTCCCAGCTTCCAGACAACCCCCGGGGGCAGGCCGTCGAAGCTCGTGTTGATTTCCGCAACACTCGATTCGTCGATGAAGGTCTCGCAAGAGCAGTTGGTCGCCGGGGGATCCCGCCTGACAGTGCGCATCGAGAACTCCCATACCGAATCCGGTACGGTGCTGGGCGAATCGGCGGTGACCTTCATGGGAGGCGCAAGCGAAGCAGCTACCTATTTCAAACCGGCTGCGGAGGGTAAGGCTACGCTGACCCCCGTCCCACCGCCAGGGTTCCGCGCCTCTGCCGATTACGCCAGCGTTGTAGCGACGGTCGAGAAACCCGGTATAGCGGTCGCGGAAGACCTCATTATAGGGAAAGACCTGCAGGTGTCGGCAGGTCTTGCCCTGGGTGAACCTGCCGGCCCGGAGGGTGTGAAGGTCACGCTAACCAGCAGCGACGCCAGCAAATTGCTGCTATCGACCGCGGAGGACAAGTTGGGCAGCGGAACGATCACGTTAACCGTGCCGCCGGGCCAATTCACTGCGAACTATTGCCTGCAGGCGCTCAGCGACACGGGAGTCGTAACCCACCAGGCTACCGCGCCCGGTTTCCGGACTCGGATAGGCCATACGCAACTGGCTCCGTCGGGTGTGATCGTAGGCTACTCAAAGTATGGGCCGCCGGACGAGGCCGCCGTTAAACAGAGAATCGGAGGCCGCGAAGAGCGCAGTTTCTACACGTCTCTGGCGGATTCCAAAAAGAATCCGATTCATGTCATGGTTTGGTCGGCTTACCTCGATTCTGGCCTGGCGGCCGATTTTACGGTTGAGGCGTTGCGCCCAGGTGTCTCTGCAACCGTGATGTTGAAGAGTAGCGATCCAGCAGTTGGCACGGTGGAATCGCCGGTGACTATCCACTCGGGTTCCAACCGTGCCGCGAGCCAGTTCACTCCGATGAAGCCGGGTAAGACCGTAATTTCAATAGATACACCGTCGGGTTTTGCAACGCCGAAAAATGCGGTCTACGTACCGGCCTTTGTGAGGGATTGAGCCTGCCGGCCATTCTCGACGCCGCGTGCCTGCCGCGGCGGGCGGCGTCTCGTCTTCCGGCCATTCCGGCCCAATAGCGCCCGGCTAGACCGAAGTTCCAGCCAGATTTTGGCGCAAGTAATTGAATAATGGGTAGTTGACTAGAAATCTGGGGTGCGTTTACTGACTACGCGCTGGGGGGCTTAAGGGGTACCCGGAGGAGCTCGAGGGCGCGCTGCTGGAGAGCAGTCGGGGTGGTGATGATATCGAATGCCGGGATGGTGGCGTCCTTCGGCTGCACGCGGTTGGTGACGATGGTGGCCAAATCGCTCAGCAGAGTTTGAAAACTGTGCACGGGTAGATCGTCTTCAGTCCGCCGGCTGTGGGCCTTGTGTTGAGCGGAGGGAGACCGTTGAGCTGGAGCTACCACCGAGGTGCGCAGTTGCGCCGCGGCGGCTTGGTCGTCATCGTCAAACAGAAGTGGGGCCAGATCTTGGCGCATGTGCCACTCCACGTAGTAAGCCAGCATGCACAGGAAGATGTGTGCGCGCACGCGATCGGGTTCGCGATGGCGGATGGGGCGCGCGTGCAGATCCACGGTCTTCAAGCTGCGGAAAGCGCGCTCCACACCAGACAGGCTTTTGTAGTTGCGCACCGCTTGCTCGCTGGAGAACACATCCGCGGGGACGTTGGTACGAATCACATAGATGCCATCCAAGGATTCTTCCTTCTCAATGTTGGTTTGCTTGCGTTGGTAGGAGAAGCTGTCGTCTTGGATTTGAATCTGAAAGTGCTTTCCCATTTTGTAACGGTTCAGCACTTTGCCCGCGCGTAGGCCGATATTTTGCTTGCCGCGCAGGGGGCGCTTCTTGCGGCGCGTGGCCACGGCGATTTTCTCCAACTCTTTTTCCGTGGCGGCCAGCAGTTCGGGTCGCTTGCGTGCCCGCTCCTCGGCCAGCAGGGGATTGTAGCAGGCGATCAGACGTTCGCCGGGAAAGTCCGGGTGGGTGATCTCCGCCAGATCCCGGCTGTCGAATAGCGAGAGTTGCAGCACGCCATCGGAGGCCAACTTTTTGATGGCGGGCGCACCCAACGCCGTGATCCATTCGATGCCCGGTGCGGGTTGGAGATTCTCGCGAATGCGCGCACTGGTGATCATGCCGCGGTCGCCCACCAAAATCACACGTTGTAGTCCGAAACGGATGCGCAGTTTGGTCACCTGATCGGACACGGTCTTGGGATCGGATGTATTGCCGGCGTAGACCTCCACCGCCGCCGGACAACCTTCGGCATTGGTCATCAGGCCGAAGACAGCCTGCAGTTTGCCCTTCTTGCCGTCGCGTGGGTGGCCCAGCTTAGCGAGAGGGCAGTGGCGCCCCTCGAAGTAGGTAGAGGTCAAATCGTAGAGCACCAGGGCGCCTTCGGCCAGGTGACGTTTGGCCAAAGCTTGTTCGATGCGGGCCTGCTGAGGCAGCAACCAATCCATCGCCCGATAGAGTTCATCCTCAGTAGTAGTGGAGTCGAGATGAAGGAGTTCACCGAGAGTGCTGCTGAGAGTATCGGGGTGAAGAGCGCGAGAAGTGGCGAGTTTGGAGGCGGGTTCCAGAACGCGGGCCACGATCATGGCCACGACCAAATCGAGTTCGCGGCTGGCATGTTGGTCGATGAGGCGGTCGAGTTGCAACTGGCGGAGGGTGCCGAGGACCGCGGCCACGTGGCCATGAGGACGGGAGCGGACGATGTCGAAAGCTTGAGGAAGAGGAGGGCCGATGGAAGTGGCGCCTTTCAGGACGCAGCGGAGAGCATCGAGTTGGGCGGACGGCCAATGAGAGAGGTTGGCGAGGGTGCGGTTGCGGACCTTGCCGTTGAGACGAAAGGACTCGCGGAGGAGGATAGCGGGCGGGGAGTTGCGGTTGGGGACGTTGGCGACGTACATGCCTACATAATATCATATAAATACAACATAATAAAGTCTAATCATGCAATTACATGACCACACAAAACAAGGCAAATCGAGCCACTCGCAACAAAACAAACGAGTTCACCTTTTTGCGCCTCGGAATTTCGGTTTACTGACATGCATCGGACTAGGGTAATAACCCCGTACTGGGGTAACGACCTAATTACTTACCTTCTAGTACCGGTCATCACCCGATTACCTATCGCTCAGTACCATTACTTTGCGCCCTCTTTACAAAAATAAGTACTGCAATCTTGTCACGAATCGAGCATGCAATACGCTTGTAAGACTGTGTGCAATCCGCTTGTAACAGGGTTTCTATTTGTAAGACTGTCTCTATTCAGATGTCATCACAAGTGACGCGAAATCGAGATATGCGGACTTCAATTATCCTTGACATTGCTGTTTGGCGGGTGTATCCTGGCTACGATGACATTGGTGGTAGACGATTGAGGGCATCGCTTCCCGGAGAGCAAGAGCGGCACGAACATTCGGACTGGCACAGGGGGTCCGCGTCGCGTCTTCAGTTTGTATGGGGGTTGTGCGCTTGATTGTATACCTTGCAATCGGAGGTTGCGTGAGTGTACTTCGAATCGGGAAGCTCGTCGGTTCCTTTCGGGCGGGAGGGCGTAGCTGTCTTCCGTTTTTCTACGCTTTGACGCTTATCTGCGCCCTTGCTCACCAAGCAACGGCAGGCCTTATTAACCTCGCGGATTTCACCCTCACGAACAGCACGTTTGCGGACGGTAGCGCGGTCTCTCCCGACGGCGGCCTGTCACTTGTGATTACGGGGCCGAACGATGGCAGTGGAGAACCGGGGACCACCGATCTCACGGCTATCGTAGAACAGAGTGGAGTCTTCCAGTTCGACTACCTGTATTCCTCGTTGGACCAGCAGGGTTATGATTGGGCCGGATATCTTTTGAACGGAGCCTTCTACTGGTTGGCCGACCTTAACGGTGAATCGGGGACGGTCACCCTACCGGTGCTTGCAGGCAATACTGTCGGCTTCGAAGTCGACAGCGTCGACAACGAGGGCGAACCGGGAATACTGACGGTCTCGAACTTCAGTTCCCCGCCTTTGGCGCCCGCCTCAAACGGCGCTCCAGAGCCCGGGTGTTGCTGGTTGACGCTTATCGGGCTGACACTTGGAATCGCGGTCAAACTGCCAAGGAGGTTGCTGCGTCTCGTCCGAATGCGGAATGGCCCCTGGGTCGCTGTGGCAGTCGCGGTAGTAGTGACGCTGCCGCTGGCGGCTCAATCCCCGGCTCAGTACACCGGCGCCAATGTCACCGGAAGTCTGGTCTTTACCGGGACCGTAAATCTGACGCAGCAAGGACAGATGCTGCAGGCACTTGCACTGCATGCGCGGCTTCCGGAAATGCAACCAAAGGCTCCCCCGAAGTTCTTGCGAGCACCGGGCCTTCCGGAAACGCAACCGGAGACTCCCCCGAAGTTCTTGCGAGCACCGGTCAACTCCAGGTCATTGCTCTCCACGTTTTCTGCGATGATCGCTGTGGCGACGCAGAGTCTGACGATTACGGGGGCTTCCGGGATCGCGGGGTTCAACGCTCTGTCCCACCTGGATCAGAGGTTAGCCGACTACGGCAATCAGTTCAGCATTGAACCGCCCTCGCAGAGCATTGCCGCCTCGACGAACTATGTATTGGAAGGTGTGAATGATGCCATTGAGGTCTATTATCCGTCCGGTGTTCCGGCCCTACCGGCCGTCCTGGCGTCAAATCAGGTGTTCGGGTTGGGGCCGGCCATAAACCGGAACACCGGAGTGAACGGCGTGTATTTGACTGATATGCGTGTTTACTTCGACCTCAGCATCAACCGGTGGTTTATCATACAGCGTGACTTGGACAATGATGCCGAAGGCAATCCACTCGCCACTTCGCACCTCTATCTTGCAGTGAGCCAAACAGCCGACCCAACTGCGGTCTACAACGTCTATGTCAAGGAAACCACGAACGCGGCGCATCCGGGATGCCCCTGCCTCGCCGACTATCCGCAAGTCGGAGCCGATCAGTATGGATTCCATATAGCCTGGAACGAATTCAATTCAATTTCGTCCGCGTTTGTGGATGCATCCATATTAAGCCTTTCGAAGGCGGCCCTGGCCGGAGGCGCCTCGGCACCCACGGCCTACCAGTTCCTAATACCGTATACGACCGCCTACGAATTTGCGATTCAGCCGGCTACTACGCCGCCGGGCGCCAGCAATTTCGTCGCGAGCGGCGGCCTCGAGTATTTCGCCAGCACCTTGTCTGAGTCCGGGTATACCGGCGGCGTTGCCCTTTGGGCGATGACCAATACCAGTTCCTTGGCCGCTGGGACTCCCAATCCCCTTCTCAGCCGGGTTGTCATACCGACCCTATCCTATACGGTTCCAAACGTGGCCACTCAACGTCCGGGCACACTGGTATACGGGTCAAGTCTGACTCCGCCAGGCCAGCTTGCCTATCTTGATGGCGGCGATTGCCGGGTCCAGGCGCTCTCTTATGCCGGGGGGCGGCTATATTTGACCTTTTCTACGGGCATCACCGATCAAACGGGACGGTTCGAAGTGGGGGCCGCGTATGTAGTACTCTCCCCAACGTACCGTGGCGGAGTGCTGGCCGCGACGGTTCTCAACCAGGGATATCTGGTGATCAACAATAACCACCTGCTGCGCCCGGCAATAGCAGTGAATGCCCAGGGCACTGGCGCGATTACGGCGACACTGGTCGGGCCAGACTGGTATCCAAGCGTCGCGATGATTCCCTTCAGTACATTTTCTACTCCGTCGACCCTGCAGGTCGGTGTCGTCGGAACTCAACCGGAGGACGGCTTTACAGGTTACCCTGGGGGAGGCGAGGTCGGCGTTGCCCGCTGGGGCGATTACAACTCGGCGGTTGCGACGAGCGACGGCGCGATATGGATGGTTGTGCAATACATAGGAAACTATCCCAGGACTGAGTTCGCTAACTGGAATACCTATATCATGCGCATGCAGCCCTAACGCCTGTGCGGCGGTTGTAGCCGGTTGCTGGGAGGATCGGAGCGACCTGCCGCGCTGGTTGGGCTAGCTAGGTGAGGAGATTTGGAAGGTTGTGATGAGAAGGAATGGGGTAGGGCCCGCTCATTCTGAGGTCCTTAGCATCCCACTAACTCTGGCTGATGAGGGCGTGATCGTCGCCGATCTGCAGTTCAGAATTATAGGCATGGATCACGGGGCGGAAGCCATCCTAAGCGGCTGTAGTGGCTATGATCTGAAGGAGGACGCAGTCAGCCTGCCCGGCGAACTCCGCGGCATGCTGGGCACTTGGCCTCCTTTCGGTAATGGATTCTTGAAGGCGCACATCAACATCGGAAATGTGGAGTACAGTTGCCGTGTGTTTCAAGTACAGCCGCTGAGCGACGTTATCCCACAAGCGGTTTTCGCGCTTCACTTAATCAAGGCGGTCTCTGTGAGTAATTCGCTGAGCAAGGTTACCGGCAATTATCGTCTCACCGAACGGGAAGCCGAGGTGCTCGAGGGTATTTCACTAGGGCTCACCAGCAAGATGCTCGCAGATCGAATGAATATTAGCCCCAACACGGTGAACGCATTCCTACGGATGATCATGATCAAATTGGGCGTCACCACCAGAGCGGGCATAGTGGGCAAGTTATTGGAAGACGATCATGTAGAAAACGGCGGAGGAGCTCGTTTGATGCGCCGGGGAGGCGGCAATGCTTAACGAAAAGAATATTCGCCTCGTCAGCAGAATCTGTGGGTTGATTCTGGCTCCGGGAGTCGTCCCAGGTTGTGATAAAGGGCAATTTCCATGGCCCCATAGGTGCGAGAGCCGTAGGATCGTCTGGTAACCACTCGGATTTTGGGATCGTTGGGGGAATTCGTGGGTGAATTCTTGGGGGTAAACCCTCCTGCACCCAGTGGGGGGCTACGCACCAGCGAGCCTCTGAAGAACCAAAACCTTTCTAAGAAGGAAAAACAAGGGGCATTCTGCGCCCTACCGCTGGTCGGAACCGAGCAGGACGCATCAGAAGGAGACTGAACAGCGAACTGGCATCGGTGCGGCAAGACAATTGCCTGGTCTGGGCGCGGCTTCGTTGGCCGGTTCTGAGGTGATCACCGAGGGGCCACCGGTCGCCAGCCAAGCGCCGCCCCCAACGGCCTTCAAAACGAGGACCGACGTAACCTTGGAATCCCGGCCGGTTCCGCGGGGTACCAAAGTGCGGGTTTTAACATGTTAAGAGCAACCTGGAATCCATTGAAACAGTGGGACTTACCAATGCGATCGCTATACTTCCCGTATCTCTAGGAAACCGGCGGCACCCACGGATTCTCCGGACGATGCATAAATCGCGTATCAAAGGATGGCGCGTGGGTGTATACTGAACAGGGGCCGGGGGTCCAAAATGGAAATGCCGGATGGAAACCCACAGGCATGCCGCTGGTTGGCCTAGGAGTTCAAAATGGGAATTCGGTCTCGGTTGCGCTGGTGCCGCCTGATTGCAGTCGTTCCTTTGTATCTGATTGTGTTGGCACTTCCCGAATTGGGACTCGCCCAATACTCCGTTCCGTTCGAATATCAAATCGGCGGTACTTTGCCAGTGCCGGTGGTGTACTCGGTTTTCAGCTCAGCGCCTGTTGGAGTGACTCTGCAGACGGATGGTGCAACCTGGTTGTCGGCTTCTCTGAGCAGCAACACCACGCCGGCGTACCTGACGCTTTCCGTGAATCCTACAGGTCTCGCGGTTGGCACGTACACTAGCATCGTCACGGTCAGCTCAGGAACAGACAGCCTAACGTGGACTGTCACCCTTACCGTCACCGCCGGTACGCCGACGATCAGCGTAAGTTCCAGTCTGCTCAGCTACACCTATCAGAGCGGAGGCAACCTGCCACAGGCTCTGGCGGTGACGGTGACGGCCAGTTCGGCGGTGGCATTCACGGCGGCGGCCTCGGGTGGCAGTTGGTTGTCGGTGAGTCCGGCCAGTGGCACTACACCGGCCAGCTTGAGCGTGTCGGTGGACCCTACGGGCTTGAGTCCCGGAAGCTATGACGGCACGATCACCATCACCGCTCCGGGGGCAAGCAATAGCCCGCAAACCGTGTCCGTCAGCCTTACGGTCACCAGCAGCACCAGCGCACCGACGATCAGCCTCAACCCCAATGTGCTCAACTACACCTATCAGAGCGGAGGCAACCTGCCACAAGCTCTGGCGGTGACGGTGACGGCCAGTTCGGCGGTGGCATTCACGGCGGCGGCCTCGGGTGGCGGTTGGTTATCGGTGAGTCCGGCGAGTGGCACTACACCGGCCAGCTTGAGCGTGTCGGTAAACCCTACGGGCTTGAGTCCCGGAAGCTATAACGGCACGATCACCATCACCGCTCCGGGGGCGAGCAATAGCCCGCAAACCGTGTCCGTCAGCCTTGTGGTCAGCAGCATCGGCACGGCAACGATCAACGTCAACCCCAGTGTGCTCAACTACACCTATCAGAGCGGAGGCAACCTGCCACAGGCTCTGGCGGTGATCGTGACGGCCAGTTCGGCGGTGGCATTCACGGCGGCGGCCTCGGGTGGC
>Ga0181521_10006771_pt1 | contig 12267 bp, 10 predicted proteins | sample PEATcosm2014_Bin_32_FD_119764 | JGI IMG/M metagenome (GOLD analysis project Ga0181521, IMG submission 119764) | Peatland microbial communities from MTU Mesocosm Facility, Houghton, MI, USA - PEATcosm2014_Bin02_60_metaG | ecosystem: Environmental > Terrestrial > Soil > Wetlands > Peat | place... | reverse complement strand
CAGGTCGTTCTCAATGTCTTTATAGCCGCGTGTCTCGCGGCGTTCTTGTCAGGGTTGGTCATACTCCTGAGAACCTCGAGGGAGATCTTGTAGCCGAACAGATCCACCCGAGTAGAGTCGCGGACGCTTGAGCTTTGCTGATAGGGTTTTGGAGAAACCGGAATGGTTGACAGAGCACCTATTCGCATCGGCGTAGACGCGCGCGAGTTAGTTCACCCGCAGACCGCAATCGGACGGTACACTACCGAATTATGTAAGGCTTTGGACCAATTGCTGCCTTGCGCGCCTTTCTTCTTGTACAGCAATCGCCCGATTTGCGTGCCGGCAGAATCGCCGCGCTGGGTAGCGAGACTCGACAGTCGAATCGGAGCATCGTATCTTCACCCGCTAGTGTGGCTAATGGCGCGTGGGGGAAGGCTCTGCCAACCGGACCAACTGGATGTCTATTGGGGCGCGGCAACAATTTTGCCGCGCCTACCCGAGTCTGTTAGAGCAGTTGTTACCGTGTATAGCTTGTTTCACTTGAACGAGAGCTGGTTCCGCTGAAAAGAACGCTGTCCTATGGTCTTTTGTACAGCCGAAGCTTGGCCAGGGCGGATTCCATAGTGGCTATTTCTGAAGCGGCCGCCAACAAGCTTCAGAGGGTCCTGGGGTATAGAGCCACGGCAATAGTACGACCCGGAGTTTCTCAGCGTTATCGTTCGCACAGCTCAGCGGACATTGGTGATTGTCTGCGGTCTCATAGGATATTTGGGCCGTATATCCTTGCCGTAGCGTCGGGGTACGAACCGCGCAAGAACCTCGACTCACTGCTGGAAGCCTTTTGCACGCTCAAGGCGGACGGGTTGATTCCGGACCATGCACTTGTGCTGGCGGGAGCCGGGGGAGTGCCAGCTGTTGCAAAATCGTCCTTCGCGGGCGCAGCCTGCTTTGGCGCAATAATATCGCTGGGTCGTGTCCCCGAAGAGCATCTGCCTCTACTTTACTGCGGTGCCGACGCTTTCGTACTTCCATCGACACACGAGGGATTTGGTATCCCGGTGTTGGAGGTCCGCGCATGTGGTACGAGAGTAATCGCGACCGACATTCCTGAGCTACGCGAGGCCGGGGGGAAGGATGCGACTTACGTAACGCCTACTCCGCAGGGAATTCGAGACGGGACGGTAAGAGCGCTGAGGCAGCCGTCGAAGGTCCGAAGCGAACCCTTGCTTGGGCACGCTTGGCACAACGGCGGCATCATCCTGGCGCAGCTTTTGGCCGGGCGTGAGATCGGCAAAGGTGCTCTGGCGCAGGAGGGCAGTTGAGGCTTTCGGCCGAAAAGATCCTTATTTTGCTTGTCTTCGCGGTCGCGCCTTTGACCAATGTCAAGATCGCTGAAGCTGAGCCGATTAACTTCCTCAGCGTGCCGATTGTCCTGTTCGCTTTGGCGATCGATCAGCATCGGAAAATCGGCCTTCTCATGCCGCGGCCCTTGGCCCGGCTGGCTCGTGAATGGGTGCTCTTTGTGCTCAGTGCAACGATTATCACGTTGTGGTTGGACTGGCGCCTGACATTTTACTTACCTCCGGGTATATCGCTAGTTAGACATCCTCCGATTCTCACGCTCACGCGCACGGCCAAATTGTTGATTGACGTGGTTGCGATGTTTGTGCTGTCGAGCCTCCTGGCACAAAAGCCCAAGCTTGTCCGGTTTGCGGCCCGCGCATACGTCGCCGTCGGGCTTGTGAACGCTATCTATGCCCTCGTTTCCTGCCTTCTTTGTTTCGTCGGGATCGTGCATGGCGATTACGAAAGCATTTGGGGTGCTTACACTATTCAGCAATGGTGGTGGGAATCAGTAAGGGCGCGAGGTTTTTTCAGCGAAGGCGGCCCATTCGGGCTTTACATGGTAACGGTCCTGATAGTCCTGTTGTTTGAACGGTACGTACTACGGGACTTACCCCGATCAATTTTCATCGCCTGCGCCGCAGTGCTGGTCTCCGCACTTCTAGCTAGCAGGTCGAAAGCAGCGGCCTGCTCAATCGTCGTTCTCATGATGTGGGCCGCATTCCGCGCGAGTAAGTTCCGCCAAGTCGGACTGGCTGTGTTTGTGGTTCTGTTGCTTGCCGTCTGGGCTATCGTGGCTGGGTTTGGTGAGGACTTCTCAGACTATTGGACAGACTACGAGCTGGCCCCTGAGCTGATGAGCCTGGCGCCTCAGAATGCGAGCCTGGTCGCGGGCCGGGTCGCTGCCGCTTATGTTGTGCCGAATATGATCGCCGATCGCCCAATATTGGGCATAGGCTTCGGGAATTACCCAGTGGAACGCAACAATCCGGTCTACTCTTGGCCGCTGCCGCCCTCTCCGGTATGGGATGCAGGAGGGCTGGGGTTGTTTGATTCAGTAGCAGAGCTGGGAGTTCCTCTGTTCTTATGTTTGGTCGCGCTGGTGTGGAAGCCGGTGCGGATGGCAAGGCGTCAGTTCAGTCCGGAGATTGTCGTCACCCTCGCCAGCTGTCAATTTTGGGTGCTGGTCTTCGGAGCGTCGATCACATTCCTGTATCCATACCTTACTACAGCGTTAGCGCTGGGCTATTTGAATGGCCTCCGAGAACCTACCTGGGACCGGACGGGAGCTGCCAATAGCGGCTGAAGATGGATCGGGCTGGTTTACGCCAAGCCTCGAAGAGTCCTGAGTCGGGTCTGTCGGAGACGTCAGCCTCACTGTCCGTGTGCGTTGGCCGATCGCGAAACAAGGAATGACAAAATGTTGGCGTCGCCGGGAGCGATTGGTCCGATATGGCGTACGACTAGGATCCTCGGCGATTGAACCCTCCTGAGCGCAGTCGATACATTTGAATTGCATTAGCCGCCAGCAGGCGTTGGCGGTACGAAGCAAAGGACCAGATGAGGCGCAACAGCACGGATGGGGCTTGGGAGCGGTGGGCCGCGGCAGACCGGTATTATGCGGTCTGTACTAGACCCGAGTTCATGTCCGCGAAGTTGGATGAAACCTCAGTCCGGAGTTTTTTCGAGTCGGGCGAAAAGCATGTTGAGTGGATCTTCCGGACCGTAGCCGAACGTCTCGACGCTCATTTCAAGCCCCGCGTTGCACTCGACTTCGGTTGCGGCGTCGGTCGAATTGCAATACCACTTGCGAAACGATGTGAACGCCTCATCGGCGTCGATGTTTCGGAAGCGATGCTCCAGGAGGCCCGCAAAAACCTCGGCGAGCGCGGGCTAGGCAACGTCGATCTACTCAAGTCTGATGATTCACTATCGCAGGTCCCGTTCGGCTATGACTTCTTGCATTCATATATCGTTTTTCAACACATGCAGCGCTCACGGGGTCTGGCACTTACGCGCAAGCTGGTAGACAGACTCGGACAGGGTGGTATCGGCGCACTGCACTACATGTTTCTGAGCCCGGAGCCTTTTCCTGTGCGAATGTCGAAATGGGTGCAGACAAATGTGCCTCTCACTCAGAGCGTTATCAATCTGTTGCGCGGCAGATCATGGGGGCATCCGCTAATGCAGATGAATGTCTGTTCCCTGAATGGGCTGTTCCGAGTGCTGTACGAAGCCGGATGCAGCAGATTATGCAGCGAATTCACCAACCATGGTGGTTATATCGGGGTCGTTCTTTTTTTCGTCAAGGACGTAGAGCAGACGGTCCGCGGCTACAGGCCGTGATGCACTGAACCAATGGCCCCCGGGATTTGAGGGTGGACCAGCCTAGCGCAGGTTGCACTTCTGGTGCCACGTCCGCGCTGTCGGCGTTTGTTCTTGGCATTTACCCCGTTGAGGCCGGATGCCACCTAGGCCGTCAAACCGCATGCGGGCAACCTTGCGTGAGTGGAGGGACAGGCCCCGACACCCTATGGTCCGATCGTCGTGTCGGGCACTACGTGACCGAATTGTCCAGGGAATTGGATCAACTGCTGCCGGCCGTTCAATTCTCCCTGTATGCCCCGTGGCCAATAGGCACGCCGGTTGAGTCGCCTCGGTGGCACGCTCGAATTGACCCTTGCGGAGCAGAAGTCGGTTACAAAGCCGCGTGACCTTCCCTGCTCCCAACGGCTGCCAATAGCGCGGCCGTCGAGATAATTTCACGGCTCTTTCGCGGTTCATGAAGATCGGCATCAACCTGTTGTGGGTGCGCCCGGCCACCGGTATTCACACGCACGCGCAGGGGTTGCTGACCGCGCTTGGCGGGATTGACTCCGGGCATCAGTACGTACTCTTCGTCAATCGGGATAATCACGGAGACTTCAGATCGTTCGGACAAAGATTCCGACAGGTGGTATGTAACATCTCTGCGAAAGCCCGCGTAAGAAAGACCATCTCAGAGCAGTTCTGGCTTCTGCGCCAATCTGCCCGTGAGCGCGTCGCCTTGATGCATTCGCTCGCGAACGTGGCGCCTTTGGCCATCCGCTGTCCCAGTGTCCTTACCTTGCATGATGTGGCGGCGTTCGCGGTCCCTGAAACCTATCCGCCTTTTCGGGGATCGGTCTTGCGATTACTCACTCGAGGCTCCGCCAAACGGGCCGCCGCGATAGTAACGGTCACCGAGTTCAGCCGCCGCCAGATCGTTTCGCGTCTGGGCGTGGCCGAGGGTCGCGTGTTTGTGATTCATAACGGGGTCGCAGAGCGCCGGTTGAGTTCACAGCGTCCATGGCCGGAGTTGCAGGCGCGCCTGGGTATAACCAGTGATTATGTACTCGCTTTCAGCGGTGAAAGCCCTCAGAAGAACATCGACAATTTGCTACGGGCATTCGCACGCGTGCGGTCAAGAGAAACCCATCGCTGTCGACTGGTTATAGCCGGCAGGATGCCGCTCAGAGGCGCGGACCTCCCGGCGCTTGCCCGCGGGCTGGGAATCGCAGACTCGGTGGTCTTCACCGGTCATTTGGATGACCCGGACGTTGCAATGCTTCTGGCGCACGCTTCGCTGCTGGCTTTTCCGTCCCGCTACGAGGGCTTTGGCTTGCCGGCTCTGGAAGCGATGCAGTCTGGAGTGCCGGTCGCATGTTCGAATGCGGCGTCACTGCCGGAAGTGGCGGGACAGGCAGCGCGATATTTTGACCCGTACGACATAGACCAGATGTCGCAGGCAATTGACGCATTGCTTTCAGATGCCGCGCTTAGAGATCGGCTCATCGAAGCGGGCCGTGAGAACCTGAAGCGATTTTCGTGGCCCAGGGCTGCTGAACGTACGCTCGAAATCTACCAGCGGGTCGCCTCCGCTCCCGGTCTGGACAGGCCGGGTAACTGAGTGCACGCAGGCCGCTCAGGCGAGGGCGAGTTCCGCAGCGCCCCGGTGGCGCTGTCGTTGTGGGAGGTCTATCGCGAAGTCTTCGACCACGCCTCGGGCGTGAATCGAGTCTGAATCGGACCTCCGCAGCGACTAGAGCGAATGCCGATCAAATTCTCGACTACGTCGCGCGACCGGCATGTATTCGCGGTTTTGCGAGACAAAAGGCTTTACTCCTTCTCGACGCATGGTTTTCGGCGGAGCGTTAACTAGAAGGCGTTCACATGGGCTTTTACCCGCACGTTTGCACCTGTCCCGCGTCGTGCCGTTCCGGCCAGATTTGCATCGCTACGGTCCTTCATGTTTGAGAAACGCAAGGGTACAATGTCATGTTGGTGACTTCCTTCGCGGAGCCGAAGCTGAGACAAATTTCGACCAGGGGGCGGGATGGATGAAGATTTGCGCATGTGGCGACCGCCGAGTTGCACTCTCGGGCATGACTTGATGGGTTCGTTTGTCGTGACGGCAAACGCAACCGCCGAGCACTGCCCAAATTGATCGAACATCACGGGGCGACTGTAGCGGTGCACGACCGTAGGCTGACGCCACTATTGAGGCGCCTGTGCGAGCGGCTAGAATACCGGGCACAACGCTGTGGGTGAGGGCCCCTGAACCGTAATGGCAGCTAACCAGGGAAGTCGCGAGAGGGCGAGCGGTACACTCAGATTCCTGGACCGGTACCTCGGTATCCCTATGGTCTCGGCCCTGGGGATGGCTCGCAGCAAGCGCACCAGCCTTCCGAAGATTCGAACCATCGGGATGCTGAAGACCGCCGGCATCGGGGACACCGTATTGCTGGCGGGTCCGCTGGCCGACCTGCGCGCTGCGTTTCCCGATGCGCGTATCGTGCTGTTCGTCGGAAGCAACAATTTGGAGGCCGCGCGGCTTCTCGACGGCGCGAGCAGCGTGGTACCGCTTCCGATCAGGAACGTCCCGCGCGCGTTGAGCCTGATTCGACGAGAGCCGGTCGACGTGATGCTTGACTTCGGGCCGTGGCCACGCATCAACGCCCTGCTGACCGTTTGCGCGCGCGCGAGTTTCACGGTCGGGTTTCGCACCTCAGGACAGTACCGACATTACGGCTACGACGCAGTCGTCGATCATTCAAGGAACGTCCACGAGATCGAGAACTACCGCCGACTGATCGGGGCGATTGGCGTCAGAGGCTCGCATCGGCCGGTCCTGAGACCGCGATTCGAGAAGCTGGACGCGGCGTGGCTTGGCCGGCGCTTCCTGGTTTTCCACCTCTGGTCGGGCGGATCTCGCGCCGACTTGAAGCTCTGGCCGATCGAGAACTGGGCGCGCCTGGCCGAAGATCTGACCGCCGCAGGTTACGACATAGCGCTGACCGGGGCAGAATTCGACCATGGGCGAAACCAGAACCTGATCGGCGATCTCACCATCGCGCGGCGCAACAAGCTCTTCAACGTAGCGGGATGGCCGCTTGGCCGGGTCGCGTCGCTGCTGTCGAGAGCCAGCCTCGTGGTTTCGGTTGATACCGGCGTGATGCATCTGGCGGCGGCATTGGGCACGCCGCTGGTAGCCCTGCACGGCCCAACGTCGCCCATCAGATGGGGCCCGGTCGGCCCTCGCGCAGTCACAATTGAATCGCCGGTACGCGGCGGCTATCTGAATCTGGGCTGGGAAGCTCCCGCGGCGCCGCCGCCGTGCATGGAATCGATCTCCTGCGAAACCGTCCTTGACGCCTGCCTCAACCTGTTGGGTGAGAACGGGCGGCCGCAGATGGCGCAAGGCTGAGCCGGCCGGGAATATCGATGTTGAGGCCCAAGGGACTGGTGAGCAGGTGGCTGGCCCTGTTCAGTGTCGACTTCGCCGCGTCGATGATGAGCGCGTATGGCGCGTCGAATCTGGTGTCGCGTCTCGACCTGGATCCACCGGCGCTCTATGGCCCCTACGGCTCGGCCCTGGTGCTGAGCCTGATTTGCCTTCTGACTCTCTACTTTCAGGACCTCTACGCGATCAGCAAGCCGCGAAAGCGCTCGTGGATTGTGGCGTCGCTTCTGTGCGCCGGCGCCGAGCTGGGCATAGCGGCGATCCTGATGGTTTTCTTTGCGCCGAGCTTCGGCTGGACCTTTGCCTTTGTGGCGATTTACCTCGGCGCGACCATCCCGCTCCTTGTGGTCTGGCGGACCAGCGCGAATCGGTTGTTCTCCCGGCATCTCGATTCAGGCGTTATGGCGCTGGGCTTCACGGAACATGCGCCGTTCCTGATGGAAGAAGTGCGACGCCACGCCCACCTGGGCTACCGGTTTCTTGGATTCGCGATGGCCGACGGCGCTACGCGCCCGCCGGTCTCGGCGAATGGGCACGGTCCGATCACGTTCGTCAACGCCTCCTCGTTGGCGGAATACGCCAGGCATGACGCCGACCTGCTGGTGGTGCTCGACGACCGGAGCGCCTCGGCCGCGAGTAAGGAAATCGTAAAGTGGCGGCGGCAGGGGTTGAAAGTTACCGACTTCGGATCGTTCTGCGAGGAGCTGACCGGCAAGCTTCCGCTCGAGTCGCTCGGCGAGGGATCGGTTCCGGTGGCGCCGCGCTCGGAACGGTCGCGATGGCGCGACGCGCTGAAGCGCGCGGTCGACGTGGTCGCTTCGATCGTCCTGGCTATCGTCTCGCTGCCGACCGCGGTTCTGACCGCAGTCGCGATCAGGCTCGATTCGCCCGGACCGATCGTTTATTCGCAGGAACGCGTAGGCAGAAACGGCCGGAAGTTCCGCTTTTACAAGTTCCGGTCGATGTATCATCCGCCAGGAGAACCGAACGGCACGCCATGGGGCGCGCGCTTGCAGCCGGAGAGCATCACCCGAGTCGGCCGGGTGATCCGCCGGCTCCGAATCGACGAGATCCCGCAAATCATCAATGTCCTGCGGGGCGACATGAGCCTGGTCGGGCCTAGGCCGCTGATGGTTGCGGAAGCCGAGCAGCTCGCCACTTGCCTGCCTTTCTTCGATCAACGCCACCTGGTCAATCCAGGAGTTACAGGCTGGGGCATGGTCTGTTGCGGGCACGCCGCCACTGTGGAAGAGAATCGCGAGCGATTGTCCTACGACCTCTACTACATAAAGAATTGGTCACTTACCTTCGACTGCCAGATAATCCTGCAAACCGTAAAGGTGGTTCTGTTCGGTCGCGGAGCCCGCTAGCGGCGGGATCCACCGCCGAAGCGGCAGTAAGCGCGATTCGGCGCTGCTCCAGCGGCAAGCTTTTGCGATCGGCCACGAGTTGGATGTGGACGCTGAAGTGCGTATGCGCCTGACGGTACAGCCGCTGCCCTCACCCCGCCGGTCGTGGTCCTTCAGGCGGAAATGCTCGGGTCAATAGTCGGTCTATTGCTCTTCGGCCGGTTGCTTACGGTCGGGAGCTTCCACGGGCTTCCGCTCGAATATACCCTGTTGACTGCACTCTGGCTGGCACCGAGCGAGGCCAATTTTACGCCGGCTTGAACGCCCTCTTGAACAGCAACGGCAAACCGGCGCCATGGCTGGTGGATACGCGCTGGATCGGGCCCCATGGCATCGGCCGGTTTGCGAAGGAAGTGTTCGCGCGGCTGCCGGGCGCCGAAGCGTTGCCGCAGGGCGTGTCGCTGCTGAGCCCGCTCGAGCCGTTGTGGTTGTCGAGCGTGCTTTGGCGCAAGCGTCCCGGGGTCTACTTCAGTCCCGGCTTCAATCCGCCGGTATTCAGTCCGGTCCCGTTCGTTTTCACGATCCACGACTTGAACCATCTCCAGTTCGGCGACGCCGGCGCCGGCAATGGCACTCGAATGAAGCGCGCGTACTACCGATGGATCATGCGCCCGGCGTGTCATCGCGCTTTCAAGGTGCTCACCGGATCGGAATTCTCGCGTCGCGAGATTCTCCGCTGGGCGGGAGTTCCCGGCGAGTCGGTGGTAAATGTCGGCTACGGCGTCGATGCTGCTTTTTCGCCGGGAGCAGGCAAGCATGCTCCCGGCTATCGCTACGTGCTCTATGTCGGTAACCGGAAGCCGCACAAGAACCTGCGCCGGATACTGGAAGCGTTCGCGAAGTCCGGCTTGCCGGAGCAGCTGAAGTTGCTGCTCTCGGGAGATCCCGATTCGATCATCGTGGCGCTTTCGCATCAGCTCGGAATCGAGAACCGCGTCGCTTTCGCGGGCCCGATTGCCGATTCGGCTCTGCCTGGCTTCTATCGCGGAGCCGACGCGTTGATCATGCCCTCGCTCTACGAAGGCTTTGGCTTGCCGGTGCTCGAGGCGATGGCCTGCGGAACACCGGTGGTGACCTCGAATGTGACCGCGCTGCCCGAAACCGCCGGCGACGCAGCTATCGTCGTCGATCCCCGCAGCGTCGCCGAGATTGCGCAAGCGATGTATCGGGTCGTCACGGAATGCCCAGAACGCCAACGGCTGATCGAAGCTGGCCTGGCGCGGGCGAAGCGCTTTTCCTGGGAAAGCACGGCGGACCGCGTGATTGAGGTGTTGAGAGGCGCGTCGGCCGCGTCCGCCTGACGGACCTGTCGCGAGCTTTCGCCCGGAGCGGTTCGTGCGAAACCCGCGTGCGCCCGGATCGGCACTCGCGAAACGCTTGGCTGGAATGAACGAAGCGCGATATCGTCTTGCGCAGACAAAACGGGCCACGGGGGACGATGAGAACACCTGATGGCTGATCGCAAGAACATCGAAGGCCCCGCGGAGCCCACACGTATCCCGCGGATCGAAAGGCCGCCGGCCGTTGACCGGCTCGTTCAGCCCCGGGATTTCGCCGACGGCCCGATCGATCTGCTGACCGATCTGCTGCCGTATCTGCTGGCGCTGCGGCGCTCGTGGCGGACGATCGCGGCCGTAGCCGCGGTCTTTTTCGTGGCCGGCTTCCTGGTAACGAAATTTCTGATCGTAAAATCGTACCGCGCGATGGCGATCCTCAGGCCGACGCCGAAGGTCGCCACTCAAGGCAGGCTCGCAGGCCTGATGGTTCCCGACAGTCTCGTCCCGCCGGGATGGGGCGGCGGGCGGGCGTCCGAGGAGGCCGCGGAATACATCACTATCCTCCAGAGCTTCGTTTTCACCACCGCGCTAATCGAGCGTCATCACGTTGTGCCGAGCCCGGCGGGGATCTCGCTCAACCCGCTCTCGTACGTCGGCAGCGGCGAAAAAAGCGACCCGCAATGGCAGCGATACCGCCTGTTGGAATCGAGGTTCTCGTGCGAGTATTCGGCGAAGACCGGCAACATCGCGCTCTACTATGAGGATCGTTCGGCGGCTGAGGCGCAACGCATCCTGAATTACTACATCGACGACCTGCGCGATCAACTGCGCCGGCACGCGGTCCAGGACGCCTCGAGCGCGATCGATTCGGTCGAGATGCAGGCGCGCGCCGCCTCGGACTTCCTGCTGCAAACCCAGCTCTACGAGTTGATCGCGCACCAGATGCAGGAGCTCGCACTCGCCCAGGTTCAGGCTGATTTCGCGTTCAGCGTGCTCGAACCCCCGATCGCTCCCCCCGAGGCATTCCGCCCGTCGATCCCGCTCAATTGCTTGCTCGCAGCGATTCTGAGCGCGATCTTCGCCAGTGGGTGGGTCCTGGTGACGCGGCGGGACAATCAAGCCGGCCCCTCCCGCGAAATGGCCCGGATTACGCCCGACGATGAACCCGTCCTCAGCAGCAAGGTCCTCTGATCCGGGGCTGTCGATTCCGGCCGCACTCGAAGCCGAGCCGATCGAACAGGCCGCGCATGAGGCTGGTCGATCGCTATGGCGCCGGACCGCCGGCTACGGCCGCAAAGTCGCCCCGCTCGCGCTCAGTCACGGCCTTTCGAGAATGTCGGCGTTCGCTTTTGCGCCCGCAGCCCAGCGCTTTCAGATGCTCATAGCCAAGGGCCTCATCGGTCGCCACCAAGGACGCGCCGACAGCCATCCTTGGCAAGGCGATAGCAGGATGCTGGAGCGCGGGGCAAGCATCGCCGAACGGGAAACGAACGGGAAGGCCGGGCCGAGTTGAGACGCAAGGTTGGTGCGGATGGCGGGCGAGAGGGAAAATTCCGCGACGGAACCGGAAAAGCGCTTGGGGCTGCTCTGCCAGCACTTCTACCCGGAGATGAAGTCCACCGGCCTGCACATGACGGAGCTTGCCGTAGCTCTGGCCCGGCGAGGATGGCGACTGAGAGTCTACTGCTCTCATCCGACCGGTCCGATCGCGACCGGTCCGATCGCCGATGAAGACCGCAATCGCGATTCCCCCAACGACCACGAGGGCGTCGAAGTCGTCCGCGTCCGGCCGCTCGGACGCCATGAGGGTGGCATCGCCGGGCGCCTCGTGTTCGGGGTCTCTTACCTGATCGCGATAGCGCTCAAGGTCGTGCGAGATCGGCGCGAGCTGGCCGGACTCATAGTCACAACCAATCCGCCGTTCGTCGGGTTGGCAGCCCTTTTGATGAAGCGGCTGTTCGCGATGCCCTATGTCCAGATCGTTCACGACGTGTTCCCGGATTCTGCGGTCCGGATGGGCGTGCTTGGAGCGAACTCTCCGATAACCCGAATATGGCGGACCGTCACCAGAGCAATCTTCCGCGGCGCGGCGCTGGTGATCGCGATCGGACGCGACATGGCGGAGATTATCACTTCTCTCGTGGGATCGCGCACGGCCGAAGTCATAGTCATTCCCAACTGGTCCGACGAGGCCGGGGTACGGCCGGTACCCCGGGCCGACAATGCGTTCGCTCGAGCGACGGGAGTGGCAGACAAGATAGTCATACAATACTCAGGCAACCTGGGCCGAAACCATAACGTCGAATGCCTAATCGAAGCCGCAAAACTGCTCTCGGATGATTCCCGGATTGTATTTCAATTCATCGGCGGCGGCGCGAAAAAGAGTAGCGTGGAAAAAGCGATTCACGAGGCGGGCCTGACCAACGTTCAATGTCTGCCGCTCCAGCCGATCGCGGACCTCGCCGCCGTGCTTTCGGCTGCCCAGCTCGGAGTG
>Ga0181521_10006769_pt1 | contig 12268 bp, 6 predicted proteins | sample PEATcosm2014_Bin_32_FD_119764 | JGI IMG/M metagenome (GOLD analysis project Ga0181521, IMG submission 119764) | Peatland microbial communities from MTU Mesocosm Facility, Houghton, MI, USA - PEATcosm2014_Bin02_60_metaG | ecosystem: Environmental > Terrestrial > Soil > Wetlands > Peat | place... | reverse complement strand
TCGACAAGTACGGCGCCGACGCGCTCAGGCTTTGGGAGCTGTACATGGGTCCTTTCGACGAGGACACCAACTGGAACGAGGACGGCGTCGCCGGCACGGTCAAATATTTAAGACGCGTATGGTCGATGGTGCACGCATACGTGGAGGCCGGCAGCCCCGACGGCGCGCCGGACGCGGACACGCTTCGCGAGGTTCACAAGACTATCCAGGTCGTCACCGACCATATCGATCGGCTCAGATTCAACACCGCGCTGGCCGCCCTGATGAGCCAGCTCAATCTGCTCGCGCGGCTCAAGCCGCAAGAGCTGAGCCGCTTCGCGATCGAGAGCTACATCCTGATGCTCGCCCCGATGGCGCCGCATGTCGCGGAAGAGATCTGGTGTGCGCTCGGCCATCAGGGATCGATCCACCTCGAATCGTGGCCAAAGTACGACCCCGAACTGGCGAAGGATCAGATGGTAACGGTGGTCGTGCAGGTCAATGGCAAGGTGCGCGAGCGGCTACAAGTCGGAGCCGGCACGTCAGAGGAAGAGGTGCGAGCGCTCGCACTCAACAGCGAGGCCGTCGTGCGCCACCTCGCCGACAAGCCCCCGAAAAAAGTGATCTACGTCCCCGACAAGCTGCTCAGCATCGTTGCGTGATCTAAAGAGGCTCCCGCGCCGAAGACGTTGCGCTCGCCTGCTTAACGAAAAGCGAGAGGGGGACACGAAAAAAGAGCCAGCCTACCCTCACCCGGCGAGCGATTTGCTAACGCAAATGCTCGCCGACCTCTCCCTGGTCAGGGAGAGGTGTAAGGCGCCGGCGCCCTGCCACTCTTAGTTCTTCTCGTTGGTTGAGGCAACGACAGCCGTAAGCCGGCGCACGCCGTTTCTGAACCCTCTCCCTGACCAGGGAGAGGGCAAGCGGCGCGGCGTTTGCTCTTTCTTGCAAACGCCGTGACGCGCGGGTGAGGGTATCGCCGCGCCGCTCCCCCTACCCTCGTGCCAGCGTGCGCAGCATGTACGGCAGGATGCCGCCGTGGCGGATGTACTCGACTTCCTCGGGCGTGTTGACCCTCGCGATCACCTCGAACTCGCGCGACTTGCCGCCGTCCTCGACGCGCACCTTGAGCCGCTGCGCGACCTTCACACCGGCCGCCAGCGGCCCGATCGAGTAGACCTCGCGACCCGTCAGGCCGAGCGTCTCACGATTCTGCCCCTTGACGAATTCCAGCGGCAGCACGCCCATCCCGACCAGATTGCTGCGATGGATTCGCTCGAAGCTCTCGGCGATCGCCGCGCGCACGCCGAGCAGCAGCGGGCCCTTGGCCGCCCAATCGCGCGACGAGCCGGTGCCGTACTCCTTGCCTGCGATCACGATCAGCGGCACGCCTTCCTTGCGATAGCGTTCGCTGGCCTCGAAAATCGTGGTCTTCTCGCCATCGGGCAGATGGAGCGTGAAGCCGCCTTCGACTCCCGGCACGAGCTGGTTCCTAAGCCTGACATTGGCGAAGGTCCCGCGCACCATCACCTCGTGATTGCCGCGCCGCGCGCCGTATGAGTTGAAATCGCGCGGCTGCACGCCGTGCGCGATCAGGTATTTCCCGGCCGGAGTGTCGGCCCCGATCGATCCGGCGGGTGAGATGTGATCGGTCGTCAGGCTGTCGCCGAGTACCGCCAGCACGCGCGCGCCCGTGATGTCGGAGGTGGCGGGAACCGAGAGCGTCACGCCGTCCATGAACGGCGGCGCTTTGACGTACGAAGAATCCGCCGCCCATTTGAACAAGTCGCTCTCGGGAATCGCGAGCGAGCGCCAGCGCTCGTCGCCCTCGAACACCTGCGCATACTCGGAGCGGAACATCGCGGCGCTGACCGAGTCGCCGAGCACCACGTCAATTTCCATCAGGCTCGGCCAAATCTCGCGCAGATAGACGGGCTCGCCGCTCTTATCGAGGCCCAGCGGCTCGTGGTCGAGATCGATATCCATCGTGCCCGCGATCGCGTAGGCGACCACCAGCGGCGGCGAGGCGAGGTAATTGAATCGCACTATCGAATTGATACGCCCCTCGAAATTGCGATTGCCGCTCAACACCGCGCAGGCGACCAGATTGCCCTGCTTTACCGCCGCCGCGATTCCTTCGGCGATCGGACCGCTGTTGCCGATACAGGTGGTGCATCCGTAGCCGACCAGATTGAACCGCAACTGCTCCAGATACTCCATCAGGCCGGCGTGCTTGAGATACTGCGTCACGACCTTCGAGCCCGGCGCGAGACTGGTTTTGACCCACGGCTTGACCGTGAGCCCACGTTCGACGGCTTTCTTCGCAAGCAGGCCGGCCCCGAGCATCACGCTCGGATTCGAGGTGTTGGTGCAGCTCGTGATGGCCGCGATAATCACCGAGCCGTGGCCGACCGCGAAGTGCGCGCCCTCTGCGCTGGTGACTTCGACGCTATGCCCCAGCGCGCCGAGCTCGGAACGCGAAATTTGCTCGTGCGGCGCAGGCTTTGAACTTCCGCCTTCGCCAACCCATCGCGCGACCACCTCGGGATCGATACCGCTGTGCCCGTTGACTTCCTTGGCAAGCTCGCGGCGAAACTCGCTCTTGGCGTTGGCGAGCGCGACCCGATCCTGCGGCCGCCGCGGCCCGGCGAGACTCGGCTCCACGCTTCCCAAGTCGAGCTCGATCGTGTCGGTGAACGTCGGCTCGGGCGACTTGTGGTTGTGAAAAAGACCTTGCGCCTTGCAGTAAGCCTCGACCAGATCGACGTGCTCTTCGGAGCGCCCGCTAAGCCGCAGGTACTTGAGCGTCTGGCTATCGACCGGAAAGAATCCGATCGTCGCGCCGTACTCGGGCGACATATTGGCGAGCGTCGCGCGATCGGCAACGCTGAGCGATTCCATCCCCGGACCGAAGTATTCCACGAACTTGTCGACCACGCCCTTGCGGCGCAGCATCTGGGTCACGGTCAGCACCAGGTCGGTCGCCGTAGCTCCGGGATGCAGCGCGCCGCTGAGCCGGAAACCGATTACCTCGGGAATCAGCATCGGAATCGATCGGCCGAGCATCGCGGCTTCCGCCTCGATCCCTCCCACCCCCCATCCGACTACGCCCAGCCCGTTGATCATCGTGGTATGCGAGTCGGTACCCACGACCGTGTCCGGGTAGGCCTCGCCGCCGGGCGTGCCGAAGACCACCGGCGCCAGATATTCGAGGTTCACCTGATGCACGATTCCGGTGTCGGGAGGCACGACCCGGAAATTGTTGAACGCGTGCTGGCCCCAGCGCAGAAAAAGGTAGCGTTCGTGATTGCGCGCGAACTCGATCTCGCTATTTTTTGCGAACGCGCCGACGGTGCCCGATACGTCCGCGTGCACCGAATGGTCGATCACGAGATCGACCGGCTGAATCGGATTGATGCGGGCGGGATTCCCGCCCAGGCGCTTGATCGCGTCGCGCATCGCCGCCAGATCGGCGACCACCGGCACGCCGGTCAGGTCCTGCAGCAGCACGCGCGCCGGAACGAACGCGAATTCGCCGTGCGCGTCTTTGTTCCATCGCGCGAGCGCCTCGACCTGAGCTGCGGTCACGACGACGCCGTCCTCGCGCCGGAGCACGCTCTCCAGCAGGACGCGAATCGAGTATGGAAGCGCGGCCATCGAAAAGCCGCGCTTCTCGAGCGCCTCGAGTTTGTAGATCGTGTAGCCCTTGCCGCCAACTCTGAGCGTCGCGCGCGCTCCGAAACTGTTCTTGTTCATGGCTTCTCCGGATAGCTGACGATGGCTCGCGTCGACCGGCACGCGAGCGGCTCCGCACCGTGGCTTCTTGATGACGTATGGATCAAAGATACCGCCTCTGTGATGCGAGGCAAACTCGCGAGCTGGTAGCGGGGAGCCGGTTCTGAGAATCGGATGGCCGGCAGGGACGCCGGCCACTACCCCGAATGAGATCGCTCGTTAAATCGCGAGCTGAAAGCGCGCGCGCAAACCGGCCTGCTCTGTAAGCCCTCTCCCGCGATGCGGGAGAGGGTTTGGGTGAGGGTCAGACAGGAGAAATAAGAATCCTTCTATCGGACCCTCCCCCACGCCCTCTACCAGACAAAGTAGAGCTTTGCGCAATCGTGGAGGGCGCAGATTAGTGGGCGCGCTGCACGCGATAGATTCCTCGCTTACGCTCGGAATGACAGCCATTTCTCATGCGATCGCTCAGCGTCATTCCGAGCAAAGCGAGGAATCTCACTCCACTGATCCGCGCCACTCCAGTTACGCAACGCTCTCCAGACAATAAGAGGGGGCTCAGGAATCTACCGAACCGAGGCGCGGGCGGGGGCGGGGCCGGGTAGGCCGTCGTAAACCAGCGCGCGGCCGTCCGAATGGAATCGCATCGCGGCCATCAGGCCGACCCGCGCCGACTCCAGCGCCGAGCGGCCGTTGATGGTCTCGATCGCGATTCGCCGGCGCATCGCGATCAGCGCCGCGAGCGCCGCGCCGAACGCTTCGGGATCCAGCTCTGTCTCGCCAACTTCGGTCAGCGCGCGCCCCGCCAGGCCGAGCACGACGCGGCCGGCCCTGATGGCGATGAGATTGCCCGCCTCGCGCGCGACACCGCATCCGGGAATCAGCGCGCCGTAGGGATTCGCCGGGTCGGCGGCGCTCAGCGCCAGCGGCCGTTCGCGCGCCGGATTCAGCGCGCGCGCCGCGCGCAGCATCTCGACCGCTTCGGGCAAGGCGTATTGCTCGCCGGAGAGCGAACGGACGAACCATCCGCGCCGAATCGTGCCGGCGTATTCGAGCCGCCTCAGCGCGAAGGAAATCTCGCTCCACTTAACCGGCATCGATTCGAGCGCGAGCATCTCGCGAGAGAGAATCCCGTTGCGCGCGAGCAGCAGTAGCGCGAGTTCCTTGGCCTCGTCAAAATCCGATTCACCGGCGCGCGCGGGAGGCGAGATCGCCGACCATCGCCCCGACAGGCTCGACTTGAGCCGCGCGCGAATCGCCGCGTCGTGCTTGGTGGCGGGCCGCGCGCGTGCCGATTCGAGCGCGTGCTTCGCCTCGGGATCGGACGACAACATCCGCAGCGGCGCGAAGCTGTCGTTGGATACGCGCCCGTTCGCGGCGAGCCGCCATAGAGCCCCGAGCGCGTCGCGCTCGGACAGTCCCGAGCGATCGGCGACTTGATCGAGGTACTGCGCGCCGCCGGCCAGCAGCGCGTCGTAGACAGTGCGGTCCTTTTGATCGGAGACTTCGCCGGCGCTTGTGGGCCACAGCAACCTCTGGCGGCGCGCCAGGAAGGCCACCTTGGCGGGAAACTCGTGCGCTTCGCCGCCGGTCGCGGCGACGCCCGCCCATACGATCCCTCCGCTGAGGCATTGCAGGTCGAGATACTCGGGCCGATAGCCGGCGATACGCGCGGGGAGAATTGCGCTCTCCCATAGATGGGGCTCGAAGCAGAGGCCGGAGAGCTGTTCCAGGACGATCCCCGCACCTTCCGGGCCGCCGGGCAGGTCAGCGCCGCCGATGTGATGCCATCGCAGGCGAAAGGCGGCGAACTCGTGATCCTCGCACGGCTCGATCTCGGCGCGGACCCGCGCGAGCGTCATCCGATGGATTTTCTCGAGCACGTAGCGATCGCACCATTGCTCGGCGTCGGCGCGGGTGAAGTGGCCGCGGAAAATCGCGCCGCTGGCTTCCAGAGCGGCCAGCGCCGCTTCGATTTCGACCGGCCGGATACGCAGCCGCGCCGCAAGGTCCGCCGCAGTCACCGGACCGCAAGTCTTGAGCGCGCGCCGGACTAACTCTTGCCGCGCGGAATCGGGAGCGATCTCGCCTACGCTCTCGAAATCAAAATGACTCGACTCGAACGCAATGCCGGAATAGGCGGCAGCGAAAAGCGCGCGATCTTCGGCTGCGATCAGCAACTCCGCAGCATCGGGAGCAAGTCGCGCCCGGATCACGCGGCCATTTGATTCAAGCGCCGCGAGCATCGCGCGCCAATCGCCGCGAACGCGATCCTCCAGCGCCGCAGGCGCGAGCGCGCCGTGGCTCCGGATAGATTCGTAAAGCTCGTCGGCGTCGCGCGCGCGACGGTTCATCGCAGTTCCGGCCACTTCAGCCGCGACGCTCTCGACCGCCTCAGCCGACAGCAGCTCGGAGAGATCCTCCTTGCGGAAGACATCTTCGGCCATCCCGCGATTCATCGAGACCGTGCGGCTGCGGCGATTTCCGCGTTCGCCGTCGTCGAGGAACGAGTAGTCCCAGGCGAGCAGGAGGCGATGGGCGAATACCGAGGGCGAGATCGCATCGACGAACACCGTGCGAACCGACCCGCTCTCGATGCCACGCAGGAGATCGACCATCCGGCGCGAATCGGTCGATTCCTCGAGACACTCGCGAAGCGTTTCGCGCACGATGAAGTGCTCGGGAATTTCGATCGCCGGCGGGCGGTTCTCGAAGCAGGCCTGCTGCTGAGGAAAAATCGCCGCGACTAATTCTTGCGTGTGCAGCCGCTGTATCCAAGCCGGCACCTTGCGCCCCTGATTCGAGCGCATCACGGCCAGCGCGCGGGTTGCGACGTGGCGAAAGCGCAGCTCGAACATCGGCCCGGCGATCAGCGCCTGGACCAGCACGTCGGGCGCGGCGCGCGCGCTGAGCATCGCGAAGGTCCCTTCGAGCGCGAAGCTGTGGCGCGAATTCAGCGCGAGCAGCACGCCATCGTCGGTCGCCGAGGCCTGGATCTCGAAATCGAACGATTGGCAGAGCCGTTTGCGCAGCGCGAGCCCCAGTCCGCGGTTGAGCCGGATTCCGAGCGGCGAATGGATCACGATCTGCGTGCCGCCGAGCCCGTCGAAGAAGCGCTCGACCACGATCGTATGGTCGTCGGGGATCGCGCCGAGCGCGTCGTAGCCGCGCCGCACGTAGGCGACGGCCTGTTGCGCGGCCCGGTCTTCAAGCGCGCACTCGCGGCCGAGCCACGCCGCGGCGCCGTCAGGATCGTCGAGCCGGGCGGCGATTTCGCGGCGCAACTCCGAGATCGCGATCGAGAGCGCGCGCGAGCGGCCGCCCGCTTCGGTCTGCCAGAACGGCAGCGAGGGCGCCATCCCGGGCGCCGGCTCGACCATCAGGCGGTTGCGCGAGATGCGCTGAATTTGCCACGGCATCGAGCCGAGTGAGAAGACGTCGCCGCGCGCCGACTCCTGGGCGAAGTCCTCCTCGACGTCGCCGATCTTGCGGCGCTGCGATTCGACCACCACGTCGTAGTTGCCGCTCTCGGGAATCGTACCGCCCGACGTAATCGCGGCGATTCGCGCGCCGCGGCGGGCACGCACGCGGCTGTTCTGGCGATCGAAGAAGATTTTCGGATTGGCGCCGGTGATATTGTTCGCCAGCTCGCCGGCCATCTGTCCGAGCAGATCGCGCAGTGCTCCCGCGTCCATCGCGGCAAAATTGTCGGCGCCGCGCAGTATCCGCAGCAGCTCGGGCTCGCCGATCTCGCTCTCCTCCGCTGCGATCGCGACGATCTGCTGCGCTGCAACGTCGAGGCATCCGGCGGGAATTTCCACTTCGTCGAGACGGCCCTCCCGGATACTCCGCACTGCGGCGGCGCACTCGAGCAGGTCGTCGAGCGTCATCGCGAACAGGCGGCCTTTGGGCGTGGCACCCAGGCTATGACCCGAGCGTCCGATACGCTGAATCGCCGCCGAAATCGATTTCGGCGAATCGATCTGGCACACCAAGTCGACCGCGCCGACGTCGATACCGAGTTCGAGCGAGGCGGTCGCGACCAGCGCCTTGAGGTCGCCGCGCTTGAGCCGCTGCTCGGCTTCGAGGCGCTCGTTGCGGGCGAGGCTTCCATGATGGGCCATCACGGCGTCTGCGCCGAGGCGCTTTTGAAGGTTGAGCGCGACCCGCTCAGCCCATCGGCGCGAAAGCGTGAAGACCAGGGTCGTGCGATGCTCGCCGATAAGCTTCGCGATCGCGTCGTACATCGCGTCCCAATGCTGATGGGTGGCGAGCGAGCCCAGTTCCGGACCCGGCGCGACCACGCTCAAGTCCATCGCGCGCGCGTGGTCGTCGGCGCGGACGATTCTGACCGGGCGTGGCTTGCGATTCCCGCTCGGATCGATCTCGCCGCCGGCCAGGAACTCCGCCAACCGCTCGATTGGATTCAGCGTCGCCGAAAGGCCGATTCGTGTCGGGCGCGGTGCGCCGCTCTGGCGGACCATCCGCTCCAGCCGTTCCAGCGTGAGCGCCAGATGGCAGCCGCGCTTGTTGCCTGCGACGGCGTGGAGCTCATCGACGATCACGTAGCGAACGGCGCGCAGCTTCTCGCGAAAGCGCGGCGAGGTCAGCAGGATGTACAGCGACTCGGGCGTAGTGACCAGGATATGCGGCGGCTTGCGCAGCATCGCACCGCGTTCCTTGACGCTGGTGTCGCCGTGACGGAGAGCCGCGCGAATCTCGGCCAGCTTGATGCCGGTTTCGGCGGCGACGCGCCGCACGCCGTCGAGCGGCTCGTCGAGGTTGAGGCGGATATCGTTGGCCAGCGCCTTGAGCGGCGAGACGTAGAGCACCGAGACTTCATCGCGCAGCGCGCCGGATTCGGCTTCTGCGATCAGGCGGTTGATCGCCCACATGAAGGCGGCCAACGTCTTGCCGCTGCCGGTGGGCGCGCAGAGCAGCACATCGTGTCCGGGCGGAGTTTGCGATTCGCCAATCACGGGCCATCCGAGATCCTGCACGCGCGAGGGCGAGCCCAAGCGCCGCTCGAACCAGAGGCGGACCGCGGGATGAAATTGGGCGAGGACGGACATGAGTGGAGTTATACCACGGCTCGATTCCTGTTCTGCACCTCTCGCGCTCCTTGGCGGGAGAGGCTGGCGGGCGAGCTCGCCGGGTGAGGGTGCCGCTACCGAGCAGACCGCAGCGCCATTCGTCTCGCGGCCACGCGCGGGCGGGGAAACCCAGACAACCCTCACCTGCCTCGCTACGCTCGGCGCCCTCTCCCTGGTCACGAGAGCGTCACGTAACTGGAGTGGCGCAGATCAGTGGAGTGAGATTCCTCGCTTTGCTCGGAATGACGTTGAAAAAACGCACGACAAATGGCCGTCATTCCGAGCGTAAGCGAGGAATCTATCGCGTCCAGCGCGCCCACTGGCTCGCGCCTTTTGCCGGTCATGCAAAGCTCTCCAGGTCAGGGAGAGGGACAAGAGTGTCGGCTCCTTGATAGAATTAGTGTCGTCGAGAATTACAGTTCAGAGCCGTGTCTTTGCCTGGCACAGCAAAATTCTTTTCGGACGCCGGGCAATTTCTTGAACGCGTTCAGCCGTTTCTCTTGCGTCGCGGGGCCGAGCACTGCTTGATCCTCGGGCTTCTCGACGGGCTTCGAGCAGGTGAGCAATGGGGGCCGGCGCCGCCACTTATGGCGTCGGCCGAAGAGCACGGCGAAGTTACGGCAGTTGCTCTGATGACGCCGCCGCATAACCTGGTGCTTTCGTGGACGGCCGATGATTCCACATCTATCAGGCGATCGGGTACGAACCGGTCGCCGATGCGGCCGTCTATTCGTTCTCATAAGAATGTGGCTGGTGGTCAGTTCACCTCTTGGCTGCTGTAACTGAGGAGCCGGCGCGCGGCGATGCCGCTCTCACACCGCGGCTTTGTCGAGGATGGCGCAGCGAAGTTTGAAGAAGTGGATCATGGAAGTCAGGTATCCGACGCGCCAGGTGGTGGAGCTGATACGGTCCTGTTTGAACTCGACCTTCCATAGTGGGCCGATCATCTCGCTCACTTTGTGGACCCGCTTGAGGATGTTCTCCGGGTTGCCCGCGTCGATCTTGCCGATGGAGGTTATCTGTTTGATTTGGTCCGTGCTGTAGGCGGCCAGCGCCACCAGCGCATCGGCAAACAGCTCGTGCTCTTCGTTCAGATGCGCGCCGAAGGTGCCTTCCATGAAGGCGGTCATCGGACCGTCCTCACCAACCAGCGAACCATACAGGTAGTGACCCAGTTCGTGGCCCAGGGTGGCGGCCACCGCGGCGGGAATATGGGCGGTGTTCAGGAAGATCACGAACTTGGGCTTGTCGTTGAGGTTGGCGCGGCAAAAGAAGCCGCGTAGCGCCAGTCCAGCGCCTTTGCGGTACGGCTCGGCTTTGACCGTCACTTCGCGCGGCCCGAACAGTCTGACCAGGGGCTCGAAACAGCTGGTATCTTCCCAATGCTTGCTGAGGTCGAAGCGGCCTTTGATCTCGGTTTCCACGATCCGCGCCAGTTCCTTGACCAGCGGCATCGGAGGCATCCCGGGCACTTCGCGGTAATCGGCGGCCAGTACCTGCTTGAGGTCGCTGAGCTGACCGATCACCTTCCTGCTGAGCGAGGTAAACGGCACTTCGATTTCCTCCAGCAACTGGGAAACCAGCCCGTCCACCTCGCGCGCCTTGAGCGCGTCGATTTGACCGGCCGCGCTATGACTGTGGCCGTGGCCTGCCGATTTGAGGGTCGCTTCTACGTCTATCAGCGAAGACATCGCTGCACCTCTGCCCCGCTTGAGACTTTTCCGGTCTCCTTCCGCCGCTGCACCCCCCGGATGGTGTTGAGGATGTATACAAAGTCGCGCGCGCTCCGCACGTCGCCCATCAGCGTGACCTGCGCGAGCATCTCCAGGTCCTGCCGGCTCACGCCGTGGGCCCGCTGCATGCGCTCGTCCTCTTTGAACTGCTTCCAGGTCGAGCTGGCGTCGGCCTGGTGATGCTGGCATGGGGTCTGGGCCTCGGGGTTGGCCAGGAAGAGCAGGCCGATGCGGTCGAGTCCGAGCGCTCCGGCCAGCTTGACGACCGTGCGATCGGAGGGATGGCGCAGGTTGGCCTCGAGTTGGCCGATGAAGGGGATCGAGCTTTTGATCTGCCGAGCGACCTCGCCCTGAGTGAGGCGAAGCTCGCGTCGCCGCGCAAGGATTGTCGCGCCAAAACTGCGATTCTGATTGACACGTTTGCCGGCCTTAAGCATTTGTCCTGCCCCCGATTTGACTGCGGCAGAGGTCACCGTTGGCCTGCGACCGCCGCGGCGGATGGTTTGCTTCGCTTCGGATCGTCATCTGGCTTCTTCACGTATCGGCAAAGTCCACGTGACCTTGACGAAATATAACATTTGGGCGAGAAGTCGTGCAACAAGTAGTGCTATATTTCCTCCTTAAAGGCGTTATCGTCCGGGGCCGGCTCCCGGCGGTCGCGTGCAAGTAGCTGATTTGTAAGGAGAAAACCCGGAAATCGCCCTGCCGCCGACGCGTCCGGGCTGGCCGGGCGGCTGCGGAGGGCGATCCTACATGACGGACGATCCTACATAAAGAAGGGCTTGGCCAGCTCGTCGAACTTTCCGTACATCAGCCACACCTTGACGTTGGAGATGTGCGGATGCTCGAGCGGCTTGTTGCCGATGGTCTTCATGCCCATGCTTTTGTAGAACGGGTAGACCGCTTCAACCGGATTGGTAATGAGGAGCTTGGGGCGGCGCGAATACAGAAACAGGCGCGCCGTGTTGCTCACCATCCGCACCAGGCCGCGCTTCTGGAGATTCGGATCGACCACCATCCCGCCGAATTCGAAAACCTCGTCGGCGCGCAGGCCCTTGAACAATGCCGGCGGATAAAGATGGCCGAGCGTGAGCGGAGCGTCGGCCAGGCATCGCGCCCAGAACGCGCCAATCAATTGTGGACGCCGCCGTTCTTCTCCCGACTTGCCCAGGTAGAAGCCGAAATGCAGTGCTGATTGCCACAGCAGCATGAAGACCTGCTTCTCCTGTACGTCGAGTCCGCTCCACGTGCGCTTGTGGAGGGCCGCCAGCTCCCTGAGTCCGTGGGTCGTCCCGATCGGGCGAACCTCGAGGTGCCCCTCCGCCAGGTCGGGGACGGGCGCCCATGCTCTGGCGGCGGCTTCCTTTTGAATCTGCGGCGACATTTGAAATGACTCCGCGTCCCGTTCGCTCTCCAGATTCCGCCGGCGTCGCGGCTAGTTCAACTCCTTGCTGCTGTAGCCCAGGATTCGCCGCGCCACGATCAGCAGGTTGATCTGCTGCGTGCCCTCGAAGATGTCGTTGATTTTCGCGTCGCGCATCCATTTCTCGACCAGCTCGCGTCGCGAGTAGCCGGCGGGTCCCATGATCTCGACGGCTTTCTGCGTAATATGCGTCACCGCGAGGCCCGCTTTGGCCTTGGCCATCGAGGCTTCGAGGTTGTTGTGCTTGCCCGTGTCGAGCATCCATGCGGCGCGCCAGGTCAGCAATCGCGCGGCCTTCAAGTTGA
>Ga0181521_10006763_pt1 | contig 12280 bp, 10 predicted proteins | sample PEATcosm2014_Bin_32_FD_119764 | JGI IMG/M metagenome (GOLD analysis project Ga0181521, IMG submission 119764) | Peatland microbial communities from MTU Mesocosm Facility, Houghton, MI, USA - PEATcosm2014_Bin02_60_metaG | ecosystem: Environmental > Terrestrial > Soil > Wetlands > Peat | place... | reverse complement strand
CCGAGCAGGCGATTGCCGCACTGCATATATCGCGTAATGGCCCGAAACGGTCTCGCCTTTGTGTCTGCTGTTGGAGGTCTATCTGCCGCGCGGCTCTATGATCGGCGCGGCGGTTGTTGACCCATCTGCGACATTGGCTGCGATATTTCGTTGCAACGCAGCACAGCATACAGCCATCCCGATCAGTTACTCGATCACCTCGTCGGCGATGGCGAGCACGCTGGCCGGCACCTCGATGCCAAGCGCCATCTGGCCGTAGACGGGTCCGGTCAAAACTCCGCCGACGGCGACATTCAGATAGACATCGAACGGCACCGAACGGGCTCAGCCGCGGCTCTGATACGATGTCAGCGGCCATTCCGGTTTGGCGTTGGCGGCCGCTTTTGGCGCGATCGTCACCTGCTTGCCGCCGCGGTTCTGGATAGCGCCGTCCTTCACCTCGGTGTTCTGACCCTTGGCGTCGAACTGGATGCCCGGTCCGATGCTGGCATTATCGGTGATGTTGGTCGTGCGCAGCGCACCGGCCAGCGCATTGGGATCGGTCGAACCGGCGCGCTTATAGGCGTCGGCGGCCACCAGCAATGCCTCGAACGTGAAGATGTGATTGGTGTTCAGATTGATGCCCGGATAACTCTTGGCCAATGCGGCCTCGAGCGTCTGGCTCAACTTCTTGTTCGGATCGTACCAGGGCACGAAGCTGATCGGCCCGTCCGACAGCTTGCCCAACGTCTTGGTATATTGGTCCTCGTACCAGCCGGGCCCCATGCTCAAGATCGCCTGCGGCGTCCAGCGTTGCTTGACCAGTTCCCGCGTCATCAGCATCGCGTCGTTGAGACGGCCGACGACAAGAAGGACTTCGGCGTTCGTGGCCTTGGCTTTCGTAACCTCGACGGAAAGATCGCGCGCCGCCGGATCGTAGGAAATCTCGTCGGCGATCGTGTACGGCATACCGAATTTTGGCATCAGCGCGGCGACGGCCTTCGACATGCCTGTGCCGTAAGTGTCGTTCACGTGCATGAAGACCACCGTCTTTGGCGCCACACCGGCGCTGTCGAAGACGTCCTTCTGGTTGGTGAACGCGTCGGTGGTAATCATCCCCACTGTTGGGAAGTTTCTGAACACGAACTTGTAGCCCTGCTCGGTGATGTCGGGCGCCGCGGCGATATTGATGACAAGCGGGATGCCTTTCTGTTCGGCCACCTGGGCAATCGCGGTGGTCTGGCCAGAATCGAATGCGCCGACCAGGAGCTGCGCGCCATCGCTGATCAGCTTTTCAGCGTGCTCGCGTGCGGTATCGACGTTCGACTCGGTATCGACGTTCATGATCGCGAGATCGGGTAGCCCCATGGACTTTAAGATCGCCGGGGCAATGTCGACGCCGCGCTGGCAATCTTGGCCGATGCCAGCCTCGAAGCCGGAACGTGGCAGGAGGACGCCGACCTTCAGGGCCCCGCCCTGAGCGCGCACGATGGCGGGCGCGGTGAGGGTGGCGACGGTGGCGGCGGCGCCGGCGAGCAGATGGCGGCGGCTAGGCAGAATGCGATTGTGGCTCATGAGCTTGGTCCTCCCCGGGGGTTTCGGAAATGCTAGGTGGCTGCTCGCTCGGGGGCAAGCGCCGATCAAGCCTGAACTAGCGCCGCCGTGCCGCCGAGCGCAGTAATGAATTTCCGCCTCACGATGTTGATCGCCATCGGACCCTCCTGTCGCCGCCTGCCGACGCTCGTAGGCGAAATCGATGGTATGGGACATGCGCGATCGGGGTGTGACGATTTACGCTCGGCCTAGCGCCAGAGCTGGCGGCTCGCCAAAGCCGCGCCGTGGGCGAGCGTCTCAAGCTTTGCCCAAGCGATCATCGGGTGAACGCGGCCGCCGAGGCCGCAATCGGTCGAGGCAATGACGCGTTCTCGGCCAACAAAATTGGCAAAACGGAGGATGCGCTGTGCAACGAGTTCGGGGTGCTCGACCACGTTCGTTGCGTGACTGACGACGCCGGGGAGAATGAGCTTGCCGTCCGGCAGCTTGACGTCCTGCCAGACAACCCATTCGTGCTCATGGCGGACATTGCCGGCTTCGAACGAGTAAGCTTGGCACTTCACCGCCAACATGACGTCGACGATATCGCGCATGGGAATATCGGTCGTGTGCGGACCGTGCCAGCTGCCCCAACATAAATGAAACCGGATGCGGTCTTCGGGCAGTCCTTTGATGGCGTGGTTGATTGCTTCCACCCGGACCATCGAGAACTTTTTATAGTCCTCCACCGTCGGCTCGGGATTGATCATGTCCCAATTCTCGGCGACGGACGGATCGTCGAGCTGAAGGATCAGGCCGGCCTCGACGATGGCCTTGTATTCTTCGCGCATCGCATCGGCGCAGGCGAATAAAAACTCTTCGTCGGTCTTGTAATATTTGTTGGCGATGCGGATCGCGCTTCCCGGCGCGATGGAGGTCATGAAGCCTTCCTCAATACTGCAGGATTTGAGCGCGGCCTTGAAGTTAGCGATATCGGTTTGGATTGCGTGTTGCCCTCTGTAGAAGAGCGGACCGACGCAAACCGGCCAGGTGGCCCGCCTCGGGCCGATGCTTGCGGGACCCTCCGGATCGTCATAGAGCGCCGGAAACCTAATTCGATCGCGGCGATCGGCCATGCTGGTGAGGACGATCTCGCCCGGACGGCTGCGCTTTGGCGGCAGCTCGTAGAGACCGGCGCCGCTGCTCAGATCCAGCCCGCCGAGGCGATTGAAGCAGTAGCTCCACCACGCCCCGTAATTGACCCGGTGCCCCATCGATTTGCCGAACTCGCCGTCACCCGGGATGTCGATGTCGATCTGGTGCTGGCGGTGCACGACGTCCGTCACCGCCGCGCGGAGCTGCTCTTGGAAACGTTGCTCGTCGACCGCCGCGCCGGCGTCACGCTGGCGATTGGCTTCGATCAGGTCGTCCGGACGCGGCAGGCTCCCGGAATGACTTGTCAGAATGTGGTCACTGCTCGCTCTCATCAGGTCGTCGCCCCCGGTATCGTCGGCATCATTCGAAGCCCCGATCGCGCCACGATCCTACCCGACCTTTACGAACGATAGCACGCCTCTAAACGGGGGTCTGTGAGGTACTTCACGGTCTGCCCGGACACCGATGTGGATGTCTGCTTGTGGCCCTTTTCGACGTATCGGCAGGTCGCCTGTTTGGTCGTTATTGGGGGCATAGCTGCCGCGCCAGCCGGGGACCGGCAAGGTGGCGATTGACCCTGAGCGTCACTTCCCCACTGTCAATTATCGCACTGCGAAAGGTTTATTCGATCACCTCATCGGCGGTAGCCAGCAGCGTTTGCGGCATGGTGAGCCCGAGCGCTTTGGCGGTCTTGAGGTTGATGACGAGATCGAACTTGGTCGGTTGCTCGACCGGAATGTCGGCCGGTTTCGCCCCGCGCAGAATTTTGTCGACCAGGTCGGCGGCGCGCCCGAATAAAGCGGGGACATTTGGCCCGTAAGACATCAGTCCGCCGGCTTGGACATAGTCGCGAATGCTGAAAATCGTCGGCAGATGCTGGCCAACCGCTAGTGTGATGAGGCGCGTGCGAGTAGCGGCGAATAGAGCGTCGGTCACGGCATAAAGTGCATCCGCCTTGGCGTTGAGTTCGTCAAACGCAGGAGCGATATCCTCCGCTCTCTGAATTTCGAGTGGGGTGAGTTCAAGGCCGAGACTGCGAGCCACAACTTGAACCTCGCCCACCTCCAGTACGGATTCGGGAAAGCCAACATGCAACATGACCGCCAATCGGCGGAGATGAGGGACAACCTCGCGCAAGTATTCAAGACGCTTGCTGGCAACATCGGCCGCTTGGTTCGAGAGGCCGGTAACATTACCGCTGGGTCGCGCCAGACTTGCAACTAGGCCGCCGCCGACCGGGTCTGGTGATAATGCAAAGACGATGGGGATGACAGACGTTGCCTTCTTTAGTGCGGGGACGGCGCTTCCAAAGGTGAGAATGACGTTGACATTAAGACGGACAAACTCGGCCGCGATCTCGGCGGTGCGCTCGGGACGCCCCTCCGACCAGCGATATTCGATGTGGACCGTGCGCCCCTCGATCCATCCGAGTTCACGCAGTCGTCCCACAAAGGCAGCGGTCCATGGGGTGAAGGCCGAAGCATTCGCGCCCATGAAACCGACAGTTGGAAGCTGCTGCCCGTGCACGGCGAGCGGCCATGCGAATGCCGTGCCGCTGATCGCGGAAATGAATTGCCGCCGTCCGATGCCGCGTGCCATTTGCCTGGTCCCTAATGGGATCATGCCGAGTGCAATGCGAGGGACAATATCACGATCCAATCGGCGGGTCTGGCCCTAGCGGCGGTTGCCGTGGTGCCGCGCTTTCGCATGTTCGACTCGCGCTCAAGTATCCGAAAGGATGGAGGCCAGCAGCATATCTGCTGCCTGGCGTAATTTGCTATCGTTAGGCTGGGTGTGGGACGAAAATTGGCGGACTGACCAAATCAACAGCGTGGCAAAGATGGCGAATAAGTCAGCGAGCTTGAACGTCCTTATATCCGGTGGATTTCATGGGGCCTATGAGCGGCTGTTACCAGAATTCAAGCGGACGAGCGGCATTTTGGTCACGACCAGATCGGGTTCGTCGCAGGGCACAGGACCGCAAACGATCGCCGCGCAGCTCGCCCGCGGCGTGCCTGCCGACGTGGTGATCCTCTCCAGGGAGGGCCTCGGTGAGTTGATCGCCGCGAGGAGGATCGCCACCGGAACGGACGTGGACCTTGCACAAGTACCCCTCGGCGGGGCGGTACGGGGGGGACACCGAAACCCGACGTGAGTACCGTCGAGGATTTCAAAAAAGTCCTACTAAGGGCCAAAACCGTCGCGGTTCCCGCAAGCACCAGCGGTATCTGGCTTACGACTGATCTTTTTCCGCGGCTCGGTATAGCGGAAAAGATCAACGTCAAGGTGATGTCGCGAGGCTCGGACGCAACCGGCTTGGTCGCATCAGGAGGCGCAGATGTTGCGGTCCAGCCAGTCAGTGAAATCGTACATGCAGTAGGTGTCGATTTTGCAGGCAGAATCGCACCGGAGATCCAGTTCGTTCAGGTGTTTTCAGCTGCCGTTGTGGCTAACTCGGGCGAAATTGGAAGCTCTAAACGACTAATCAATTTTCTTGCCTCCGCGCGCGCTTCCGAGGCAATTAGGAACAGCGGAATGGAGCCGCTCGCAACCTTGAGTTAGGAGCAAGCTGTGACCAAAAATGGCCCTGTTAGCTCGCTCTCGAATAAGCGGTTACTCGAGTTTGGGAGGACGTCATGAAAATCAGTCTTTCAGGGCGCGCTGCCATCGTCACTGGCGGCAGCAAGGGGATCGGTTTTGCGGTGGCGACGCGGTTCGCGGCCTCGGGCGCCGATGTCGCCATCATCGCGCGCACTGGGGAGCCGCTCAAGGAAGGGGTCGCGGCTATTAGGAAGTCGACTCAGACTCGCGTCATCGGAGTTCAGGCTGATGTCAGCAAGGCGGCCGACATCCAGCGTGCCTACGATGAGGTGATGAAGGCGTTCGACAAGGTCGACATCATCGTCAACAATGCGGGAACGTCACGGGCGATGCCGTTCGATAAGCTCACCGACGAGATCCTATACGACGACCTCGAACTGAAGCTGTTCGCAGCGGTGCGATTGATCCGGCTGGTCGCGCCCCGGATGAGGAGGCGACGCTGGGGCCGCATCATTAACGTGCTCAACGTCGGAGCCAAAGCGCCGCGACCTAACAGCATGCCGACTTCGATATCGCGCGCGGCAGGCATGGCGATGACTAAAGCGCTGTCGCACGAGTTGGCACCGCACAACGTGCTAGTGAATGCCATGCTCGTCGGCTTTGTCCGTGCCGACTAGCATGTTCAGCTCGCGAAACGGGCGAATATGACGGTCGAGGAGTACTACAAGGCACACGAAAAGGAGATCCCAATCGGCCGCGTCGGCGAGGCCGAGGAATTCGCTAATCTCGCCTGCTTCTTGGTGTCGGAGCAAGGCAGCTATATCACTGGTACGGCGATCAATGTCGACGGCGGGCGTTCGCCCGTGGTGTGATGATCCGCATGTCGCGCCAGATAGGCATTATCTCCCCGTACTACACTTTGGTCGAAATTGTCCCTTAGCAGAAATCCGCGGACGAGCGCTCGATGTCCGGCGGAGTGCTCGCCCTCGCCGATGAGGTGATCGAGTGAAGACCAACGCCTTCCGCTTCTGGCCCGGCTCCACTCCTGTCATGATGTGCCCCGTTACCGGATAATCCGGCTGAATTGATCAGGAGGCTTGACGATGACAACAGCCGTCGAGGTGCTGGCTGCGGCGTTTAAGGACGCCGGTACGCCCTTCATTGTGGGCCATCCGGGCGGCGAGTCGGTCGAACTTATGGAAGCGGCACGCCAGCGCCAGATGCGTTTTATCTTGATGAAACAGGAAGTCGCCGGCGCCATGCTGGCTTCGACCTGGGGCGATCTGACTGGCAGTCCCGGAATTTGCATGTCTACGCGTGGCCCCGGTGCCACCAATATGGTCAATGGCGTGGCGCATGCTTTTCTCGACCGCTCGCCGCTCATCGCAATCACCGACGCCTATTCCCGCCCCACCTATGAGACCGGCCTGCGTCAGCGCGTCAACCAGCTTGCGTTGTACGAGCCGATCGTGAAGTGGAGCACGACCATCGACGCCAAGACTGTGCGCCAGCAGGTGCGCCGCGCGATGCGCACCGCGATCGCGATGCCTCCCGGACCCGTGCATTTCGAATTTCCGCAGAGCGAAACCACGCGCGAGGCTGGCGATTATGCCGCCGAGCCCCCGCTGGTACCCAATTGGATCGTGCCCGGTCCGGATCGCGCCGATCTAAAACCTGCGCTGGACATGCTAGGCAAATCGAAACGGCCGATCCTGATCGCAGGGCTCGGCGTATTCTGGTGCGGCGCGTCGGCCGAATTTGTCCAATTCGCCGAGCGCCTCGGCGCCCCGGTGCTCACCACCACCAAATGCAAAGGCGTGATTCCGGAGGATCATCCGTTGCGCGCGGGCTGCATCATCGGCGGGCTGATCGAACGCAAGCTGGTGATGGAGGCCGACTTGATTGTCACCATCGGCCTCGACGCGGTGGAACTACAGCCGAAGCCGTGGCCCTATACGCTGCCGGTGCTGGCGTTGTCCTCGATCCCGAGCCTCGATGCGTTAGTGCCAGCCGATCCGGAAATCATCGGCGACCTAAAGGCATTGCTAGACGGCCTCGCGCAATGGGCGCCCGAAGGCACAAATTGGGGCGAGAAGGCCGCCAAGGCATTTCGGCAGGAGGTGCGCGACGCACTCAACACGCCCAGTACTGGTCTGTCGCCACAACGGACGATGGAGGTTGCGCGCGCCGTGCTGCCGCGCAACACCATTGCTACATGCGATGCCGGCGCCAGCCGCCTGCTGATCGTGCAGAAATGGGAAGCATACGGCCCGCGTGAATTCCTCACGTCGAATGGCCTCGCCTCCATGGGCTATGCGGTGCCCGGCGCACTGGCGGCCCGCATGGCCTATCCGGACCGGCCGGTGGTCGCTTTCACCGGCGACGGCGGGTTCCTCATGACGGTCGCGGAATTGCAGACCGCCCAGCGCGAAAACCTGCCGATCATCGTCTTGGTGTTCGATGACCGCGAAATCGGCCTAATCCGCGTCAAGCAGGAGATCAAAGGCATTCCCCTGCACGGGGTACAACTTGGCGGCGTCGATTGGGAGAAACTGGCGCAATCCTTTGGCGCCGACGGTGTCGTGGTGGAAACCGAGCAAGCCTTGAGCGCTGCGCTCAGCGCCGCGGTGCAATCCAAGCGCACCACCGTCATCGGCGTGCGGATCGACGCCTCCGGTTACGTCGCACAGTTCAACGCGCTGCGCGAGCTATAGGCGGCCTCCAGCCCTTCGCAGCAGCTCCTTGAGCTTTGCGCAAGCCTGTTCGATCAGGTCGAAATCGAGCGAATTGAGACGGGGCCACTTTCGCTCATGGCCCGTTCAGTCATTTAGTGAAGTGCCGCGATTCGGTCGCTTTCGGGCGAGAAGCGGACATGCCGCGACCATCGCAATTCGGTCGTTCCTGACCCATTTCGGTCATCGGCAGGCAAATTTGCTGTGATGCACAACAGCTGCCTTTGGATGTGGTAGGGTACGAACTTCGGCCTGCCCCCTCGCCTAACTCTTTATGGCCACCGCGTGATAGGCTTGAGGCCATCAGCGCCTCCTCTGTGCGTGCAGCGAGGTTGGTTCATATGTTCAACGCAACATCGATAGTTATAGAAGCCTTCATCCGCGAACTTCGGACGATGTACGAACGAACATACGGGACGATGGAGCCCGGCTATCCTGGCGTGATTAGCTTTGTCGCCCAGCTTGCTCTTGAAAATATCGCGACGAGCGACGCCGCATACCACGATGTAAATCACACCATCATGGTCTCGCTTGTCGGGCAGGAAATTCTGCGCGGCCGGCACATTAGCGTCGGCGGTGTGACCCCGCACGACTGGCTACATTTCATCATCTCACTGCTCTGTCATGACATCGGGTACGTGCGTGGAATCTGTCGAGGTGATGGGGACGGCTTCTATGTCACCACCCTTGCCGGTGATAAGGTGACCCTGCCGGACGGCGCCACAGACGCATCAATGACGCCGTATCATGTCGCTCGGTCCAAACTGTTTGTACGCGAACGTTCCGCGAAGGCTCTCGTTCACCTGGACACCGCGGCGATCGAAGCCAACATAGAACACACGCGCTTCCCGGTTCCCGAGGATGAGCAACACGAGTCCACTGACGATTTTCCGGGCCTGGTACGTGCTGCGGATCTGGTCGGGCAGCTCGCGGACATCAACTACCTGCGAAAACAGGCTGCCCTATTTAACGAGTTTCGCGAGACCGGAATGAGCAATAAACTGAAATACAATAGCGTCGCAGATCTGCGAGCTAACTATCCAGATTTCTTCTGGAAGACGGTCCGGCCTTATATCGGAGATGCCTTGCGCTACCTTCGAGTCACGCAAGAGGGCCAACAGTGGATTGCCAATCTCTATGCAAACGTGTTCTCGATAGAGCATAGAGGCCAATTGTTAGGTGAGTGATCGAGTGACGGGTCGCAAGCGTTGTCTTTGTTGCACTGCATGAATCCGGTTGTGCCGTTTCTGAACGTTGCGCGTCTCGTAGGTACGGTCGCTTTGAGGGTAACAGCCGACATCGGCGGGAGCTTCTCAAAGCGACGTTCATGACCCATGAGCGACATTGCCGAGCGGAATTGTTGCACTGCCGGTAGGCCCTATGCGGCGCTGGAGTCCTGCCTCGATCAGGTCAGTGCTGCTGTCCTATGCAACGCTCGAAAGCCAAAAGCTGGGCCGGCTGCTATCCTATGCGCGGTCAGGCCGAATGCACGATTTTTGGTTAGGAGGAAATCATGTTGAACGAAACTACCATTGCTACCCTCAAATCCAGCTTGCGCGGAGAGCTCATCAAACAAAGCGACGCGCGTTACGACACCGCGCGCAAAGTCTACAATGGCATGATCGACCGTCGGCCGCTTCTGATCGCCTGCTGCGCCGATGTGGCGGACGTCATCACCGCCGTTAAATTTGGCCGCGAGCATAAACTGGTCGTGTCAATTCGAGGCGGCGGCCACAATGCCGCTGGGTTAGGCGTTTGCGACGACGGTCTGGTGATCGATCTCGGGCGCATAAACTATGTTCACGCGGACCCGAAAAAGCGCACGGTACTTGCCGGAGGCGGCGCGCTATGGGGCGATGTTGACCATTCCGCGCATGCATTCGGTCTTGCGGTTCCAGCAGGGATCATTTCGACGACCGGCGTCGGCGGACTTACGCTTGGCGGCGGCATCGGCCATTTGACGCGGCAATGCGGCCTCACCGTCGACAATCTCCTGTCGGTCGACATGGTGCTGGCCGACGGCCGCTTTGTCACGGCGTCTGCCAAGGAAAATCCCGATCTGTTTTGGGCAGTGCGCGGCGGCGGCGGCAATTTCGGTGTCGTCACCGCGTTTCTCTTCAAGGCGCACCCTATTCACACTAGCTATGCAGGTCCGATGCTGTGGTCGATGGAGGACGCGGCGGAAATCCTGCGCTGGTATCGCGGCTTCATCGGCAAGGCGCCCAATGCGCTCAACGGGTTTTTCGCGTTCCTGACCGTGCCGCCGGGCCCGCCGTTCCCGACCCACCTGCACGACAAGAAAATGTGCGGGGTCGTGTGGTGCTACACCGGCCCCCTCAAGAATGCCGAACGCGTGTTCGCGCCGATCCGCAAATTCAAAGCGCCCGCGCTCGATTTCGTCGGTCCGATACCACATCCGGCGCTGCAAAGCATGTTCGACCCGATTTTTCCGCCGGGACTGCAATGGTACTGGAAGGCTGATTTCGTGCGCGAGCTCAGCGATGAAGCGATTGCGTTGCATGTGAAGCACGGCGCCTTGCTGCCAACCATGCAGTCGACCATGCATCTTTATCCCATCGACGGAAAAGCAAGCACGGTAAAGAAGACTGCCACGCCGTGGTGCTATCGCGATGCCAAATGGGCCGCCGTCATCGTCGGCGTCGATCCAGACCCTGCGAACAAGGAAAAAATCTCAAACTGGGCGAAGGATTATTGGACGGCCCTGCATCCTTATTCGGCCGGCGGCGCCTACATCAATTTCATGATGGAAGAGGGAGACGACCGAATTCGCGCGACCTATGGCAAGAACTACGACCGTCTCGCCAAGGTCAAAAAGCGCTACGACCCCACCAATTTTTTCCACGTGAATCAGAACATTAAACCCGCAAAGTGATCACGAACATTGGCGAGGCCGCCCTATTTTGGCGGCCTCTTTCATTTCAGGCCGAGTGAGCAATGTCTGCTTGTGGCTCGGAAAATGACTTGTCGGTTCGGGCTACGCCAACGAGATTTCCACGCGGTGCACGTGGAGCGGCTCGTCGAACCCTTTCAGTGCGACGCGCCCAACGCTCTGCAGGCGCAGCTCTTTGCCTGCGCACAACTCCGCAACCGCGTTGGAGATTAAGATGCTATCGGGATCGGCGTGGGCGCAAAGCCGCGCCGCCAGCTGGACGGTCGAACCGAAGAGATCGTTGTGACGCTCGATCGGTTCGCCGGCGGCGATGCCTACGCGAACTTGAAGCGGCAAATCGGGATGCCCAGCGCGGTGCTGCCAGAAATCCTGCTGCACCTTGATACCACAACGAATGGCCGAGGCGGCCGAAAAGAAGGCCGCCATGATGCCGTCCCCAGTATGTTTCACTTCGCGCCCGTTCTCCCCAGCCAACGCTGCGCGGACGATGGAGTCGTGGACGCCGACCATCGTCATCGCTGCGTCGTCACCCAGCCGTTGCGTCAGGCTCGTCGATCCGACGATATCGGTAAAGAACACAGTGCGCGTGGCCGTATCGTGCTCGCGGCTTCGGGGCAGTAGCACCGCGCCACCCTCATCGACTTCCGACGCGCCCATGAACGCATCGGCCATATCGGGCGTCACCTCCATGATCTTGAGCGCAGTCATGCCATGCGCCTCCTGATGCACAGCGGCCGCAGCCTCTGCGCTGGGCGCGGTGCACATGCAAAAGGCTTTGCCGTTCTTCCGGTTCAGCCAATACTTGTGATATTCGACCCCGTGCTTGCCCTGAACCTGCTGATCGGCGAGATGAGCTTTGGCGAGATCCTCGGCAGTAACGCCGCCGGGCAGATCGTGAATGTCGATGTAGGTCGGCATCTGCGCATCTCCTGTGCGGCGTGAGTATACAACTTGACCGGGATTTCCCATGTGAAGCTCTCCGGACGGGTTAATGCTGACTCGGAATGGCTGGGCGTGCAACCCGTTGGTGTCTCCTGATCGGCTGCGAGCGGTTTTGATCGGTGAGCGACCAATTCGGGGCGCGAGAGGATCCTCTTGCCCCTGATCTGGGCGCACCGGTCCTGTCGGCGGGTCTGTAAACTGATGTTTCGCCGATCATGCCAGGGCTGGCTTCGGTCTGAGCCGATCGAACGTCGTGAGCGACCACTGCTCGATGGCATCGGGCATCCACCGCGACATCGCCTTCGCGCTCGCTGATGAGGTGGATGATTAAGGGCTCTGTTTGCTGCAGTGCATGAGTCCGGTAATGGCCGATTGTGTTGCAAAAGTCGTTTTGCACTGATGATCAAAAATTCTGCGGGCTACAGGCGCGGTTTTCGTGTAAAGATGTGAGGGCTCCCATCGCCTCACGTTAAACTCACAGGCGACT
>Ga0181521_10006762_pt1 | contig 12280 bp, 9 predicted proteins | sample PEATcosm2014_Bin_32_FD_119764 | JGI IMG/M metagenome (GOLD analysis project Ga0181521, IMG submission 119764) | Peatland microbial communities from MTU Mesocosm Facility, Houghton, MI, USA - PEATcosm2014_Bin02_60_metaG | ecosystem: Environmental > Terrestrial > Soil > Wetlands > Peat | place... | reverse complement strand
CATCCCCCACTACAGGCCTTAACTGACCACTATTTTTCTGTTCTCGCAAAATGGAGCCATCGCCGCCGCTGCGATTTGCCTGTGAGCGGACATCCTCAGCCCGCCTGTGAGAAAAGACGGTTAGCCGCGTAAGCGGTTGAGGCTTATGGTTTTGCAGTGCAAAGAACCTCTCTAAGAGGTAAAAAGGTAAAAAGGGTAAACTACGGTCGGCAGTTCTTGGATAGCTATTTGCAGACCGAACCCCTGTATCGCTCCGCCATATATGCCTTGTCCCAGGACAGGTGCCGCCATTCGGCGCGGGATGGCCGATCTGCATCCTTCAACCGCTGACAAACCTGTTGGTGAGTAGCGCCTTCGGCGAGCATTTTTCTAGCGGAGGCACGAACGTCTTCCATCCCTCCGCTCGTTTGGCGACGGCCCAAGACTTCGGGGCTCGCATCTGGCGCTGTAACTTCCGTGGTGTCCGGTGGTGCGTGGGAGCCACGTTCCAGGCAGAAGTCCGCTGATGTATCGAAAATGTGCTCTATGGTTCCGATGATTCCCTCAATGCGCGTTCTGGTTTCTACTGAACCATCGGGAAGAGGAACAGTCTCGACAATACCTTCTACTACGGGGGACCTTTCGCCCGACTGCGCTAAATAATCCAGACGCTGCTGGTTGTAAGCTCCTGTGTATCTGAACCGCAGCTCAAAATTGTACTCAGCATGCCGTAGGGCGTCGAGCCGAGCTTTACACGGGTCAGTGCCCGTACTGCCTTTGATCTCTCTTGCTACCTTTCGAGTCAAAGACCTGAGTATTCGTTCAGACCGGTGGCCTGCACCGCCGCGAAATCTCCACGTATCCGTAATCGCGTACCAATCGGCAGCTAGGGAACTATGCTCGCCGTTGGCGTGTCGGCGGAACTCTTCTTCGCGCTCCTTCCAGAACCTTGAGCTACTCACGCGTCCTTCAACGTCGCTGACAGGCTGGGCAAAGTTTATCGATCCCAGGCTGTCCGGCGGCTACCAACATTTTACCCTGGTGAACTCGAAAGAGGATGGTGGGGCCCCTGAACTCCGCCCCTAGCCCAAACACGGTAGGCCCACTGCGTTCTTCACCGCACCAGATCATCGTATTCGGCGCCCCGCACGCCCTCATTTGCCCGCCGGAAGATGGGTTCTCAGCACTCCCGCCACGCAGTTGACATTGCCGAGGTGTGCTGCCGTCCATTCCGCCGTTTCCTCCGCTGGTCCTCCGCTGCTCCAGCGGTCTCTCGCCCAAGGGTGCCGGCCAATAAGCGTGTGCGGCTTGCCGCGTCGATGCCGCGCAGTGTTCAAGCGCGTCGCCGACCGGCGCAGTTCTAAGCGAACGTGGAGGGAATTGCTCTTGCGCCAGGTAAAGGCCGCCGCCCACCCAAGCCGCGGCAATCCCTGGGCCGTCAGGCTTCGCCGTAGTGACTGGTGGTGCGCAAGGGTCTGGCTCCGGTGCCGAGAAAACGGCCGAGCACCGACCGTTTTTCTTCGACCGGCAGCAGCCGCGGCGCGCTCTCGTCATAAGGAAGCTCGTCCAGACACCGCAGCGCCGTTTCCAGAATCGCACCCGTGAGGGCGCAGGCGCGTTCGTCGCGCCCCGGGCCGGGACCGCGATCAAAGAGAGCATCGAGCGGACAGCCTCCACCACACATGCCGGCACCCGGGCATCCGGCGCAATCGGGGTCCGAGCAAGGCCAGTCCGCAAGGGACCGCGCCAGCCGTTCCGCCGGTTCCAGCGACTCGAAAAACCACTCGCTGTGATAAGGGTAGGCGCCCTCGCAGACTCCGTACCGGCCTTCCGGGGTGACCACCAGGCGGCCGCCGCAAGCCGGGCAGTCCGCCCGTCGGGGCGTTTCATGGACGAACGCGCGCAGCACCCGGGCGAACTGTTCGATCTCGATGCCGAACTCCGCTGCGGTCCGGGCGGCGCGCACCACGGCGCGCGCCCCTTCGTAGGGCGAGTGGACGAACCCCGTCCGCCCCGCGCTGTGCATCAGGTTCATTCCGATATTGGCTGGCCGCAGGCCGCACAGATACGCCGTCACCTCCTCGATGCGCCCGGCATTGTGCTCGCCCACGACGCACGAGATCCCCACCGTGCAGCCGGCGTCGCGGCAAACGGCAAAACCCGTCTCCGCTGCCCGCTGGCGCCCCTTACCATCGAAATCGACGCGCGCGCGATCATGACTCGCGGCATCCCCGTCCATCGAAACGATCGCCCCCACCCGGTGTTCCGCGAAGAACCCCGCGATATCACGCGTCATCAGGATGCCGTTGGTCAGCAGCGAGATTTCCAGGCCCGGCCCACGGTCGCGGACCGAAGCAATCGTGTCGCGCACCGCGGGCCAGTTCAGCAGCGGCTCGCCTCCGTAGAACACGATTCCGCGCGGCCGGGGGCTGGCTCTCAGAAACTCCCACACCCGCGCTTGCATCATCTCCGCCGGCATGCCCAAGCCGTCCTGCCGCGACTGAGCGCAGTAGACGCACTTCAGGTTGCACTGGCCCGTGGCGATCACGTAGAGCTGACTCCATGCACCGGAACGCTCCGCCATACGCGCAGCAGCACTCGGCGCGCCGCGCCACTCGTCCGGAAAGCCCGGCTGCCAGCGGGCATGGAACCCGCTCGCCAGGCTCTCGACAGACTCGCGGGGCACAAAGGCCGTCTCGTACCCCGGCGTCCGGAACACCACGGTCCGCCGCGGGATCCGGTAAAGGTGGAAGCCGAAGCGATCGCGACGCGACGCCTCCGTCCGGCCCGCTTGACTGGCAATCGGCAGAATCACGGCAGTCCGCCTCAGTATAACCAAAACCGGATAGTCTGGATAGTCTGGAGGTTTTTCTGGAGGTCTTTCTTGTTTTTGTCCGGCATCTGTGCTATACCATTCTTGATTTGCGTTCACTCTGACTGGAAAGGAGAGCCGCGATGGCAGCCACTAAGCCTGGGGTTTATGCCACGATCGACGAATTGGTAGCGGCGGTAGCGAAGAAAACCAAGCTCGAACCCGCCCAGGTGAAGGCAGTTCTCTCTGAAAGCTTCCCGAGTACTCGGGCCTGGATCGTGTCGGAGATTCAGAAGCAGCCGCTTTCGATCATTGACACGAACAAGCTTATCAGCAAAATTAACGTCTAGCTCGACAGCGGCGGCTGTCATAGACGGGGAGCGGCTAGGCTGCCTACGGCGGCCCAAGTACTTTTCTGCCCAGCCAGCGACGCTTCAATCAGCGTCCCCCGCATGCTAACCCTCGGCTCGATTCCTCTGGACGCGGCCCAGCTCGCAGACATCCGCAAGGGCGCGCGGCTGCGTGCCCGCGTTGAGCGTAACCCCGACTTACTCGCCCGTCAGGTCCGACTGCAACTGAAGGACCTCTTCGCCGTGGCGTCCCATTCCTCCTGTTTGCACGCGTCCCAATATGCGCGTGCGGCCGCAGCCGGCGACACGCTGTCCGCTCTCGCCGGCCTGCCCCTGATGGACAAGCTCCAGCTACAGGGGATGTATGAATCATTCATCGACGGGCGCGATCCTTCCGCCTACTTCGGAATCAGGACTTCCGGCTCCACCGGTGTCCCGATGGTGGCCTGGTTCGACTACGCCTATTACATCTCCAACCTGGCGAACCTCCGCCGAATTCTGCGCTCCTGCCGGGTGCGCTTTCGGCCTCTTGTCGCCGGGCTGATGCATGTCAGCGCGTTCAGGACGGGCGAGGTCTGCTCATTCGTGATGCCTGCCCTCGACTACAGCGTGTACCACCACGTCCGCATCCATCTAAGTCTCTGGAGCTCGCGCAGCGAACTGGTCCGCTTCGTGAGCGGCGAGGCTCCGCGGGTGCTGGGCGGACTTCCGTCAGCCCTCGATCTGCTCGCCGGCTTCGTCGAGGCGGAAGGTCTGGCCGGACATATCCGCCCGCGCGCCGTCCTCAGCTACTCCGAAGCCCTCCTCCCCCACATCCGCGCCCGGCTGGAGCACGTCTTCGCCGCTCCGGTCTACGATGAATACGGCCTGACCGAGGTCGGCGGGCGCGTGGCGACGGAATGCTCCGCCCACGCCGGTTTTCACGTCTACGCGGCCGACTACGTCGTGGAGGCTGTGGACGGCGGCGGGCGACCGGTCCGGGATGGCGATGAAGGCGAGCTGGTCGTGACCAACCTGTTCAGCCGGTCCGTTCCCATCATCCGCTATCGCACGGGAGACCGCGGCGTGTTGTCGAGCGAGCTCTGCCGCTGCGGAGCGGTTTCCCCACGGATCATCCACTTGCGAGGACGCGAGATCACGCGCTTCGCTCTCCCGGGCGGCGGCACCTACAATCCGTACGACGAGTATCGCGTCCTGCTGGCGCAGCTCCCCCTTCGCCAGTTCCAGATGGTGCAGCGGGGCGGGCACGGCCTCACCCTGAACTATGTCTCCGACCAAGCTGTGGACGCCCTGCCCGCCGCGGCCGACTTGAACGCCGCCGTCCGTCACATCCACGGCGTGGACCTCGCTCTGCGCCGCCGTCACCAGTTCGACGTGTCGCTGCGAAAGTTCAACTCGTTTCAGCGGGAGGGCTGATCTGCTGGGCGAAAACGTCGTCGCAGGAACCCGCCACGTAGCCCGACCGCGCGTTCACTTTTCGGATTGGACATAGCGGCCACCAGTGCGGTTCTTCGTCCCGGACATGCGGGCAGCGCGGGTCCGTCCGGTGCCAGTCTCCCAGCAGCAGGTACGAGAATCCCGGGCAGCCCAGTTCGCAGCAGGGCAGGTCGGCGCATCCGGCGCACCGGTCCGCCGGCTCGGCCAGTGCGCGGCGCGCGGGATTCGCCAATCCCTCGATCAGGGCCTCCCGCAGGCTCTGCTTGGATGCATCGCCGACCGAAGGCCCGCCGTCCAGAAGGAAGCAGCACTGGTACAGCTTGCCGTCGGGCCACATGATCAGGTAATCCAGGCTGTCGCCGATGTGCAGGCACCCCCCGCCGCGTCCGCGCAGCGATCCCCCGTCCACCGTGTCCTCTCCCGCGTAAAGATACCCCTGCTCATAGGCCACTTTCATGCGCCGGATGCGGCCCCTCACTACCTCGCGGATCTCGTCGCGGGTCACCCGCCATTCCTCCGCCGTCAGCACCGACTCCGCCCGCTGGTCCCGCGCCCGACCCAGCGGCGACCCCAGGAAGAACGAAAACCCGTCCACGCCGAGGCTCTCCATCTCCACCAGCACCGGCCCGGCGTCGCGGCAATTCTCGCGGAATAACGTCATACTAACCCGCGTCCACAATCCCACTGCGATCGAGTCGGCGATGGCCTGGTGGGCTTGCTCAAAAGCGAACGGATGCTTCCGGTGCCGGTTGTGCAGCTCCGCGAGGCCGTCAAGCGAGATCACGACGCCGCACAAGCCTGCTTGTTTCAACTGCTTCAGCCGGGCTTTAGACAGGTGGAAGCCGTTCGTGTTGATGCGAGTGTGGAGGCCCAGTTCCTTACCTTTCGCGATGAGCAGTTCCAGGTCCCGGTTGAGCGTGGGCTCGCCGCCAGTGAAGTGCAGTTCCTCCAGGCCCAGTTCCGCCGCCTCTTCGAGGATCTTCAGCGTGCGCGACAACGGCAGCGTCCGGATGTTCCCCTCGTTCGCCCGCACCGAGCAGAAATCGCATTGCAGGTTGCAGTCGAGAGTGACGTACAGGTCCATCTCGCTCAGGACGACGGACCGCTCCATGGGACTGGTCATGGGACGGCCGCCGGTGCGCCGATCCAGGTGCACAGATAATCCTCGTGGACCCGTACACGCCCCGGCCGGCCATTCGGAACGATTGGCAAGGCCGGGATCTGTCCGCCTAAGTCGAGGAATCGAAGGGGACAGTACGGATCGGGCGCGTCGATTGTTCCCGCGATGAAGTACGTGCGCGCTGCGCACCCGCCCCGGCATTGCTCCGCGAAGCGGCAATCGGCCTCCCGGCAGGCCGTGGGAATTTCCGCATTGCGGCGTCGAAGCCGATCGAACGCCGGTGAGGCGAGGATGTCGAATACGTCCTCTCGCAGCAGGTCTCCCGTGGAAAGGTTGTGCAAATAGACGCAAGGGGTGATCGGCACCCTCCCGTCCGCCATCTTCAATCCGATTCGGAACGACGACGTTCCGCACGGGCAACCCCGGCTGCCGGCGCCAGCGAACGGCGTCAGAATGGATTCGCACTGCGCCACGCACGCGGAGCGAGTGTGCAGGTGGGCGAAACCCGCGAACACCTGCTCCGGACCCGGCATCAGTTCGCGGAGCCGCGGCTCCACCGGCTTCAACAGATTGAACCGCAGCTCGCAGCCCAGCTTCGCGCACAAGTCCAGAAAGGCAGTCAGCGTCTCCGGGGTGAAATTCTCCGTGGTCGCGCAGACCACCGCGCTGGCCGAAATCCCCAGCGCACGGGCCCGCTGCAAGCTATGCACCACCGTCTCATAGAGCGGAGCCTTTCGCGTTTCGTCGTGCTGCTCGGCCGTCGGCCAGTCCAGCGAAAAATCCAGATCGTCCACTCGCTCGAGCGCCTCCGGATAATGCCGGTCCAGGTAGGCGAACGTGGTTCCGTTGGTCGTGATGCCCACGGCGAATCCGGCTTCGTCCAGACGTGTGATCAGGCACGGCAGCAGCGAGACGGAGGGATCGGGTCCATGTGTATAGACCGGCTCGTTGCCGCCGATGTTCACGGTCTCTACTTGCAGTCGGACAAGCTGCCCGACAATCCGATCGATGTCGGCCTCGGTCAGTTGTTCCCGAGTGCCCTGCCTCGACCGGGCACTGTAGCAGTGACTGCACGCGGCGTTGCAGTAGTTGCCTACGGTCCACCCGACATTCTTGATTCGGGTCGTTCCCGCCGGCATCTCAGAGATAAACTGCCCGCTCATAAGAGGCCTCCATGCGCGTTCGCAGTCCGGCAAGATCGTACTTCCTCTCTCCTGCCCGCCGCTGAAAGGCGCCCACCATGATGGATTGCATCAGCAGGACCGCCGATTCGATCTCGCCCGCACTGAGACGCGAATGGCGGTACGGCAGCGGCTGGCCGTACCGCGCATACAGGCTCCAGTCTGTGCTGACAATTTCAATCCCCCAGGCTTCGGGATGTTCAAACGGCGACGTGCCCGGGACCGGGATGAACGGCTTGCTCGTCGCGAAGTGAGTCAAATCCTCGTCGAGCAGCCGGCGCTGAAGCAGAATGGTGGCGGCGATGTCGTCGATATCCTCGAAGGGCAGGCCCACCATCCAGTACGTCGATGCCAGAGGCACCCCGCAATCGCGCAGCAGGGTCAGGGTCGCGATCAGGTCTTCCACGGTGTGACCGCGCCCCTGCGACTTGAGAATCCGGTCCGATCCCGATTCCGCTCCGATCAGGAACTCGATGAAACCGGCGGCACGGAGCCGGCGGATCAGATCGGCGCCAAGCGTTCGGTGAAGATCGGGCCGCGCGTTGACGCTGAACAGGAATCGCGCCGGTCGCCGCTCCAGTTCGTCGCACAGCGCGGCAACCGTCTCGCGGGAAGCGCCGAAGGAGCTGTCCGCCAGGTGGATGAAACGCCATCCGGTCTGGTCGGCGAGCAGCTCCAGCGAATCCAGCAGCCTTGCCGGCGGATAGCTGCGCAGCGGCCCTGGGAACAGCCGCCCGTCTACGCAATGCGCGCAGCGGTTGGGACAGGAGCGCGTGTACATCCCGTAGTAGATTCCCCGATCCCCCGTCCCGGCCAGGTCGTAACGCGGCAATGGCAGGATGGAGAGATCGGCCGGCCCGTCTCCAGGGAATGAGATCGACCTTCCGTCCCGCAGAACCGTCGTAGACGGAATTCCGGCCAGGTCGACGTTCGAGCGAACCCGCTCCGCAATTCGCAGCATCGGTAGCTCGCCCTCGCTGCGCACGACAATATCCACCAGTCCCTCGAACAGCAGCTCCTGGGGACGGAACGTGACATGCGGCCCCCCGAGCACAATCGGAAGATCGGGCCGCAGCTTCCTGACTACCCGGCAGGCCCGTTCCACCAGCGGGATCTCGTTCGTCAGCGCACCGAACCCGATTACGCGCAGCTCCGGGCCGGCCAGAGCTTTCTCGAGCGTCTTCTCGAGCCAGCTCTCCTCATTTCCCGCATCCTCCCGCGCTACCTGCAACGGCAGATAGCCGGCCGGAAATCCGTTCTCGTTCAGCCAAGTTGCGATCGACAGTATTCCCAGCGAAACCGGAATGCGGCCGGCATACCTGAACAGGTCCGCGTAACGGTCTACCTCGTCGGGCGGCAACATCGCCGCCAGCCGCGCCCGGGTCACGGGCCTGGCGACGTGAGAAAGCTCCTCGCGGAGAATCTGAAACGTCGGCGAGACGTTCACCGGTTCGAGCCACGGGCTGACCAGCAAGACTTCCGTCGCTTCCGGCCGGGGCGGTGGGGACTGCGATTCTCGAATCATGCGAAGTTCCTCCTTCCACGGGTCAGGTGCGCCGCCAGCTCAAGCGCCCATTCGACGATCCAGGACTGCTGGGGTACGGTGATGGGCAGTCCGGGCACCTCGTCGCCCGGAATCCAGGCCCACTGCGCTTCGGCCATGTCCGATCCCATCTCGATGGGTCCGCCGAGATAGCGGATCAGTTTGAAAATACTCACATACCGGCCGTCCGGCAAGTCCCAGGAGTGGGCATCCACGGTCCTGACCAACTCGACGCGGACTTGTCCGCCGATCTCCTCCGCGATCTCACGGCGGAGGCCGTCGTCAACGTCCTCGCCGTCTTTCAGCTTGCCCGCCAGCGTCACCCAACCGGGCCGTCCGGGCCGCCGGAAAAACAGCCAGTGGCCATCATCGCGATAGATGAACGCCTGCACGGCCACGCGGACGTCGGATCGCGAATCCTCGCTCATCTAGATTCATCTCCCGAATTCCCGCGCATGGCGTCGAGCAGCCTGTGCTGACCGACGTAGCGCTCAAACGTCACAGCACCGTCCGGAGGTGCGGGATTTTCCAGGGCAAGCGCATCCACGAGCACCTTCGCGAAACACGAGAAAGCATCCGCGAACACGGACCGGCCCGTGCCCGCGTACAGCGTTTCCCTCGCGGCTGAGCCGTTCCGGGAAGCGTACAGTTCCGCCGTGTCCGGCGCCCGCAACCGCAATTCGCCCTCGGCGCCCAGAACGCTGATTTCCAGTTGTGTCGGCGTAGGGGCGACTGCTGTCGCGGAGAGCCAAACCCGCGGGCCGTTACGCAGCGAAAGCGCACAGGAAAAAGCCGATTCGGCCCGCACGTCCAGGCGCCCGCCCGCGCCGTCGGCGACGGAGTCGAGAACTCGGTCGGCGCCCGAGTGCATCGATTCCACGTCAAGACCGAACCATTCATCGACCAGGTCCACGAAGTGCGGGCCGACCGCACTGATCAGTCCGCCTCCCTGCGCCGGGTCGAACCACCAATCGCGCGGCGCGCGCGAGGGAAAGAGGTAGCGGTCGGTGCGGAAGAGCAGTTGCGCTTCGTACGGACGCCCGATCCGCCCCGCCCGCAGGGTCTGCCCCATCGCCCGGATCGCTGGGTGGAATCTCAACTGAAGATTCACCAGGTGCAGGCCCGGGCACGCCGCTGCCCAGCGCGCTAGATCCTCGGCTTCGTTCAGAGTCAGACCCAGCGTCTTTTCGCACAAGACGTGCTTCCGCGCGGCCAGCGCTTCCCTCACCATCGCGTAGTGAAACGCGTGGGGAGTCGCAATCGCCACCAGGTCCACATCGTCCCGTGCGCAGACCGCCTCAAAGGAAGTGCCCCAGACTCCGATTCCGTGCGCCTCGGCCAGCGCCTGCGTCCGTGCCCGGTCAGCCCCTCCCAGCAGCGCCACCACGCGCACCCGGCAATCCGATTCGAGCGCGGGCAACACCACTCTTGCGCCGAATCCGGTCCCCACAATCGCGACGCCAATCGGACGCATCAGAATCTCCAGTCCACAAATTGCCTGCATTCCCGGCAGGCTGGCTCCTGGCGCGAGTCAAATCGCTCCCGGAACCCAGACACCGCCGGATCGTCAAAAATGTCGCCCCCGCCGGGATCGCGAATCGTGCCGAACGGCGGCAGAAAGAAGCATGGGCGGAGGCTCCCGTCCGGCATCACGACGATGCGCGTCAGGGCCCGCTCGCAGGTCCTCGGCGCTGGAGGCCGCCCGACGCCAGCCCGGTACTCGAAGAACGCGAGACATCCGTCGAGGCTTCCTTCCACGACGTAGCCGGCCGCCAGCGGCGTCGCAAAGCGCCGGGCCGTCTCCTCCGCAATCCCGCGGAATTCCTCACATTCGGATTCTGTGAGCAGAATGGTGCGCGATCGGTCCGCGCGTTCTCCTTCGAGTTTCAAAAACGAGGATGTGTCCACGTCCGGCACCGTCAGCGCCAACCCGGAAGCGCCCACTTCCTGCGCCAACCGGAACACCTCCGGCACCTCGCGGAAATTTCGGCGTTGGACCGTCATTTTGAATAACACCCGGGTGCGGGCAGACAGACGCCTGACGATCCGCGCCCCGTCAATTACCTGGTCAAGAGCCGAAATCCCCCGCACTGCCCGGAAGGTCCCCCCGGTGGCGCCGTCCACTGAGACGATCACCTTGCTGCAATATCGCGCTACCTCCGGAGCGTGCCGCCCCAGAAGGAGTCCATTCGTACTCAATACCAGGTGGTCCGTGTTCGCCCTAAAGACCTCCATCAATTCGAACAGCCGCGGGTATAGCAACGGCTCGCCGCCTGTCAGCGCCACCGAACCCTTCCGCGTCCGCACCCGCCGCCGCCAGAAAGACATCACTTCTTCTGCATCCAGGCTCCGAGGCTCCGGAACGCGCCAGGAGTCGCACATCACGCACCGGCTGTTGCACTCCTCGGTGAGGAGGAAGATCATCCCCCGGTGCAGTGTCGCCGGTAGCGCACGCTCCGCCATGGACGGAGTATGCCGCAACTCGCGCGCGCGGTCAAGAGGGTTCGCGCTCTCGTGTCGCTAGTATGTGATATGTCCGGTCGAATTCACACGTGATCTGTCCGGCCGGCCCGGCGGCGGGTGATGCTGGGTAGTGGACGAAACCCAGCAGTACTCAGCCGCCGAGATGGAGCGGATGATGAAGGTTCAAGACGTGTTGTTGAAGGCCATGGCCAAGAAGATCACCTGGTGGGCGGCGGCCGAGATCATCGGGGTGACGGACCGAACCATGCGCCGATGGCGGGGGCGATTGGAGAGGGATGGCTATACCGGCTTGGCAGACCGGCGGAGGGGCAAACCGAGCGCGCAGCGAATCCCTGTGGCCACGGTGGAGGAGGTCTTGCGGCTGTACCGAGAGGAGTACTACGACCTGAACCTCCGGCACTTTCACGAAAAGCTGCGGGACGAGCACGCCATCCAGTTGAGCTACACCTGGGTGCAGAAGGCGCTGCAAGGCGCCGGGCTGGTGGCCAAACGGCACAAGCGCGGGCCGCACCGCAGGAGACGGCCCCGACGGCCCCTGCCGGGGATGCTGCTGCACATCGATGGCAGCCAGCACCGCTGGTTGAACGACGATCGGTGGTATGACCTGATCGTGATTCTGGACGATGCCACCAGCGAGATCTATTACGCCCAACTGGTGGAGGAAGAATCCACCCGCACGGTGATGGCCGGGCTGCGCGAGGTGATCGAAAGCCACGGCCTGTTCTGCGCCTTGTACAGTGATCGCGGCAGCCATTTCTTCGTGACGGTGAAGGAGGGGGAGAAGGTGGATAAGCACCGCCTGACGCAGGTTGGGCGGGCGATGAAGGAGCTGGGCGTGCAGATGATTGCGGCCTATTCGCCGCAGGCGCGCGGCCGCTCGGAGCGGAGCTTCGGGACCTGGCAGGGTCGTTTGCCCCAGGAGCTCCGGCTGGCGGGGATCACCACTGTGGAGGGCGCCAATGCCTTTCTGCGGGAGCGGTACATCGCGGAGTTTAACAGCAAGTTCCAAATGGCCGCGGCGGAGAAAGGCACGGCGTTTCGGCGCACCAGCCGGAGCGACCTGAACTGGATCTTCACGGTGCAGACGGAGCGCGTGGTGGAAAAGGACAACACCGTGGCCATCCGCGACCGCTGGTGGCAGATCGACAAAACCCGATTCCGCAACAGCTTGGCGGGAAGCACGGTAACGATCCACGAACACCTGGATGGAACCGTCTCGATCCGCTACGGCCCTCACGTCGTAGGGCGCTATACCCGCACGGGAGAAAGGCTGATCATCGCGACAGGCAAACAGCGCGGTGGAAAAGGCGGGAGCATGGGAGCCGGCGAAAACCAAAAGCAGGTTTCCACCGGCTCCCACACTCCCTTGGAAAT
>Ga0181521_10006755_pt1 | contig 12289 bp, 18 predicted proteins | sample PEATcosm2014_Bin_32_FD_119764 | JGI IMG/M metagenome (GOLD analysis project Ga0181521, IMG submission 119764) | Peatland microbial communities from MTU Mesocosm Facility, Houghton, MI, USA - PEATcosm2014_Bin02_60_metaG | ecosystem: Environmental > Terrestrial > Soil > Wetlands > Peat | place... | reverse complement strand
GCCTTGTGTTCGGTCGTCATCGTGATCAGATGCTTGCCCTTGCCCTGGTGAAAGCGCGCCGCACCGCTGATCGCGAGGTTGTCGGACTCGGTGGCACCCGAGGTCCACACGATTTCCTTCGGGTCGGCGTTGACCAACCGCGCCACTTGCTCGCGTGCCAGCTCCACGGCTTCCTCGGCCTCCCAACCGTAACTGTGCGAGCGACTGGCCGGATTGCCGAAACGCTCGTATAGATACGGCACCATTTTCTTGACGACACGCGGATCCACCGGGGTGGTGGCGGAGTAGTCGAGATAGATGGGTCTGTTCACCGTGAACTCCAAAAAATGGTCATGACTTCGGAGGAAGCAACTCCTGTGCCAACTGTCGCGCACGCCTCTAATCACGCCAGACAGGGGCGCGTCTAACTGTCTGACAACGCTTGATTAAGCAGTACGCGCTGGGCGGATGCCCGAGCCGGCCATTCACCGTACCGCTGTGCGCCACAGCGCATGACCGTGACTGTGCATGTCGTGTTCCCAACAAAGTCACGACGCGATTCTCCGGGTGTAGACATCGCGACAACGGTCCCGCACCCAATTTCAAGGTTTTTCCCCTGGAATTCGCGAATATGTGCAGCTGGCACGCTAGTTGCTAAATGGCTTGTGAGCGGGCCTCGGCGTTCGACACCACGTGGCCAGAGGCAGTGCGGCTCCAACCGGGGCTTGGCATCGCAACAGATTTATAGGAGCCATCCATGCAGCAGCCATTCACGAGTACACCGGACGCGGCGAAACTCAATGAAGTCCTGCAGCAGGTGGCCGGACACAAAGGCTGCGGTACCAGCGGCGGCGGCAAGGCGAGCTACGGCTCCGGGGCCGGCTCGAGCGATCTGCCGCCGGAAGTATGGGAGAAGGTCAAGAATCATCCCTGCTATAGCGAAGAGGCGCATCATCACTACGCTCGTATGCATGTGGCGGTCGCACCGGCGTGCAACATCCAATGCAACTACTGCAATCGTAAATACGATTGCGCCAACGAGTCGCGGCCCGGCGTGGTGAGCGAAAAGCTCACGCCGGAGCAAGCAGCGAAAAAAGTTCTTGCCGTCGCCTCGACGATTCCACAGATGACCGTGCTCGGAATTGCGGGTCCCGGTGATCCGCTGGCCAATCCGGAAAAGACGTTCAGGACGTTCGAGCTCATCTCCAAAACAGCGCCGGATATCAAGCTGTGTCTGTCGACCAATGGACTGGCATTGCCGGATCACGTCGACACGATCGCGAAATTCAAGGTTGATCACGTGACAATCACGATCAACATGGTGGATGCGCAAATCGGCCAGCACATCTACCCCTGGGTGTATTGGCGGCACAAGCGCTATGTCGGCAAAGAAGCGGCGCAGCTCCTGAGCGAACGTCAGTTGATGGGCCTTGAGATGCTGACCGCGCGCGGCATTCTTTGCAAAGTCAACTCGGTCATGATTCCGGGCATCAATGACCAGCACCTGGTGGAGGTCAATCGAGCGGTCAAATCGCGCGGCGCGTTCCTTCACAACATCATGCCGCTGATATCCGCGCCGGAGCACGGGACGGCATTCGGCCTGAACGGTCAGCGCGGGCCGAGCGCACGCGAACTCAAAGCGCTGCAGGATAGCTGCGAAGGCGAGATGAACATGATGCGTCATTGCCGCCAGTGTCGCGCCGATGCGGTCGGACTGCTGGGCGAGGACCGCAGCGCGGAGTTCACCACCGAGAAGATCATGGCGATGGAAGTGAACTACGACTCCGCAACGCGCAAGGCCTACCAGGCCACCGTTGAAGTGGAGCGTCAGGCGAAGGTAGCCGCAAGGCAGCGGGAGTTCGACACCCTGGCCGGCGCGAACAGTGACCTCAAACTGCTGATTGCGGTCGCGACCAGGGGTTCGGGATTGGTGAACGAACACTTCGGCCATGCGAAGGAGTTCCAGGTCTACGAGCTGTCCACCGCAGGGACCAAATTCGTCGGCCATCGGCGCGTCGATCTGTACTGCCAAGGTGGGTTCGGTGAAGAAGAGAACCTGGCAACCATCATTCGCGCCATCAATGACTGCCATGCGGTATTCGTCGCGAAAATCGGCGGCTGCCCGAAAGCGGACCTGCGCGCTGCCGGAATCGATCCGGTTGACCAATACGCCGGTCAGTTCATCGAAAAATCGACGCTCGCCTGGTTCAAGAATTACTTGGACAAGGTCGGCAGCGGCGAGATCGTGCACCAACCGCGCGGCGATGCCGACATTCGCCAGGGTGCCTACATCGCCGCCTGAAGTGCAACCGCAAACGATCCCTAGGATTCATCAGGAGTAACAACGCATGCCATTGAAAATCATAGCCTCGCAGTGTACCGGCTGTTCAGCCTGCGAGCCGGAATGTCCCAACGTCGCGATCACCGAAAAAAACGGTACGTTCGTGATCAACCCGAAGAAATGCACCGAGTGCATTGGCCACTTCGATACGCCGCAATGCATCGCCGTGTGTCCGGTGGACAACACGTGCATCATCGATACCAGTTTACCGCGCTACCGGCCAGCCGCCTGAGGAGGCCGACATGGAACTGACGATGACGCCAGCGGCAGAGAAGTTCATCCGGCGCATGCTGCGCTTTGGCGGCAGTGCCGGAAGCGGCTTTCGTCTGGTTGTGACCACCGGCGGATGTTCTGGCTTGGCGGGAGAGTTCAGCATTGAATCCGCGCCGCGGACCGGCGACTCGGTGTACGAGCACCTGGATGTCAGGATGTTTCTGCCGGCGCAAAGCCGGCTGCTGCTCGCCGGCGTCACGATCGACTTCATCGACACGCCGACCCAATCGGGACTCGTGTTCCATAACCCGAACAGCGCGGCCCAGAGCTGCGGCAGCAACGGCAAGAACGCACTGCCTGGGGTGTCGAGCATCGACATCGCCCGTATCGGGCGGCGGCATTGAGGCTTGGCGATGCAGGCATCGGGACCGATGGGGCAACGCGCAAAGGGCATGTCATGAGCACTATCAGCCGCGATAGCGATTCGATGGAGCTGAACGATCCGCCGGCGTTTGACTACGGCACCAAGGTGCGCGCGCGCCGCACGATTCGCAATGACGGCACGTTTTGCGGCAAGGACATTGGCGAAGTGCTGTGCAACAAGGGCGAGGAAGGCTATGTCGTAAATATCGGCACGTTCTTACAGCAGTTCTACATCTACGGCGTTGAATTTCTGGGCTCCGGCCATCGTGTGGGCATGAAGCGCAAGGAGCTCGAGCTGGTCGACGCGCCGATCGATGAGGCCGTTCCGGTCGTGCTGCCGAAGCATGCCGCGGCAGGGAGGATTGCCGAGTGATCGCGCCCCGAGTACCGATTTACCAATGGGGTCAGCGTGTCTCGGCGGCCGTTGATCTGTACAACGACGGCTCGTATCCGGACCGGCCAGCCGAAGCGTTGTTGGTTAACGTAGGGCAAATTGGCGAAATCGTACAGGTCGGTACGCACACGGAATCGAATACGCCGATCTACTTGGTCGAGTTCACTGAGCGTCATGTGGTGGGCTGCTTGGAAGAAGAGCTAGCCTCGGCGTAGCGGACTCACCATGCAAGCCCTTGCATTACAGCAACCGACCCTGCCCCTGCAGCCGAACGAGTTCGATCGCAAGCGCATCGAGCGCGCACTCGCCGCGCGCAAGCGTTATCGCTACGTAGCACCGAGCGTTCGGCTCACCGACGGCGGCTATGTCATCGAAAGTCCTTGCTGTTCTCGCAATGTGGATGCATCGGGGGGTCGCATCGACGTGGCGCTGCTGCAATACGTGGCGGGCGAGAGTCTTTGGCGTCTCTATCGCAAACTGCATGATGTGAATCGGTGGCATCTGCACGGCACGTTCAACGGCTTGATGGAGTTGCTGAGGGAAGTCAACACCGATCCGCTGCGGCTGTTCTGGCAATGACAGTGCACACCAACACCATTTACTTCGACCACAACGCCACGACCGCGGTGGCGGACGAGTGTCTGGCGGCGATGGATGCCTGCCTGCGGCTGGGTCCGATCAATCCTTCGAGCAAGCATAGTCTCGGAGATCGCGCGAAGGGGCTAATGAGTACGGCGCGCAGTGCCGTGGCGGAGGCGTTTGGCGCCTCGCCGGCGGAAATGGTTTTCACCAGCGGCGGCACCGAATCGAATCATCTGGCAATTCTCGGTTCACTGGCGTTGTTCCCACAGCGGCGTCACATTATCTCCAGCGAGGTGGAACACCCATCGACCTTGATGCTGTTGCGCCGGCTCGAGAGGCAGGGCGTGCGCGTAAGCTATCTGCCGGTCGACGGCACGGGCGCGCTGATCCTGGACGCCCTGGCCGATACGCTTTCAGCAGATACGGCGTTGGTGTCGCTGATGTGGGCGAACAACGAAACCGGGGTGTTGTTTCCGATCGCGCAAGCCGCCGAGCTGACCCATGCGCGCGGCGCCCTATTTCACACCGACGCTGTCCAGGCCGCCGGCAAATTGCCGATCGACCTTGAGGCGGTGCCGGTGGATCTGTTGTCCGTGTCCGGACACAAATTGTACGCACCTGCCGGAATTGGCGCGCTGTATGTGCGCAAGGGCACCCAATTGGCGCCGCAAATCGCGGGCCACCAGGAGCGCGGGCGGCGCGGCGGGACGGAGAATGTCGCGGGCATCGTTGCGCTGGGTGTCGCATGCGCGGCCTTGAGCCGCTGTTTGCCGACCGAAGTGCCGCGCCTGCATGCGCTGCGCGCGCGCCTGGAAGAGGGCGTGGTGGCGCAGGTGCGACACGCCCGCATCAACGGCGCCGGTGCGCCGCGGGTGGCCAATACCAGCAATATTCGCCTCGGGGATCTGGACGCCGAGATAGTTCTTGGTCGTCTGGACCGACTGGGGTTTTGCGCCTCGGCGGGGGCTGCCTGCTCGGCTGCGGGTACCAAGCCTTCGCACGTGCTGCGGGCCATGGGCTTGTCGCCGGCGGCAGCGCTCGCCTCGGTACGCTTCTCCCTGGGTCGACACAACACCGAGCAGGAAGTCGATGCGCTGCTGAGGGTACTGCCCAGTGTGATGAATGATCTTGCGGTTCGAACCGCCTAACGGGACTTCACCAAGAGCTCCCAATCAACGAGGTGTCTGTGAAAGTCATGATCCGCAGAAGTTCCGAAGGCCAACTGTCGGCATATGTCCCGAAGAAGGATCTCGAAGAGCCCATCGTGTCCATGGAAAAGCCGGATATGTGGGGCGGCAAGATTACGTTGGGCAACGGCTGGGAATTGGAATTGCCGTCGATGGGGCCGGGCACAGTCCTGCCCATCACTGTCGAGGCAAAGCGACTGAGCGCCAATTGAGTATGCCATTCACCGCCGCTGACGTGTCGCAACTGGAGTCCCTGCTTGCCCTCAGTGATGGCGGTGTGCAGGCCATGATCGAGTTTCGCAGCCGGTTTCCCGGCCGCTCGCTGACTCGATGCGATGCCTCGGACATGGGTACAAACGAGCCCTTCCGGCGGTTTGGCGCATTCGACGTCTATCTAGTCGATGGGCGCGATCATTGCTGGCGATTGACCGATGATCCGGCAGCCGCCACCGGTGTCGTGCTGGCGCGGCATGGAAGGGCGCCGTGAACGCCGTGCTCAGCGCTGCGTCCGAACAGCACTGGATAGCGCTCTCGGATCCGGATGTAACCCAGGCGGAGCTCGACGCCGTCAGCGGGGTGTTGGGTTCGCCTCGGCTGTCGCACGGACCCCAGGTAGCGGTCTTCGAACAGGCTTTCGCGCGATATGTCGGGCGCGAATACGCCGTGGCAGTCGGCGGCGGCACGCTCGGCATGATGCTGGCGCTCAAGGCGCACGGCATTGGCGCCGGCGATGAGGTCATCACCACCTCCTATTCGTGGCGGGAGACCGCGCATGCGATCGCGCTGGTGGGCGCGACGCCCGTGTTTGTCGATATCGACTATTGGTCGGGTGTCATGGTGGCGGAGAAAGTCGCGTCGCGCGTGACCCTCAAGACTCGCGCCATCTTGGCCAACAATACCAACGGCCACCCCGCGCCCTGGGGACCGCTGCGGAGCCTCGCGCAGCAACACCAGTTGCTGCTGTTCGAAGACTCCACCGAGGCGATCGGCTCGCTGTATCAGAACCGATTGGTCGGAAGCTTCGGCGACTGCGCAGTATTCGACTTCTCACAGCCTGCTGCACTGTGCTGCGGTGAAGGCGCGATGGTTGTCACCGATGATGACGATATCGCCCGCGCCATTCGCAACCACGGGTCACATCAACCGACTGATCGCAGCTCGCTGGTGGTCAATGCCCACGCGCCCTATCAGGCCTGCATGAGCGAACTCTCGGCCGCGCTCGGTCTGGCGCAACTCGCACGCATCGGCGAGATTCTGGAGCGCCGCAAGTACGTCGAGCGCGCGTACTTTGAGGTGGTGAAATCTTTCGAGGGCATCAAGGATCCTTACGTCGCCCCCGACGTGGATACGGCACACTGGTTTTTGTATCTAGTGCATCTGGGTACGCGCTTCTCCAAGTCCGCCTGTGACGCGGTCGTCGAGGACCTGCGTCGCGAGCGCATCGATGCCTACGTCTACTGTCAGCCGCTGCATACGCAGCGCTACTACATCGATCTGAGTTCGGGCAATCGGCGCGGCAAGATTCCGGTGACGGAAAAGTTGGCCGATCGCGCGGTGGCGCTGCCGTTTCACTGTCACCTGAGCGAGGAGCAGATTGCCTTCATCGTCTCGACCATGAAAGACGCATCGGTGAACGTCGGTGCAGGCGCTGCGATTTATTGATAGATCCCCGAGGGAAAATGATGAACAGCGAGGAAGTATTGATTCATGTGCGATTCTCGCCCGATGGCGCCGTCACGGACATCGGCGAGCGGCCGGCGGCGGCGACACCGCAGAGCTGGTTCAATCAATTGGCGACCCGGTTCGGCGAGGCCTACCAACCGCTGTCGGGCGGGCGCGGACTGTTTCGGATCGCGCGCAGCGAAGTCGATAGTTTCAAGTCGTCGCTCGCCAGCGCATAAACCCGTGGCACTTGGCAACCGAACCGCTGGTCATTGAGCACTCATGAGGTCCGCCGTGGATATGCAATTACTCAACGTCATTCACACCGGGCTGGTGAACGGCCGGGTGATCCCCTACTTGGGGCCCGGCGTGCTTAATCTGGCCGATGCGCCCTCGCCCTTGCCGGTCGCCGGCAGCGTGCTGGTGACGAAGCTTACGGCCAAGGCCAGCGTGCCGCACAAGATCCGCAACAATCTGACCGCCGCAGCGCAGTTCATCGAGAATTTCAAGCATCGCAAGTCCGTGGTGGCGTCCATGAAGCAGGCTTTCTCGCCGCCCATGGCGCCGACCGTGCTGCACCGTTACCTGGCCATACTACCCAGCTTGCCCCTGTGGGTGCACACCTGGTACGACGATCTGCCGCAGCAGGCGCTCAACGAATCGAGACGTCCGTGGGGGACGGTGCAGGGCGTCAGCCAAGCCGAACATTTTGGACAGTGGGTGCATTACTTTGACGCCGACGGATCGCGCCGCGCGGATCTGGGCGCCTCGAGCATGGAGGACGTGTGGCCGACGCTGCTATATCAACCTCTCGGGTCGGTGAGTCCCGCAGCCAATTTTCTGGTGTCGGATTCCGACTTTGTCGAAGTGTTGACCGAAATCGACATTCAAACGCCAATTCCGAAGATCGTTCAACATCTGCGCGGCGGTCGTGCCTTTCTGTTTCTGGGCTGTCGCTTCAACACTCAGCTCGAGCGCATCTTCGCGCAGCAGATCATCAAGCGATCGGCCGACCGGCACTACGCGGTGCTGCCGGAGGCACCGACCAAAAATGAATTGCGATTTCTCGAACTACACCGCATTCAGCGGATCGCTGCGCCATTGAACGAGTGGGTTGCGGCTCTCGTCACAATGCAGCAGAGCGCCGTCTCGCAACGTCTCGTGGCTAGTTGACACCGCAATCATTCAAAGTACACGGAGAAATGACATGACAGCGATTGCAGAAACGGGCTTTTCCAGATTGGAGGCCGAGGGCCGGCTCCTCAACCCCGTGCTCAAGGCGCCCACCAAGATCACGGGTCGTTTCGGCTTTCGCGGCGAACTGGCCTTGAAGTTCGCCGACAAGCTCGCCGACGAGGCACGGCCGCCGGAGCTGGCGGTACAGCAGGTGCTGGCGGTTGCTCAAACCGGCGAGCCGACGATCAGGTTTTTCGCGGCCTACCTGCTGTCCTTCGAGTATCTGCAAGCGGTCGCTGAGGTACTGGGCGAGACGCTCAGCGCGCACGGCAAGTACTTTGCCTTCTGCAACAACATCGACGTCAGATCCAAGTATCGGGTACGGATGGGCGGCATCGTGTTCTACGTGCTGCCCATCGATGAGGCCACGGTGTACAACGAAATTCTCGAACTGCTGTACCTCGAACGCAACGATTTGAAGAAACTGGACACGGCCGGGAAACTCGACGCCATTGCCGACAAGGCCGCGAACTTCACGGCGGATTTCGAAGAAATCACCTACGAGGAGGGCCTGCAACGCATGGGTCCGGTGCGCAACCCGAACGAGAATCGGCCGGTCTGATCATTACATCGGACACATAGGATTCCCAATAGTTAGGATGCCGGATATTCACGCTTCAATCGTCGCTGCGCTTCATCAACATGCTGTTGATCGCCTTGCGCGTGTGCTCGGCGAGCACGCGGGGGCTGCTGTCAAAGGCATTGCGCGCCGCATTGATCGCCAGTTGCGCCTTTTCGGCCTCGTCGACTGTCAAGGTCAGACGTCCCACCATATGCGTGGCATCGGGTGCGGCCGCTACGATTGCGCGCCAGTTGGGATGCGCGATCACTGGCACGAGACGCTTGCCCTCAGGCCTACCGTCCAGACAGACGGATGTTCCAATGACTTCGACCGTTTGGCCGGTCAAGGTGGTTTTGATGAATGTACCCATGAAGTTGATCTCTCGGTGAAACGCGTGCGATTCGATTCCGGGGATGTTTTTTGCTTGGTCAATTTGTTCCCCAACAGCCGCGCTTCGGACTGACCCGCGCGGAGGACTTGATGCCGATCTACGACTACATATGCAGGAAGTGCAAACGCAACTTTGAATTGCTGGTGATGTCCTCCACCGTCCCCGCCTGCCCCCACTGCGGCGGTACGCGGTTGCAGACCCTGATGTCGGCGCCCGCAGCGCCCGGCAAGAGCGCGACCCTCATTGCCGCGGGTCGTGCCCGGGCTGCAAAGGCGGGGCACACGAGTAATTACCGGCGTTCCAACGGAAAAATCGTGGACTAAAGCTAAAGGATCCACCGGTGTGAGTCGACGTACCACGACGCTCATGGAGTCAGTGCGACGCGGGTTTGGGGCGACCCATGGACATCGCTGTTTCGCATCCAGTCAGCGACCTCGAATAACTGATGCAGCAACAGCTCCCGCAGGCGTGCCGAGCCGATGACCTCCTCGAAGGCGGCCCGCATGCAGAGCATCCAGGCATCACGTTCTGCAATCCCAATTCGAAACGGCTGATGTCGCAATCGCAGTCGCGGATGGCCGCGCTCCTGAGAGTACTGCCTCGGCCCCCCGAGCCATTCCGCGAGATACTTTTTAAGGACCACCCGGGTGGCGCTCAAATCGGGTGGGTGCAGTGCAAGAATGATTGCAGCTTCCGGCAGCGTGGTCATATGCCGATAGAAGGCATCCACAATCCGATCAACCGCAGGCTGGCCTCCGACGCGTTCGAAATGCGACGGGGCGAGTTGATTATGGAGGTTCATTCGTTGGGACCTCAGTCGTGGTGCTGCCGGCCGTCACGGTGCGGCTCTGCGCGTCAGCCTGCCGGCGCGCCGGTCGCGAGCAATCCCGCAGGGTTTGAATCGGGCCTGGAGCCTGCAGATCGATGCTGGTCTGCAGTATCTTCGGGTCGAATCCCGCGATCAGAACGGATCCGATTTCGATCAACGGCCGCTTGAGCAGCAAAAATGATTTCTGTCATATCGAGGCTCGGCGGACAGGAATGGAAAGCGCGGTCCGCCGCCCGAGTAGGATATCGACTTTGCGCCGCACGGCTTCGATGGTGAACGGTTTGACCAGCAACGAATGCGCGCCTTGGTTGAGACAACTTTGCGCCGTGACATCCGCCCTGGAGTCGGCGACGAGCGCGATCTTGACGCCTGGAATGTGCTCACAAATCTCACTGACGACGCCGATACCCTGCGCCTGAACGATGGTCATTCCGAGCAGGATGACATCAGGCTTCCAGCTCGCGGCCTTGTCGTAGGCCGCCGCGACGTTTGCGATCTCGTGGGTTTCATTCTCATCGTGCAACATGAATTGCAGCACCGCGCGCGTAATCTCGTCGCTGTCAACCACGAACACACGCTTGTTCTCAACTGCTCTGGAACTCTCGACGCCGATCTGCATACGCGCCTCGCGATAAACTGGGGCTGTGAGCCTGTGAAGCAAAAACCGTTCCAACACCCCTCGCGGTGGGCTTTCACCCCCGCGCTTATCGGCGCGGGGGCCCGCCACTATGCACTCCGGTCCCGATTAATCATCGACTTATCGACGGCCCGATGAGCCAGATTCGCCAAGGCATTGCGGCGCGCGTGACCCGTCCCTCGAGGGCGCTGCCCGACACGCAATGTGTTGTTTCGGACAGCGCCGCGCTCAATGTCGGGTTTGATACAAATATCCACGCAGCGCAATGAGAGGTAAATACGTCTAAGAATACAGTCAGTTGCGCGGATTCGATGCATCTGGCACGCGCCTTGCTCTATTCCTCATCGAGCGGCGAGTGAATGCATGGCCAATTCAAAAAAGAGCAAACGCTGGCATTTCCCAACCGATGGTTATTGGAATAACAGTGTCGAGACGCAGAGGGTGCGACTCGAATCAAGGGCCTAAACGAATTGAGTACGAAGGAGACAGTGTCATGGCAGCTTTGCGTCAAATTGCATTCTACGGGAAGGGCGGTATCGGTAAGTCCACTACGTCCCAAAACACCCTCGCGGCACTCGCCGATCTCGGTCAGAAGATTCTGATCGTCGGTTGCGACCCGAAGGCGGATTCCACCCGCCTGATCCTGCACGCCAAAGCGCAGGACACTATCCTGAGCCTAGCCGCGGAGGCCGGCAGCGTCGAGGATCTGGAACTCGAGGACGTGATGAAGGTCGGCTACAAGAACATCCGCTGCGTGGAGTCCGGGGGTCCCGAGCCAGGCGTCGGCTGCGCCGGCCGCGGCGTGATCACATCGATCAATTTTCTGGAAGAGAACGGTGCTTACGAAGGCGTCGACTACGTCTCCTACGACGTGCTCGGGGATGTCGTGTGCGGCGGTTTCGCGATGCCGATTCGCGAGAACAAGGCGCAGGAAATCTACATCGTGATGTCAGGCGAGATGATGGCAATGTATGCGGCCAACAACATTTCCAAGGGCATATTGAAATACGCCAACTCGGGCGGCGTACGTCTAGGGGCGTTGGTCTGCAACGAGCGTCAGACCGACAAGGAACTCGAACTGGCCGACGCTCTGGCGAAGAAGCTCAACAGCAAGCTGATTCACTTTGTACCGCGCGACAACGTGGTGCAGCACGCGGAGCTGCGCCGCATGACCGTCATGGAATACGCGCCGGATTCCAAGCAGGCCGATGAATACCGGCAATTGGCGAAGAAAATCCACGAGAACGCCGGCAATGGCCGGATTCCGACGCCGATCACCATGGATGAGCTCGAAGACCTATTGATGTCTCACGGCATCATGAAGCCCGTCGACGAGGCGCTCGTCGGCAAATCGGCCGCCGAACTGGCAGCCGAGGCGGCGGCGGCCTGAGTCGCAGGCCGGCCCTTTTCATGGGGGGCCGGCCTTTTCGATCCATACGACAAAGCGAGGTAGTTACATGAGTCTCAGCACGCCGGCGCAACTAGAAGACGCGAACGCCCGCAACAAACAACTCATCACCGAGGTACTGCAGGCGTATCCGGAAAAATACGCCAAGCGGCGCGCAAAGCACCTCGGTACCTTCGAGGAAGGCAAACCCGATTGCGGTGTGAAATCCAATATCAAGTCCGTTCCGGGCGTGATGACCATCCGCGGTTGTGCATACGCCGGCTCCAAAGGCGTAGTGTGGGGCCCGATCAAGGACATGGTCCACATCAGCCACGGACCGGTCGGCTGCGGTCAGTACTCCTGGGCCGCTCGCCGTAACTACTACATCGGCACGACCGGTATAGACACCTTCGTGACGATGCAATTCACGTCGGATTTTCAGGAAAAAGACATTGTTTTTGGCGGC
>Ga0181521_10006753_pt1 | contig 12292 bp, 12 predicted proteins | sample PEATcosm2014_Bin_32_FD_119764 | JGI IMG/M metagenome (GOLD analysis project Ga0181521, IMG submission 119764) | Peatland microbial communities from MTU Mesocosm Facility, Houghton, MI, USA - PEATcosm2014_Bin02_60_metaG | ecosystem: Environmental > Terrestrial > Soil > Wetlands > Peat | place... | reverse complement strand
TATCCCGCTGTCTTGAGCGGCTCGAAGCGCGCGCTAAAGAAGTTGCAGCGGCCGTTCCTGAACCTCATACCATCTGCTTCGTCAATGCTGTCGATAAACGAGTGTCGAGCACGCTTACGTGGGAGAACGGTAAGGAGGTGTGGACACACTTTGACCCGCCCGGGAGTATGCGGAATTCGAACCGATGGTATAGCCGCAGCCGACTGAAACATACCGATAAAAGCTATTGACGTCCCGCTCGGGACGGATTGATTCGGGGATCCGCCATCGTCAGTTCGCTTTATGCTCTGACCGTTTGTGCTGTCTCAGATCGACGCTCAGAATATCCATTTCAAGTCGCGCGTCGCTTTCGTTGGATTGCAGTCTGCGGTATTCGTCCAGATGTACCTTGCCAACGTTTGCCCGCAACGCGCCGTATTTCTCCGCGTGTGCTCGCTGAGGGCGGTCCAGTTCGGATTCAAGATGCTGGCAGAGCGTACAGGTCATGGTTGATTGCACTGGGCAAATGATTTGCCGTTCTATCTGCAAGACAACAGGACGCCGGACATCTCGCGGCTACGCTGGTGCACGCCGTATGTCGCGAATGAGCGCAGGTGACTCAGTCTGCCAATTTCTGTTCGTTCTCCAACCGCGCCGTCATGTTTCCCCGCCTTCCCGGCGGAACTCGCCCGATATGGGGGTGAGGCATGGCATACTCGAGACAGAACCCAGGGGGTTTCCTGGGTGGTACGCTTGGTGCCGCTGGGTTAATCTCTCTTTGAGTGTGAGCATTATCACCGTCTCATGGCAAAGATAGTTCTCATTGGCGTTGAACAAGTCGAGGCCGGGCAAATTTGCCGGGCACTTGGCGACGAGAACCATCAGATAGAGCGCCAGCCGCAAAACGTCGCCATACGAGAACTCCTGGATGCAGATATCGTGTTTTCTGGCGGCGAACCTGCTCACTACCTGTCTTTACTTAGACGTGTGCGGGAAGCGCGGCCCACGTTGCCTTTCGTGGTGGTCACGCCAATGCCAAAAACTATCGAGTGGCTCGATGCGCTTGAAGCTGGCGCGACGGACTGCTGCTCGCCACCGATCGAGACGCGGCAGCTTCAGTGGTTGCTGGAGTCCGCACTGCCCCGGCCCCGCTTTCATGCAGCCTGAACCTCGTCCCGCCAGCGGCCTCAAGATTACAGCAACGCGATCTGAGTCAAGTGAGCCGGGCAACTACATGAAGAAAGTTCTGGTTGCCGATGATAAGGCGTCGAACCGCGAACTGATCCGAACCCTTCTGGAGAAATTCGGTCACACCGTTTCCGAGGCCAGCGATGGCATCGAGGCGCTGCGCCCGCGAGTTTGAGCCGGATCTGATAATCCTCGATCTTCACATGCCTGGCCTGGACGGCTTCGGTGTGCTGACGGAGCTGCGCCGCGACGGAAAATTCGCCGGGACGCCGATCATGGCGCTCACCGCCAGCGCCATGCGGGGCGATCGCGAAAAGGCGCTTGCCGCCGGATTCGACAGTTACGTCAGCAAGCCGATCCCATTACAGGTCCTGCGGGAGGAAGTGGAAGGATTGCTGAGACGCGGCTAATCGCTACCGATATTGCCCCATATCGTTCCGCTCCGGGCACATAACTTCCGCAATGCCGGTCGCTCGGGCACAATCCGCGAGTCTGACCCCGCGCGGCAGCCGTGTGGCAAGTAACCGGTGGAAACCCATCATTGAGCGAAGCGCCGCAGACCTGAGCCCCTGGGCATTCCATCGACTCTCTCGCCGACCAAATACCGCAGTTTCGCGCCGCGGATCGGCCTCGCGTATTCGCTCAATTTCAGCAGTGAATTTCTGAAGACTCTGTTCGGTGAAGGAAAAACCAGCGCCCGGCATCTTTGGGATTGTTGATTCCGGGACGCCGATTCGATACATTGTTCAGGAAACTACAGAGTCAAAAGAAAATGTCAAGCCCATTCAAATCTCTGATCGTCGCCTCATTGGTCTGTGCGGCCTTCGTCGCCGGCGGCCCCGTTTATGCAGCCTCTGCCGAAACCGATATCCTCGGTTTCTGGAATCAGCCGGGTACCGGCAGCGGAACCAACTTCGAGGAGGACGCGGTTGAGCGTCAGGCGGGCCCCACTGCCGTCGACTATCTTGGAATTCCACTGAACGAAGAGGGCCGGGCGCGGTCGCTCGCCTACGACGGCGCCCTGCTGGGCGTACCCGAACATCAATGCATGCCGCACCCGGCACAGTATTCCTTCTGGGGGCCGGCGAATCTGCGTATCGCCGCCGATTTCAACCAGAACCTCGACATCATTGCCTACCACGTGGGCGGCACCTTCCGCCGCGCCGACCGCACCATCTGGATGGATGGCCGTCCGCATCCGCCTGACTTCGCGCCGCATACGTGGGCCGGCTTCACCACGGGCCGCTGGGAAGGCAACACGCTGGTCACCGAGACCACACACCTCAAGTGGGGGTGGATCCGCCGCAACGGCGTGCCTTCCAGCGACCAGGCGACCGTGACCACTTTTTACACACGCAACAACAATGTCCTGACCATCATGTGGCTGGTACACGATCCGCTCTACCTGACAGAGCCGTACATCAAGTCGGTCGATTTCCTTGAAGGCCCGCGCATCGCGACGGCCGAATTCGATGCGCCCCCTGTCGGCGCGTCGGCGGGCATTTTCTTCAAATGCTTCAAAGGCGAAGAGACGGTGCTCAAACCGCATCAGGTTCCCGCGTATTTGCCCTGGGCGAATCCATTTCTCAATGAGTTGGCGGATCAGCTGAAGATTCCGCCTGCGGCTGTGATGGGCGGAGCGGAAACCGCTCTGCCGGAATATCAGGACAAACTGGGGCGCACGAAATGACCCGGACTCTGCTGCTGACTCTCGCCTGCCTGCCGGCTTTCGCTGCACTGGCGAACGCTCAGACCAACATCATCAATATCCCCGAGAACGATACCTGGGCAAACGTCAAGGTCAAACCGGGAATCCACGCTTACAAAGTTCAGGGCAACGTCTGGATCATTCCTCATGCCGGCGCCAACATCGCTGTACAAGTCGGACCGGAAGGCGTGCTCATGGTCGATACCGGCGCTGCCGGCCAGACGGATGCGGTCATTGCCGCGATTCGCGAGCTGACCCCGCTGCCCATCCGCTACATCATCAATACCTCGGTCTCGCCCGACCACATCGGAGGCAATGAAAAGCTGACGGCTCTTGCCGGCGGCGCGACCGACGGCAAAGGAAAAGGACCGACGCCGAATACCCTCGCACAGGATAACGTTCTGCGGCGCATGAGTACGCCGGGCCCGAACGGGCAGACGCCCTACCCCGTGCAGGCGTGGCCCACCGATGGCTATTTTGCGGAGCGCCGCGAGCTTCATTTCAATGGCGAGGCGATCGATATTCTGCACCAGCCGGACGCGCACTCCGATGGTGACTCGCTGGTCTATTTCCGTGCCTCCGACGTGCTGGTTTCGGGCGATTTGTTCACCACGACCAATCTCCCGCTGATCGACGCGAAGCTGGGCGGTACGTATCAGGGCATGCTCGACGCGCTGAACAACATGGTCGACATCGCGGTACCCGAGGTCCTGCAGGAAGGCGGCACGATGATCATCCCGGGTCACGGCCGAATCTGTGATCAAGCCGATCTGGTCGAGTACCGCGACATGGTGACCGAATTCGGCCAGCGTATGACCGATCTGGTCGGCAAGCAGCATATGACGCTTGAGCAGGTAAAGGCCAAACGCCCGATTCTCGGGTGGGAAAAGCGTTACAGCGCTCCGGAGATGACGACGGATGCGCTGCTGGAAGAGCTGTACCGCGAGTTCAGTGCAGGCGCCAGCGCCAAAAAATAGGATCGAATGCGACCGGAAAAATATCTGTTGATTCTGGCGGCAGCCGCCGCGCTACTGGCCCAGCAGGGCGACCAGGCAATTTATCAGCACTACGCGCCCATCGATATCACGGGCAACTGGGTGTCGATCGTGACCGAAGACTGGTCGCAGCGTATGATTATGCCTTCAAAGGGTGATTACACGAGTATTCCGCTCAATGCGGCCGGAAAGAAAGTAGCCGACGCATGGGATCCGGCCCACGATGCTCCCGCCGCTGGGGAGGCATGCCGGGCCTACGCCGCACCCGCGCTGTTGCGCGTGCCCGGACGTCTCCGGATCAGCTGGCAGGATAACGGCAACACACTCAAGCTCGAAGCGGACGCCGGCCAGCAGACCCGTCTGTTGCAGTTTGCCGGTAAGGAACCGCAGGGCGAGGCTGGTTTTCAGGGCTATTCAGCCGCTTCCTGGGACTACGCCGGCGGTTTCGACCCGGCGCGCGTCGGAGCGCCACCGGCCGTGCGTCCAAACGGGCCAAATGGAGGAGGCGGCGGGGGAGGGGGTAACGGCCGCGGCAACGTCAATGCCCCCGCGACGAAACCGCAGGGCGGTGCGCTGAAGGTGGTTACAACTCACCTCAAGCCCGGCTACATCCGCAAGAACGGCGTTCCTTATTCGAAGGACACGGTTCTTACCGAATATTTCAACGTCCACAAGGACACCGACGGCACCGAATGGCTGATCGTGACCAACATTGTGCACGACCCGGCGTACCTGGCCGTCGACTACATCACGAGCAGCAACTTCCGGCGCGAGTCCGACGGCTCCAAATGGCGCCCGAAGACCTGCACCGCGCAATAGAGACCGAAGGCTACGCCGGACCGGGCGGGGATCGGCCGCTTGTCGCGGTCAGATTTACGTACAAGTTGTGGCGGCTTGATCAGAATCACGGCGTCCGGCGAGGCCCAAGGTGCGGATAACTTCCGCAATGCCGGTCGTACGGGCGCTATCGTCGACGGCACGGCAACGAATCGATAATGTGCTGCGGGGATCGGCGCGGGACCTCTCAGCCCCGCCGAGCGTCCCGTGAGGTAGGGGACGAGGACCCCATGCACCATGACCCACTCATGCTCGAATTCCCAGAAGTCGTGCCGCCGTGCCTCCCAGCAGAGCTTCCCGTTGAGCGTTATTCAGTCCGGGAGTGCCGAGGATGTGATCCACCGCGCGGGCTGTCCAGGCATAGGGGAAGTCCGTGCCAAGCATAATCTGGCTGGCACCTGCCTCAGCGACCAGATGCCTCAAGCCTTCAGGCGTGAAGACCATGGAATCAAAGTACAACTGCTTCAGGTACTCCCGGGGATGCTTTTGCGTGGCTTTGCAACCGCCGGGTCTGGCAACCTGGTCAAAACATGCCTCAGAGCGGCCGATGTATGAGGGCAGGTAGCCACCTCCGTGAGCGCCGCAAATCCTGAGACCCGGGTATCGGTCGAGGGTGCCCTCCGAGATCAGATGCGATAACGCAATCGTGGTCTCGAGCGGATTTCCGATCACGTTGGTCAGGAAACCGTTACCCTGTAACCGGGAGTCCATCTGGGCGAGAACACCAGCTTGGGGATGTATGAATACCACGACTCCGAGTTCCTCTGCCTTTGCCCAGAATGGGTTAAACTGCGTCGCGCTTAGGTCTGTTCCGTTTACGCTTCCTCCGATCAGGCAGCCTCTCATGCCCATCTTTTTCACGCCTTGCTCCAACTGCTGTGCGGCCAAGTCCGGGAACTGAAGAGCTACCGACGCCATCCCGACGAACCGATCCGGATGGGCCGAACAAAGCTCCGCCAATCGCTCGTTCTGAAGATTGATTAATTCGGCAGCGATGTCACGTTCAGCCGGATACCAAAACGGATTGATGCTGACGGCCTGGACGTCGATTCCCCATGCATCCATCACGCCGAGACGTTCCTCAACGGCGGAAAGACTCAGCTGTCGGCCATAATCGTGGTTGTCCAGGCTCGTTGTCAGGGAGCTGGCCCACTCGTAGCCCTTCACCAGGTTCCATGCATCAGGAACGAGACAGTGGGCGTGAATGTCGACAGTTTTTACGCGGCGGCCGGCGACGACAACGCCACGCCGTTTAGGCGGGGGACCCTTTTGCGCAGCCTGTGCTTTGTTGATTAAGGGGCAGGTTCCGAACACGACTCCGGCGGTCATGGCACCGGCCATCTTCGAAAACTGTCTTCGACTTGGCGTCATGCAGATTCGAACCTTCTCCGGGAACACTGACGTCGCGCGTTAAGCTCTCGCGGATTCCACGATTGTACACAAACGTTTGTACGGATAGGTCCCGAACGGTCGGGTGTTCGGAAGTTATCTACAAATCACTCTTGTCGTGACCGCCTTCAGTCGAAGCGATTCGCTAATCCGTCGGGGCGAAGAATACCTTCCGATATTTCCAGTTAACGGGCCGCGCTTGGTCGGACCCTGCGTTTCACTCCGATTCCAGCCGTGGCATTCACTGGTGCCACGATAATTTCGCGCGGCCGCTGTTGAGCACAAGTAAACCGATGAAGCGCACACGAACTGCGTGGCGTCGACTCTATCCGAATGTGACAACGCTGGCGATGGTCGTGCGGTCGGCCGCCTCCTGCATTGCTTCGCGGGCCTTTTCGAGCGGAAACGTCGACGTCGCGATCGACTTCGCGTCGAAGTCCCGGTTCTCGATCAGCCTCACAAACAGAGGCAGATCCCGCATCGTATTCACGCCCGCGAAATTCCCTGGAATATGCGTTTTGGTCGCGTTGGACCATTGTCCGGCCGGGAAGGTCACCGTAGAACCAGGCGGCTGACCGACCCCGCACGTCCGAATGATTCCGCCCGGTGGGCACAGCGCCCAGACCTGCTGCAGCACTTCAACGCCGGTCGGGTCCGGTCCGGTTTCGACCTTTGGCGGAAACCGGTTGCCGCCAACCGCTTCCAGAACGAACATCGGGCCAAGATTGACCGGATTCGTTCCGCGGCCGCCGGAGAACACGCGGTCCGTCGGTCCTTTGCAGATGTCCTTAATCTTCGTGACCAGATCGTTGCCCTTGTACTGGTTCGGATCGAGAGCCACTGTCGCGCCGAGTTTGAGCGCCAGTTCGCGGCGCACGCGGATCGGCTCGACGGCGACGATCTGGCCGGCACCGGCAATGCGCGCCCCTTGAATCGCGCTCAGCCCCACGGGACCCGCGCCGAACACCGCCACTTCCTCGCCCGGTTCGACGGGAATTCGTCGCAAAGCCATACCGAGTCCGCAGGTCATCACGCAGGAAAGCAGCGAAAGCTCGACCGCGGGCACTTTGGTAAAAATCGGAACGGTCTGTTCTTCCCATTCCACCATCAGCTCGGCGAACCCGCCGAGACGTCCGTTCACGGGCGTGCCATCGCGCATGTCGGCGACCGGAACGGCGGGACGACCCAGCGCCGACCGGCAGGCGTCCGCTCGCCCATGCAGGCACATCCAGCACTGCCCGCACTGTGGCGTCACGGGCACCACCACCAGGTCGCCCACCTGAACACGCTTGACCTCGGAACCGACCTCTTCCACAATGCCGACCCCGCCATGACCGATGATGGCCGCCGCGGGCGCCGGAGCACCGGCGGGCCGAGCAGGCGGAGGACCGAGCGCATTGACGATTGTGTAGCACGCCTGCGCTGCCTGCGTGCGAATGACTACCTGCTGCGGTTGGATGGGGCGCAGCGTCAGTTCCTCAATCGATGAGGTCGCGCCGTTCCTCACATAGGCGCGGAATTTTGTGCCCGCGAGACTCTTCCCTGTCGGTCCGGAACCGGTGGCCGGAACCGGCGGCGTCTGCGCGACAGCCAGTTGAGAAGCGACCACGCTGCCTGCAATGGCCGCTCCCTGCCGGAAAACCCGCCGGCGTGATACGGAACTCCGCTGGTCAACGCCGCCAGCGTCTTCGGAACGGCTTGGTTTCATCCCAATCTCCTCCCGCAGAGTATCTGCCGCTGCGAACGCGGTGTCAAGCCCTCAGCGGACCGGAGTCGGCGGAAGGAATCCAGTCCAGAGGCAGGCGATTGGCCTTTGGCTGCACAGCGGACGGAAGGCGTGTCGTTCGTTCCCTTTTACTCCGCAGGCTGAACGGATAGACTGTCAAAGATGAGGAGGGGTTTGTGACTCAAACCAATTTGCCCTCGCGCCTCCACCACAACGCTTACGTGACGAACGATATGGAGGCGACGCGGCATTTTTATGAGGATTTGATCGGGATGCCGCTGGTGGCCACATGGTGCGAGTCCGACGAATTGTTTGGCGCGGAGCGCGTTTACTGCCACTGCTTCTTCGGACTGGCGGACGGAGGAGCGCTGGCGTTCTTTCAGTTCGCGAATCCCGAGGACCAGAAGCTTTTCGGTCCGAAGATGCCGGCCACTCCGTTTCACCATATCGCTCTGAACTGCGATGCGCGATTTCAGGCGCAGGTGAAGGCGCGGCTGGAGGCAGCGGGCATGAAGGAGCCGCGGATGTTCGTGCTGGAACACGGCTACTGCACTTCGCTGTATGCCACCGATCCGAACGGAATGATCTTAGAGCTGACCGTGGATCATCCGGAAGCGGCCAGCGGCGCCGCCGAACGACAGGCCATGGCTCACACCGAGCTGAAGCGCTGGCTGGGAGGCGATCGCAGATCCAACAACACCTGGCGTTAATGAAGTGTTGTCCACACCGCTCAGAGTGCCGCTTCTCGTTAGTTTTCCGGTATTCGTCGTATTGCTTTCCCAATGCGATCATTTACGGCCAGGTGAGCGGCTTAGCATTGCCGAATCCGCGTGTGGACACGTCAGTCGGCCTGCCGCCTGAAAACTCCGGGCGAACAGCCTTCCTCGAAAGGGCGCGTGTGAGTTATCCGCGGCTGCGATTGCCCTGAGTGGCAACGATCGCGAGGCGTTCTTCGCGATGCGGATCGTCCTCGGCCCTGCATTCATTGTCGAAGAGCATGGTGGTTCGCCGATTCGCATCGAACGGTCGCCATGGGGGCAGACCTTTGTGATTCGGATTCCCGGTATGCGCGAACGCCGCCCAGGCCCCGCTGATTTTCCCGGCGAGTGCGTATCGATCCCGGCCATCGCCGATCATCCACTGCGCGTCGTCTACATGATCGAATACAAACGGAAGTTCAACCCCGTGCATGGCACGCACTTTTCCCTGATGAACCGGCGAATACCACTTAAATTGATACAAGTAAACAGGAGCCTGGTTCTGCGCCGCCTTGTGCTCGGCGATGGTGTATCCCGCCGTTCGAAGGGTTCCGGCATCCGAAGCGAGGATCATCGCGATGTCGAGATTACTTGCTTTCGGCCGGTTCTTCCGATAGAGGTCGATGATATGGCCGGCGACGGCGTCATCGGCCCGCAGCGTGCGCTTCACTCTGTCACGCAGCGTTGCATCGTCCATCGAATCCATCGTCCAGTATGGATCCTTCGGCGCCGCATAGGGAACCGATTCGGTTTCTACCGATCCGACGATGAGCGGCACGTTCGCGGAAATCCCAGGCGCAACGGGATCGAACGGGTCAGCGGGCAGAAGCAATCCATCCACCACGGGAACGAAGCGGAGCGACAGGTCGCCGTCAAGTCCCCCACCGGCCGCAGTGGCGCCGGCTGAACGGTCCGTTTCGGCCGGACCATTGTCTCCTGTCATCGCGTTCAGAAGCTGTTCTGTCGAAAACTTCCCGAGTTCGTGGAGTTGATTGGGCTTCACGCCCAGCCGCGAGAGCAGAACCTCGGCGGTTTTGGTGGCGTCGGCGCGAGGCTGTCCCCACAGTGCCGTATCGCTGATGGTGCTCTGCACGATCATGCGATGAAACAGTCTCCGGGTCCGCGGCATGGCTTGCAGCGTACTAACTTTGCCGCCGCCGCCGGACTGCCCAAAGAGCGTTACATTGCCCGGATCGCCGCCGAACTCCGCAATGTTGTCGTGAACCCATTCGAGCGCCAGAACCAGGTCCAGCATCCCGGCATTGGTCGATTCACCCTGTCTTTCATTGCCGCCGATCTCGGCGAGATAGAGAAACCCAAACGCGTTGAGCCGATGATTGACTCCCACGACCACGACATCGTGTTTGCGGGCGAGTTCCTGACCGTCATACATGATGGAACCCGACCAGCCCGTGCGGAATCCGCCGCCGTGAAACCAAACCATCACGGGCCGTTTCGTGTTTCGGCTCAGACCCGGTGTCCAGACGTTCAGCGTCAAACAATCTTCACTCATCGGTCCATGCCCGATGAGAATGTCTCCCATCTCGGGGACCATGAGTCTTGCCGGCTGAGGCGACCGCGGTCCTAACTCCGCAGTGTCGCGAACTCCTGCCCACGGCTGCGGCGCAACGGGAGGCTTGAATCGGCCCGCCCCGGCGGTAGGGCCCCCGTAAGGAACCCCCTTGAAGGCGGCCACTTTGCTGTTCGTTATTCCACGAATCTTCCCGACACTAGTCTCGACTACGGGGCGTGCTGCCGAATCGGTTTTCGCCGCCAGCAGCAGGTGGGGAAACCAGCCCTGCCACATCAAGCCCCCGGTGGAGGCCGCAAGAAAGGACCGTCGGGCCATGGCCTGACCCGTGGCGAGTGTTTGTACTGATTTCATTGAAGCCCCCGGACGCTAACCCGCTCTTTTTTACAGCGGCGGTCGTGTTCGCTTCCTTGCCTCATAGCGACTCCGGAGCTGTTTGGCGCCTCAAGCTGAGCAAAGGCCGCAGGCAGAGCGGCACAGAAAACGCAACAAGGCCGAGTTTCACAGCTCCAGATTATATCCGTTCCCGGGTAGCTCTCTTTTTTACCGATCCCGCGTGGCGGTCGATCAGAGCCCACAAAGACCGCTACCGGTAACAGCGCTTAACAGCCCAGGCTTTACCAAGCGCTCGCGGAAAATCTGGCATATCCTAAATCGAGGCCAGACATGAACTTGAAGGAAAGAGCACGTCTCTCCCGAGATCACACCACTCGACGCGCGTTCGCCGGGACAGTCGCATTCGTTGCAGCGGGCACGGCAGCTTGTGCCCAGCAGTCAGCGCTGCCAGAGCAACCGCGCCGGGTAAAGGGGCCTCTTGTGTGGCTCGATATGGATCAGAAGGATCTTGACGACGCTTATGATCAAAGCGTTTACGCCCCCAACCAGCCCCAGGTCATCGAGCGATATGCAAGTAATAGTGAGATTACACGCAAGCGCCTTGGCCCGCCGCGCCGCTTCGCCTATGGGCCGACGCCGGTCGAGGGGCTCGATGTCTATATGACAAACCGCCCGAACGCACCGATCAACGTATTCATCCACGGTGGTGCCTGGCTTCGCGGACTCGCGAAAGACTATGCGTTCCCGGCCGAGTTGTCCGTGAGGGCAGGCTCCCATTTTGTGGTTCCCGACTTCGCAAACGTGCAGGAGTTGGGCGGTAATCTAATGCCGATGGCGGATCAGGTGCGCCGGGCTGTCGCCTGGGTCTATCGCAACGGGTCGATCTTCGGCGGTGATCCCGCTCGAATCTATATATCGGGGCATTCGTCTGGCGCTCACCTCGCCGGCGTAGCCTTGGTCACCGATTGGCGCAAGGAATTCAATCTTCCTGCGGATTTGGTGAAAGGCGGCTTATGCTGCAGCGGAATGTTCGATCTAAAGGCCGTGCGGCTATCCTCGCGAAGCACCTACGTCAAGTTCACCGACGAGATGGAGCAAGCCCTCAGTGCACAGCGTCACCTCGACAAACTCAACTGTCCATTAGTGGTTGCCCATGGGACGTTTGAAACGCCGGAGTTCCGGCGCCAGAGCCGCGACTTTGCCGCTGCCGTGAAGGCAGCGGGCAAACCCGTACAGTTTCTTGTGGGCGAGGGTTACAACCACTTCGAGATCATTGAAACGCTCGCGAGTCCGTATGGCCTTTTGGGCCGTGCGGTACTTGAGCAGATGAAACTAACGCAAACCTGAGGGAGTGCCGCCAAAAGAATAGCTGGGCATAAACGTCAACCTCCAATCGAAATCCGCTTCCGATAACACCTCTTGAACGCGGTGGCTAGCTATTCCTTAGCCTTCAGCTTCGAGCGATTCTCTTCAATGAACTTCTTGATTTCCTCGGCCATTGCGAGCAGTTTCGTCCATTGTTCCTGGTACAAATTCGAGCCACGTCCACTACTTCGCGAAACCGTGCGAGGGCGATGTTTTTCTTCAGTCAGATGGCAGCCATTTCCGGCTGTATGATCCGGCTACTGATCCACCTCCTTTTCTACTCAAAAGAACTACCTGTGAGAAATGCGGACCAGCGACCCGGGAGGCTTCCGAATCTCATTCCGGTCCGAACGCGAGAAGCACGTTTCCTGGAATGCCGCCGTTGCGCGGATAGCCGGATGTGATGAACACCATGCCGTTCACCACAACCGCTCCGGGTCCGTCGATCGAACCGCCTTTGGCCTTCACTCCGTTCACGGT
>Ga0181521_10006752_pt1 | contig 12292 bp, 12 predicted proteins | sample PEATcosm2014_Bin_32_FD_119764 | JGI IMG/M metagenome (GOLD analysis project Ga0181521, IMG submission 119764) | Peatland microbial communities from MTU Mesocosm Facility, Houghton, MI, USA - PEATcosm2014_Bin02_60_metaG | ecosystem: Environmental > Terrestrial > Soil > Wetlands > Peat | place... | reverse complement strand
TCTTGCGACGGCGGGGCAGTCAAGGCCAGCACCAAGCAAAGCCCAGACCCCGTTCTTCGTCGCCTCGTCCATGGCTCCTCCTTCATCAGGAGAGAGCCATTGCAATCACCCCTTGAATTCGCCCCATTTCAGGGCACATCTCTTCGGATCAATCAGCCAAAGAACGACCCGAGCCGGCAGCGGCAGCGGCAGCGGCAGCGGCAGCTGGTGACCATTTCCCCGTCTCGTCCAGCATCGCTCTGAATATGTTCCGCTATCTTCAACCTGTGGACAACCTGGCACCCGACATCGTCCGCCAGCGTTTGATCATCGAAGGCTTTTACACGCTCGATGTCGATGAAGTCGCGATCGGCCGATACTTCGTCGAACTAACTTCGGCGCTCGGGCTGCGGACCTACCGAGAGCCGACGATCTTCTCCCCCAGCGGCCAGGGTCGGGAAAGCAACCAGGGATACGACGCCTTCATCCCTCTGATCGATTCTGGGATCTCTCTCTACGTGTGGTCTCAACGCCGGTTTCTGTCTGTCATCTCCTTCAGCTGCACGCACTTCAACGTTGAGCGGGCGGTCGAAGTGACCAGGGACTTTTTCGGGATGACAAAGCTGGTTCACCAGGAGTTCTGAACTCAGACTTCGGACGGCTCAAGCGAAGGCGCCGGGGCAGACCGTTGATGTAGGCAGGTCACGTCCCCTAGGCGAGAAGCCGAGCCTTCTGCGCCGAGAATTCCTCTTCGGTCAGCACCCCGGCGTCGCGGAGCTGAGCCAGCTTGGTGAGCTCGTCGGCAACCGACAGTGTGGGGCCAATCGGTGATGGGGTTGGGGGGTGGGCTTCGGTGTCCTGAATCTGAGGTCCCCGCTGTATTGCCGACGACCGTTCTTGCGCGGTTTTCGTCGCTGCGACATAGTCGGCCAGGGCCTTTCTGATGCCAGCGGCCGGCGTAAGCGGAAGGTCGAACCCGGCGCTGATGGCTGGGTCCTGGGTGTCACGGATAGTCACATGGCACGAGCCCGGCCCCGTTTCGGTCACCTCGAAGGGGTGCTGCACAAAGTCCGCCCGAATCCACGCCGCCGACTTGCGAAAGCCACCGGCGAATTCGAGCGCCCAGGTGCCGCTCGGCGTTAAGACCAGCCTGCCCTTCGGCTCGGGCGTCGAGTGACTTGGAAGCCCGCCATCGTAGTTGGCCATCCTGAACCTCATCTCCTCCATCTCAGATGACCCCCTCCATTCGCTCGGCCTCCTCGACTCCCTCTCGATGTCCCTCGCACGACCAGGCGCGAATCCGCTTGCCACCGCTGAGCCGGTGGTTGCCGGCCCACACGACATGCCCCGGGCAATGGTCAGAAGCGCCTACCCCGGCCTGTTGGATCACCCGCCAGCACCGGCCGGGTTCGGAGAAGACGGCGTCGGCGTAGTGGTCCACTCGGAGGAAACTACCGCCGTATCCCGCTGAGTCCGAACGCCCGCAGGAGCGCGGCCTCGTCAAACCCGCGACCGTTGGGTGTCGCGCGATGGGTGGACGAACGCTGGGGTGACGCTCGTCGCCTTCACCGACTCACCCAATGAGCTGGGTCGGCACTCTGCCGCATCGTTGCTCTATGACGCCAGAATGCCGCTCGACGCGGATTGCCGACCTGCTCGGCCATGGTTCGACCCCGGATCCTTGAGCAGCACTACCGCCATAGGGGGTCCACCTTTTGGCCGTGTCGGCAACCTGTCAGGTCACTACATCTAGCGATCAGTCGCCGGGCACCGGTGGCAGACCGTCCAGGGCCCGCAGAGCCGTCCGTATGGGGCCAGTAATCGGTCCACCCTTGATCTCAGAGATGGCTTGAACCAGCTCGGTTCGTTCCTTGAGCGGACGACCCTGGTATTGGGCCACCTTCCCGACGATTTCCTCATCCGTGAATATGCCTGCGCGAACGAGGGTCAAAAACTCGTGGTGGGGCATGCTGTCGATCGGCTCACTCATCGCAAAATCTCTCTCGTTGGGTTGCTGCACCCGGTTGCTGCACTGTGATCCTCACACGACTACCAAGGTAAAAACCACCAGGTCAACGGGTGGGCCGTAGAGGACTCCAACCTCTGACTTCTTGCGCGTCATGCGACGCCGGAATGTAAGCCGACGTAACTGGATGACACTGGATGGCAGGACAACGCCTGTTCGATGGTCATGGATGTGAGTCGATGGCAACCCATGGCAATCGGCGAACGGCTCCCTACATTGCTCCCCGAACAGCGACTCTGACCTCGTCGATAGTCGAAGCCGGTCGGGCACAAGATTGACCAAATCGCGGCAAGCCACCCTGAATCGGGGACTTCGACCCTAGGCGTGCTCGGGCTTCAAGCCGAAACTTGAACCGTGGAGGAAGACTCCTTGCTTGAGTGGAAGACGCTCCGGCTCAATGGGCGAGCCGTGGCATACGGAGAAGCCGGACGGGGCAACAGCGTCGTCTTTCTCCACGGATGGGGTCTGGACCACCGTGCTTACAAGCGGGCGCTCTCCCGGCTCGTTGCCGCAGGGACCCATGTGATCGCGCCCGCCCTCCCCGGCTTCGGCGGCAGCGACAAGCTCGAGGCCGATCGCACCACCATCTTGGGGTTCGCCTCCTGGCTTGATGCCTTCCTCGATGCCCTGGGACTCGAGTCCCCGGTCATCGTCCTCGGTCACTCCTTCGGCGGCGCGGTGGCAATCGCCTTCGCCCACGGGTTCCCGGAGCGGGTCAAGGCCCTCGTGCTGATCAACTCGGTGGGCGCATCGGCGTGGACGCACAAAGGCACGGCGCTGCTCTCCATGGCCGAGCGTCCCCTATGGGACTGGGGTGTCCATCTGTCTGAGGACCTGTTACCCCTCCGGCAGATGCGCCGTGTGCTACCAGTCCTCCTCTCCGAGGCAGGACCGAATTTCTTGCGCGATCCCATGAGCTTCGTGCATGTGGCAGGCCTCGCCCGGTACGCCGATCTCACCGAAGAGCTTCAGGAACTAAAAGAGCGAGAACTTCCGATCATCGTTCTGTGGGGTCGACGTGATCGCATTGTCACCCGCCAGAGCTTCGAGCAGATGTGCCAACTGGCGGGCAGTGTTCAGTCGATCACCGTCGAGGGAGGTCATGCATGGCTCATCGTTGACGCCAACACGTTCGGAGAAGTCATGACGAATGTCCTCGACATCGTGAGCAAGGTGCATCCGGCCAAACGCCGGTTGCTCTCCAGGTGGAGAAGATCTGGTCCCAGACGTTCCGTCGCCGGGATCGACTCAGCCCCAGCGCCCGCCACGGAGCGCCCTGTCAGCAGACCCGAGCCACCGTAGGTGATCCGGTCGCAGACCCGGAAAGCAAATCAGCCTTGAGGCCATTCTGCGGGGGGTCTGGGCGGCGTCCATCCGGGTTTGCGGCGTTTTGGGACCGTTATCTCCTATTCCAGCATGGGCCGTAGTGGACTCGAACCTCTGACCCCTTGCGCGTCATGGGACATCGCAATGTAGTCCGGTGTCAATGGATGACATTGAGTCACAAGTCACAAACGGATCGATGGCATTCGATGATCGTCGACGGTATCCAACGTAACTCGACGAATGGCTCCCCGGGCAAGCCCAGGCCTTGCGGCCTCATCTGCACTTGCCAACCGGCATGCGCGAGTGGTGCACCGAAGACGGACCAACCAGCTGTCGTGGTAGATCCCCTCGCCTACAGCCCCGACCACTCGTCCAGAATGGTCAGGTCGGTGAACTCCGGAGCGCCGTCGAAAATGTCCGCCATCGTTGCCCTCACCCCCTGCAGGCCCTCGTGACGTCGCGCATCGTTCTCGCGCGCACGAGCCTTCTCCTCGCTCTCGAAGACGACCAACGTATAGACCCGACTCGGGTCATTCTGGTCACGCATCGCCGTCGAACGCACTAGGCCTGAACCTGGTTGTTCGACCGCCCGCAGTTGCTCGAACAACTTCGGCAGGTCCTCTTCCTTACCCGACTTCAGCCGCATCGTGATGAGCTGTGCCCACATGTCCAGAATCCTTTCATCCGCCGATCGGTGTAGAACGCTAATGCGCACAAAGCGAGGATTCCGGGGAAGATCGAGTCTGGTTGAGACATGGGTCGTCGGCGGATGGTTAGGTGCCCCGGAACGCCGGTTCGCGACAAGACTTGTCAAGCCGGAAATGGTTCCCTCGGCCGACAGCTGCTCTCTCGACGCGGCCCGATAAGGGCCATTTTTCCTGGTCAGAGCGTGGGCCGTAGAGGACTCGAACCTCTGACCCCTTGCGCGTCATGCAAGTGCGCTACCAACTGCGCCAACGGCCCCGAAGGGGTCAGCCTACCCCCCTATCGGCAAGCCTCTCTCCCGATCAGTGGGCTCCCTCAGCCGCCGATTGCAAACTCTCGTCGGGTTCCGCTTGGTCGGCTTCGGCCCCGTGGTGGAACCCCCTCCGCAGACCGATGAGCGCAACCAAGAATGCGACGGCCATGATGCCGGCCATTCCGAACAGGACGGCGCGCATCCCGTAGGCCACCGCGTTATGTGCGGCGTCGAGGGCCGCTTGGGCCGCTCCGCCGTGCCCGCCGAGCGCTTGGGAGCTGCCGAACTGACCCTGCGAGGCAGCCGACGCGATCTTGGTGGCCTCGACACGCGGTACGCCGTCACTCACGAGCTCGGTCCTCAGGCGACTGGCGATCATCGCCGTGAACAGCGTCCCCAGGGCAGCCAGACCCACGCTGGCTCCGAAGTTCCGGGTGGTCTGCGTCACCCCGGTCGCCTCGCCATAGGAGAGACGTCCGGCCTGATTGATCGCGTCAGTGTTGGCGGGCCCCACCATCATTCCCAACCCGACGCCCGACAGCACCACGAAGTACCACTGGGTGCCGAGCTTGAGGTTCATGACCTGCTGTGCCCACAGGATCAACCCAACCGTCGCCACGGCGCACCCGACGACAACGACCTGCTTGGCTCCCATGCGATCGAGGACCCGCCCACCGATCTGGACGCCCGGGGCGAACCCGAAAAAGAAGCACAAGAGGTACAGACCGGCCTTGTTGGTTCCGAACCCCAGCCCCCCCTGCGCGTACACGCTGGCGAAGAAGAAGACCGGCAGGAAGCACATCATCGCCACGAACAGGACGATGTTCTCGACCAAGAAGGCCCGGATCGCGAACATCTTCACCTGGATCAGCGGCTGGCTACGGCCGAACTCGACGAACCCGAACGCGATCAACAACACGACACCACCCGCGATGGTGCCTCCCGTCGCCGGGTTGCCCCAGCCCCAGACCTGAGACTCCTGGAGACCAAAGACGCTCAGCCCGACGCCGGCCACCACCAGGACCAGGCCACGCAGATCGATCGGGGCCGGTCGGGTGGCGGTGCTCGGGCGGGCCTTCGCCGTCAGCAGTAGGGCCACGATCGCCACCGGGACGTTGACCCAGAAGATCGACCGCCAGGTCCACTCGCTGAGGACACCACCGAGGATCGGCCCGATCGCGGTCAGCCCGCCGGCCACGCCGAAGAAGAGCGCCAACGCTCGCCCGCGTTCTCGGACATCGAATGCGCTCACGACGATGGCCAGCGAGGCCGGATACATCATGGCAGCGCCGAGACCCTGGATGACCCGGAAGGTGATCATCCACGCCTCGGCGGCCGAGTTCGCGGGCGTCAGACCGCACAACGTGGAGGACACCGCGAAGACCGCCACCCCGATGACGACCATCTTGGCGTGGCCGACCGTGTCGGCCAGTCGCCCACCGAACGCGAAGAACGACGCCAGTGCAAGGAGATAGGCGTTGATGACCCATTGCACGCCGACGGAGCTCAGATGCAGCTCGCGTTGGATCTTCGGCACTGCGATGGCGACGATCGTCTGGTCGATGAATGTCATCGAGACGGCGAAGATCATCGCTGCGAGGACGAGTGTCTTGCGGTTGGCCGGCATCAGCACGTCCTCAACGGCGGTCGGGGGGATGGCGGGTTCCATTGTGCCTCGCCGGCGGCCGTCCCCCGCCGGGCCGCGCCTTGCCCTGCTCGCCCGGCGACCTATGTCAGTTCGTCCGCCACCTCGAGCACGGCCGCCCCGGTCAGCCGATCATTGGCCAGATCGCTCAGCGCGGCATCGGCTCGCCGCAGCGGGTAGGGCGTGGTGGTGGCGACCACGCCGAGGCGCGGGGCGAGGCGCAGCAGCTCTTCACCGTCGGCCCGGGTGTTGGCGGTGACGCTCCGCACCGAGCGTTCTTCGAACAGGTGCTCGGAGTAATTCAGCGTGGGGATGTCGCTCAGGTGTATTCCGGCGATGGCCAGCGTGCCGCCACGGTCGAGGGCGGCCAAGGCCGGGGCGACGAGGTCTCCGACCGGGGCGAACAGGATTGCGCCGTCCAGCGGGTCCGGCGGACGCTCTGCGGCGTCCCCGACCCAACTGGCCCCCAAGCGAGAGGCGAGCGTCCTGGCCTCGGCCGAGCGGGTGGCCACGTACACCTCGGCCCCCTCGGCCAGCGCGATCTGCGCGGTCAGGTGTGCCGAACCACCGAAGCCGTAGATGCCGAGGCGGCCGCCGGGGCGGAGCCGGGTCGCCCGCAGGGCCCGGTACCCGATGATCCCGGCGCACAGCAACGGCGCCGCCTGGTCGTCGGGGAGGTCATCGGGCAGCCGATAGGCGAAGCGCTCGTCGACGACCGTCGCCTCGGCGTACCCACCGTCGTGGTCCCAGCCGGTGAAGGTGGCGTTGAGGCAGAGGTTCTCGGCGCCTCGCCGGCAGAACCGACAACTGCCGCAGGTCGAGGCCAACCACGCCACCCCGACCCGGTCGCCGATGTCGAAGCGCTGGGCGCCCGGTCCGAGAGCGTCGACCACCCCGACCACCTCGTGACCCGGGATCACTCGGGCCCGATGGACCTCCAGGTCGCCCTCGGCCACGTGCAGGTCGGTCCGGCACACCCCGCACACGAGCACCCGGACCCTGACCTGACCGGGGCCGGGCTCGGGCGCCGGGACCTCGACCAGCTCCAGGGGACCGTCATCGATCGGCGCGGGCCGGTTGACCTGCCACGCCAGCATCGGGCCATCGTCGCACCCCGAGCTAGGCGGCGCCCACCTCGGCGCTCGGGAGCCCGGCCAGGGGCCAGCTCGCCTCTCGTGGGTCGAGCGGTTCGAGGCCGCGGCCCCGGCGCCACTCGTCGTAGGAGGTCACCCATTCACGGTGGTACTCGACCTGTCCGAGATGCAGCTCGTTGAGCGACGCCCCGGACAGCTCCTCGTAGCGCCCGGCCATCGACAGGAGCACCCCCGCCGCCGCCGCGGCGTCGCAGTCGGCGCTGTGGGCCTGGGCGATCGTCACGCCGTAGAGCTCGCACAGGTCAACCAGGGTGCGCCGGCCCTTTCGGTACTGGTCGACGTGGCGATCGAGCACCAGGGCATCGAGCACCGGGCCGCTCCAGCCGCGTTCGGGCAACCCGCGACCGTCGATGTGGCGACACAGCACGTCGACCATCGTGAGGTCGTAGTCGAGCTTCACGCCCACCACGGGCACGCCGCGCCGGCTCGCCTCGACCAGGGCCCCGGCCACCAGCTCGATCGCGACGTGCAGCGCCAGGCCGTTACGCCGGGCCTCCTCGGTGGTGATGCCGTGTACCGCGGTCGCCTCTTCGGGGACGGGCCGCCCGGGATCGACCAGCGCGACCGTTCGCTCGAACACCACTCCCCCCCGCAGGCGCAGCAGGGCCAGGGAGACCGGCACGTCGCTGAACCGGTCGACGCCGGTGGTCTCGAGGTCGAAGCAGAGCAGTTCGCCGTCCACCCAGGGGGCGGCGCGTGCCGGGGCACTCTCGGGCCGGAGCGCCGTCGGGTCGAACAGCGACAGCTGGGCCGGGTCCGATGACCGAGCGCGCGACCCCACCACGGTGAGCTTGGCATCGCCCCTCACCTCGTTGGTGGACCCCGTTGGGTAGTGGGTCACTTTCAACCCTCCGCGTACATTGAGCTTTACGTCGGAAGCTCCGAAGAGCAGTTTCACGCCCCCTACCGAGGGACCGACGGCTGACGCTGAGATAGAGCCTGGACTAGGGCTGTGACAGATCACGTTGGGCCATTACCCCCCGTTGCACCCTGCGGATACGCAGCACGACCGCGTCGCGCTCGATGGCCGGGCGGAACGAACGGGCGGGCACCCGCATGCCGAGCGAGACGTCGAACTGGGGACCCCAGCGACGGGCGCCGTCCAGTGTGCCCTCGCACCAGCGCCGGGCGATGTGGCGGGGCACCACGACGTCGGCCGCGACCAACCGGCTCCCGGGCGCAACGAGACGGCGCAACAGCGCCATGGCGATCGTGAACGGCGGGTTGGCGACGACGCTGAAGGCGCGCCGGGGCAGCCTCAGGTCGAGCGCATCGGCCATGACCACCCGAACGCCGGCGCCGCTGAAACGACGCCGGAGGAGACGGGCCCGCTCGGGGTGCAGTTCGACGGCGACCACGCGGGCGCCCGCCCGGACCAGGGCGGCCGACAGAGCGCCGTCACCGGCCCCCACGTCGAGCACGAGGTCGCCCGGGGCGACGCCCGCCGCCGCCACGATGCGAGACGCCCAGCGCCTATCGAGCCGGTGCCACCCCCAGCGCCTCGCGACCGAGGCGGGCACGGAACATCACCATCATCGTCATGGAGCCGATCGTACCTGGGTCACCCGGCCGCACTCCGACGTGGCCGACCGCACGGCGCTGATGAGGACCCGTGCCGACATCGCGGCGACCTCCTCGGCCGACCTCCCGAAGTCCGACACCAGTTCCCGGGTGCTGAACGCGCTCAGGTGGATGGCGAAGAGGTCGACCAACCAGGCCGGCGGGCGGGAGCGATTCCCGGCCAGCCGCCACGCACCTCGCGACACCGTGTTCACGAACCGGGTCCGGCCGGCCAGGCGTCCGGCGGCAACGTCGCCGATCTCGCCGGTCAGGGTGTACCCGAGCGCCGCCATCTCCCAGTAGGCGCGGCCCATGACCGCATTGATGCGGTGGACCTCGCAGAGCAGCTGGGGCAGCCAGGTCTCAAGCGTCGCGCCGGGCTCGGGCACCGGGAGCGTGTCGCCGTAATGGAGCAGCTGGGTGCGCAGCGCCGTCGCGATCATGTGGTCGCGGGTGCCGTAGTGGCGAAAGACCGTTCGGATGCTGACGCCGGCCTCAAGCGCCACCTCTTCGGCGGTCGCACTCAGGCCCTTGTCGGCCAGCACCCGCAGCGCCGCCCGCTCGATCCGGTCCCGGGCGAGCTGGCGCTGCTCGTGGAGCAGGGACACCCCAGGGGCGGTCTCGGTCGACGACATCGGTCCAACGCTACCGGGCGTGCGACCTTGTTGACAGCCAGGGTGTCACGGTACAGTGACATGCGCCTCCATCAGCGAGGACGCACGTACGCGTAACGACGAGGCGGAGGTCATTTTGCGGGGGATCAGCTTCATCAGCGGACCGGTGGGACCGCATCGGTGGGCGCGATGAGCACGACGAACATTCGGGGTGCCGCGGCGATCGTGGGGGTGGCCGACGACGCCTCCCCCACCGGAGCGCTCGAACTGAGCGGCCGCGCATTAGAAGCAGCCATGATCGAACAGGCGCTCGACGACGCCGGCCTCACGATCGCCGATGTCGACGGGGTCTGTCACACCGGCTCATCGATGATGCTGGCCGAGTACCTGGGCGTGCACCCGCGATTCACCGAATCGACGATGACCGGCGGGTCAAGCTTCGAGGTGCACGTCGAGCACGCTGCGGCCGCCATCGCGGCCGGGCTGGCCGACGTGGTCATCAGCGTGTACGCGTCCACCCCGCGCGGAGATCGAGCGCGCGCCGGAGCAGGGGGCGGCCCGGACGGACGTAGGCCCCCGCCGTTCGGCGGTGGACCGAACCCCCAACTCGAGTGGGAGGTGCCGTCTGGGATCCGCATGCCGATGGGCGCCTACGCGCTGGCGGCGACCCGTCACATGGCCCTGTACGGCACCACCCCCGAGCAGCTGGCCCAGATCGCCGTGTCGACGCGCCAGTGGGCCACCATGAACCCCAAGGCCCGCTACCAGGACCCGATCACGATCGACGACGTCCTGTCCTCACCCATGCAGACGAGCCCGCTGCATCTGCTCGACTGCTGCCTGGTCACCGACGGGGCCGGCGCGTTCGTGATGACGAGCGCCGAGCGGGCCAAGAGCCTGGCCAAGCCCCCCGCGTACGTGCTCGGGGTGGGCACCTGCCACGACCACGCCATGATCTCCCAGATGCCCGAACTGTCGACGACTGCGGGAACGATCTCAGGTCCGGCGGCGTTCGGCATGGCCGGGATCAAGCCGAGCGACGTCGACCTGCTCATGGGCTATGACAGCTTCACCATCACCGCCCTCTTGCACCTAGAAGACCTGGGGTTCTGCGAGAAGGGCGAAGGGGGACCGTTCGCCGCCGACGGCAAGCTCGGTCCGGGAGGCAGCTTCCCCATGAACACCAACGGCGGCGGGCTCTCCTACACCCACCCCGGCATGTACGGCATGTTCCTCTTGGTCGAGGCGGTCAAACAGCTGCGCGGCGAATGCGGCCAGCGCCAGCTGGCCGACCCCAACATCGCCGTCGCGCACGGCTCGGGGGGCGCGCTCTCGTGCATGTCCACCGTCGTGCTCGGGACCGAGGCGACCCTGTCATGACCAGCACCGACAACCCGAGGGAGCGCTCGAGGCGCATGGAGCCGCCGGTCAGCCCGGCCAGCGCCCCGTTCTGGGAAGCCACCAAGGAGCGGCGACTGCTCGTGCAGTGGTGCCTCGACTGTGACAAGTCCGTCTTCTACCCGCGCGAGATCTGCCCGGGCTGCCTCGGGACCAACCTCGATTGGCGGGAAGCGAGCGGCGACGGGACGCTCTACAGCTTCACGGTCAACCACCTCTCCCCCGACCCGACCGGCGCCGAGGGTCCGTTCGCGATCGCCCTGGTGGAGCTGACCGAGGGGCCCCGCATGATGACCAACGTGGTCGGCCTCCCCCTCGACGAGCTCGAGGTGGGCATGGAGCTCCGGGTGACCTGGGACGAGCTCGCCGACGGCCGCCACTACCCGATGTTCGAACCACGAGGAGGACCCAAGTGACCACCACCATGGAGATCGACCTCGGACCGAAGGCCAAGGCCTTCCGGGACGAGCTTCGCCAGTGGCTCGAGGCCAACCAGCCCCCGCCGTCCGAGGAGGTCGGGGCGGAAGCGGCCGACGAGGCCGAGGAGGCGGCCCAGCGGGGTCGCATGGGGGCCATAGGCCCGCGCTGGCGCTACTGGTCCGAGAAGCTCGCCGAGGGCGGGTACCTGTGCGTGTCGTGGCCCCAGGAGTTCGGCGGCCGCGGGCTCGGTGGGATCGAGGTGGCGGTGATGAACGAGGAGTTCGCCCGGGCCCGAGTGCCCCGGGTAACCCGCGGCATGGGCGAGTGGCTGGTCGGGCCCTCGATCATCGTCTGGGGCACCGACGAGCAGAAGGCCTACTTCTTGCCCCGCATCATCGACGGCACCGACCGCTACTGCCAGGGCTTCTCCGAGCCCGACGCCGGTTCGGACCTGGCCGGCCTCAAGACTCGGGGCATCGTCGACGGGGACGAGCTCGTGATCACCGGCCAGAAGGTGTGGACGTCGGGGGCCCAGATGGCGAACATGATGTTCTGCCTCTGCCGGACCGATCCCGAGGCGCCCAAACACCAGGGGATCTCCTACGTGCTGGTGCCGATGAAGCGCGAGGACGGCTCGTCGAACGGCTTCGACCTGCGTCCTATCAAGCAGCTGAACGGCGGGGCGGGCTTCACCGAGACCTTCATCACCGAGGCCAAGGCGCCGCTGTTCAACGTGATCGCGGGGCTGAACAACGGATGGCGGGTCACCATGACCACGCTCGGCAACGAGCGTGGGGGCAACGCCACCACCCAGCACGTCCAGTACACGCGGCAGTTCTGGGACACCGTGGCCATGGTGAGGTCGGAGGGCAAGCAGGACGACGCCCTGATCCGCCAGCAGCTCGCGTGGGCGTACACGCGCACCGAGATCATGCGGTTCCAGGGTCTTCGGCTGCTCTCCGAGGTGGTTGCGAAGAAGGAGCCGGGGCCGGCGTCATCGATCAACAAGATGTTCTGGTCCGAGTACGCACAGCGCTTCGCGGAGATCATCATGAACATCCGCGGCGCCGAGGCGATGGTCATGCCGGACCAGAAGCCCGACCAGTACCGGCCCGACCGCTGGCAGTCCGACTTCCTCGGGACCCGCTCGGTCACCATCTGGGGCGGCACGGCCCAGGTGCAGAGGAATATCGTCGGCGAACGGGTGCTGGG
>Ga0181521_10006749_pt1 | contig 12296 bp, 7 predicted proteins | sample PEATcosm2014_Bin_32_FD_119764 | JGI IMG/M metagenome (GOLD analysis project Ga0181521, IMG submission 119764) | Peatland microbial communities from MTU Mesocosm Facility, Houghton, MI, USA - PEATcosm2014_Bin02_60_metaG | ecosystem: Environmental > Terrestrial > Soil > Wetlands > Peat | place... | reverse complement strand
GTCGCCCGCGCAGTTGACCATGTCGTGCGTGCCGGTCGTCAGGTAGGCGCGGATCGGCTTGGCCTCGACCTTGCGAATGAGCGTCGGGAATTCGTGCCCGCCGCGGAAGGCCACGAAGCTGCCGCTGTTGGCATAGACCCGCGAGAAGGCGTCGGGGCGCTGCCAGGCGGCGTTCAGGGCCGCGATGCCGCCGCTGCTGCCGCCGGCAATGCAGCGGTCATTCCCGCTGGCGGACAGCTTGAGGTCGAATTCCTTGGCCACGAACGGCAGCAGCTCCTCGACGAGAAACCGCGGGTAGGCGTCGCTGACCGCATCGTACTCGAAACAGCGGTTCCGCCGCCCCTGTGTGCCGGGCATCGGGGCGGGCACGTTCCCCGGACTGACGAACACGCCCACGGTAACGGGCATGTCGCCGGCCGCGATCAGCGACTCCAGCACGCTCTTCTCCGCGGGATTGTAGCCGTCCTGCCGAACATAGACGCACGCCGGCTTGGCGGGATCATACTGGGCCGGGATGAACACGGAGCCGCCACGCCTGGTGCCGGGGTAGATTCGGCTTTGGGAGAAGGTGAACGTCTTGACCGTGCCCGCCGGGGCTTTCGGCTCTGCGTGCCCTGTCGCCGAAACCGTCCCGGCGCCGGCCGTCACTCCGCTGAGCGGATGGTGAATGACGGCATCCCAGGCCAGTTCTTGCAGCAGGCGATTCAGGTCTTCGGTCCGGGCGCCCGCTGCCAGTTGCTTGGGGACCGGCAAGCCGACGGGACTCTGGCGGTAGATCACCGCATAATGGCAGTAGCCCATCAGAATGGTGAGCGGAGGTTTCGGATGGCCAAGCTGATCGGTGAAGAGGTCCTCCTGCGTTTTGAGCCCGGCAGCTCGTCCCGCGATGATCCTCTCCCGCAGCGCAATCACCGCCTGCCCCACCGGCACGACCAACACGACCTGCCTGCCGAGCTTCCTGTTCACGGCGATCGCGTGCGCGTCCATTTCATCGAAGTAGCGTTTGTGGATCTTCCGCAACCCTTCTCCGCTGGCCGCATTGTGGTCCACCTGGGGCGGATTGACGTGCTCCGTCGGCGACCCTTTCGGACCGCTGGTGTAGTTGCGAGGCTCGTAATTGTCGAACGGCAGCCAGAACTCCATCATGGTGAGGCGGAAAGCCGGCTGGTGCGCAAGACCGAGCTCGGCGAATTGCTCGATACCCGGGTCGGGCAGATAGATCGGCGTCGTCATCAGCACATCGACGTTGCCCGCCGTCAACTGGGCCGTCACGGCCTTCCCGCCGACATGTTGGGCGACCTTTGACCCGCCGATGTTGGAAACCCCGACGATCGCCTGGTCCTTGAACCCCGCCGACCTGGCCATCTCATCGAGGATGGGAGGGAAACCGGAGTGGAAGCTGTGGCCGGTCGAAAAGATGCGCTGCCCTGTGCCGGTGGGCGCATCTTGCGGCCGGCTCGCCGGCGGGGCGGCGACGGACGTGGCGGCAGTGGCCGCCGCGACGGCGAACCATGCGGTACCGGCCAGAAAGATCGACAAGGTTCTCGTCCGCAAGCAGGATCCCGTGTTTCTCATGACTCCACCTTTCAGAAAGTTCAGGCCGTATGCCGAGGACGCCGCACGATATAGACGCTCCCATTTTCCCTTCCAGCCGCACTCGCCGCAAGTAACCGTTCACAGCGGGGACGAAGGGGACAGGTCCATGTTTTCGGACATGGCGGCGACTGCAAGAAAGCGGCGGTCGGCCGAAAAATGGACCAGTCCCCGCCCGCCCTGTGAACGGTTACGCCGCAATGACCGGTGGGTTCCACAGCGGCTCGACCTATGGACGATGGCTTGGGAACACGCCCTGGTCGTAGAACTCCAGCCACGCGTCGGGAATCGTGGTCTTCTCGTGAAACACCACGATCACTTCGTTGTCCCGGCCGAAACGGACCCAGGGCGTCACGTTCAGATCGACGTGCTGGTAGATATTGCTGAAGCCCGGCACCCAACGGCCGTTGACGATCACGCCGTCCACGCCCGCCTGCACGTGGACCATGACGTTGCGGGCCGACTGCGCGGCATCGATCTTCACCGTCGTGCGGAGCGAGCCGGCGGCCGGAATCGTCAGCGGCAAGGGGGCAGCGGGACCATAGGTGAGCCGATCCGCCGCGTAGGACCAGTGATCCTTGACAGGCTGGCGCGCCGCCGGATCCGGCCGGTAGGAAATGAAGATCGGCGCGGGCGTTCCCGCCGGCAGATCCGGGCCCCACATCTCGATCGCCAGGCAGTACGTGCTGCCGGGTTTCAACGCTCCGTCCAGATCATCGTCGGCGGCTCTGGCCTGAAGCGACTTCCCGTCCAGGTAGCGGCGCCACTGGCCCAGCACGTCGCTGTGGGTGAACAGGCACACGCGCCCGCGGTCCCAAGCCTCCGGCACGCGGAAGCTCTTGCGAAAGATGACATGGTGCGCGTCCGCGTTGTCCGGCACGTTGTAGATGCCGATCCGCATCCGCTTCCACGACGAGTCATCCAGCTTCGGGTCGGCCAGCGCGAGGTCCTCCGCCGGGGCCGCCGCGCTCCCGCCGTCGAGGATCTTGTATGCCCAATCCTCGGTCAGATCGAGACAGAATTTCGACGCGAAGGCCGGGATGGGCGGACCGGGATCGGCCGTGCCGCTCCACCAATCGCGCTGCAGGGCGAACCATTCGGCGGGCGCCCGGTCGATCCGGCCGCGGGGACTGAGGAAGCCGCGGGTTTCCCAGGCTGCAAAGGCCACACCGGTCAGCTTCACGCTCCGGGCATCCGAGTCCGGAGCCACGGCCTCGCCCGTGTTCACCTCGCGCAGCCCGGCGGGCCTGCATCCGTCGCGGAAAGTGAAGGTGGAGGTTGCGGGCTCTCCCTTGGCGTTCCACATGACCCAGATGTCGTACAGTCCGTTATTGCTGACGAAATGCCTCGTCATAACGGCCTTGTTGCTGCTGGCGATCGGCACCTTTTTCAGGCGGAGCCACTCCAGGACCTGGAACGGCAGCACCGCGGAATTCGACCCGAGGTTGAAGACCAGTCCCTTGCCGAGCCGCCGGACTCCGGCGGCGACGGAGCCGTCGTCCCATAGCAGGAGATCTTCGCAGGCCGGGTCGATCTTCTTCAGCGAGAGCCCCGCGCTCTGCTCGGCGTAGCGCCAGTCGGGCACGTCGCGATGAAAGACTTTCTGGCCGGGCGCCAGGCGCAGCCTGCGGCCGGGCAGGCCATCGCCGTTGGCGGAGAGTTTATCGATGCCGGTGACGGCGTAGCCGGTCAGCTTGGAGATGGGCCACGCATCGGGCACCGTGGAGGTGTGCCGCCCGGTCTGGTGGTACGTGATGAAGACGCCGCCGCGGCGGACCCATTGCTGGATCTCGTCGACGACCTCGGGGTCCAGGATCGTGGTGTTGCCGTCGAGAACGACCCGGAACCGGTCCGCCTTGCCCCGCGCGAAATCCTGCTCCAGCACTCCGCCGCGGGGATAGTCGGCCACCAGGTTCGAGATCAATTCCCAGAACCGATTGCGCTGGATCAGGTCGGGCCGCGTTTCGCTGCTGTTCCACGGGAACCCCCAGAGCCGGAGATTGCGGTCGCTGCCCATTACCGCCAGTTCCGCCTGCGGAACGTGGTATTTGCCGATCAGATGCCAGAGGCGGAGCGTTTTCGAGAAATAGTCCTTCACCGCCGGCTTCCAGAGGATGTCGCCGATATGCTGGAAGTAGTCGATGCCCTGGGTGCCCTCGGTGCTCCAGCGGCCCATGAAGCGCTTGAAATCGTCCAGATCCACCGCGCCGCTGCCCGGCTCGCAATCGCTGGGCAGCCCCATGCTGTGGATCATGGTGGGGTGCATGTCGCCCCAGGAGCCGGCCATGCCTCCGGTGTCGTGGAAGATTCCACCGTAGTCTTCGGCCACTTCCTTGATGGGGCCCATGTAGGCGTCGGGCGACATGAGCGTGATCGGACGGTCGGGATCGATCTGCCGGACCATCTGCGCGCCGCGGCGGACCGCCTGCCCGCGCGACCACGCGGTCCAGTCCGAGAAGTCGGCCCACATCGCATTGAGCCGCGCCCCCAGCGCCGGATAGGTGCGGGGCGCTTCGCCGGAAAGATACGCGCGGTAATCGAAAAGCGCCTGCGGCAGGCAGACCGCGATCAGGTTATCCCCGTCGCCAAGCGCGGGGGTCACCTCCAGCATGGCCCAGTGCGATTCCGCATGGAACGGGGGATTCTCCGGAATCGCCCGGCCATTGACGAACACCCGTACGAGGCTGGCCGGCGTCTCCCCGCGCGTGTCGTTCAGATCCAGCAGATACAGCCAGACCCGCGGATGCGCGGCCCGCCAGGCCGGATCGAGCCGGACGTGCCGGCGGAACACGGCCGGTTTGCGGGGCAGAGCCCGCACGATGGCGTGGCCCGGCGCCGGGACGCTCGCCCACGCCGAGTCGTCCAGATCGGTCCTGGCGGACTGGGCGTTGCAGGGCGCGTCGTAGCTGACTTTCCAGACGCCCGTCAGGTCGATCGCCGTCTCGTTCCAGCCCAGGAACGTGGCGAATTCGGGAAACGGAACGTCCTCCCACGTCTTGAAGGCCCCCGGCTGCCGCCAACGGACGGCCACCGCGTCAGGCGACTTGTACTTGGTCTTGAGAAAGCGATAGAAATTCAGCCGCGCGTTGGGTCCATGGTCGTCGAGCACGTCGCAAACGCCGTGGCACATTTCTTCGTGCGGCTCGAGCCAGTTGACCACGGTGTCTTCGCCGTTGAGCCGGCGGACCAGCGGCTGGAGCTGTCCCAGCGCCACATCCTGCACGGCGTCGGAGCTCCAGGCCACGGTGCTGCCGATGCCGAAATTGATCGCGCCGTACCACCCGCCCAGGTACTGCTCCGCGTTGGGCGTCATGTCGTTGGGATAGCGGTTGGCCAGGCAGGGATTGTTGGCCTCCAGGCCGATGTTCACGCCCATGGGCAACTTGAGCTGCCGGGCCGCCTTGAACACCCAGTCGCGGGAATTGAAATCGAGGATGCCGTCCGCCGTCGGCGCGCCGAAGGGCGAATTCCACACGACCAACCCGACGTCGCCCGACTGCTTCGCGAAGGCGAAATCCCGGCGCGGGTCGTATGTCGCCACCTCACGATGATCGGCGTCCTGCGGCTTGACGAATGGACCGTAATAGAAGCGGAAGCCGTGCTTGTCCCAACGGTCCAGATACATCGGCACGCGGACTTCCGGCACCCACGCCACGGGGGCCGTGCCGCCGGCCAGGTTCTGCTCGACCAGCCGCTCCAGCCCCGCGCGGGTCGGCGCGGCCAGGATCCAGACGGTCGCCCCCGAGCGCGCCGCGACGACGAACCCCTGCCCTTCGACCGAGTAGACCGCCAATCGCGTCTTGCCGCCGCGGATCGCCACGCCCTCTACCTTGCCGACGCCCGGCAAAAGTTGCAGATCGGAGACGTACTTCGCCAGGACGAGCTTGGCCTTCTCCTGGTCCTGGCAGACGATCCGCAGCGCGCCGGCCGATTGCCCGTCGGCCTCCGTGGCGGTGTAGGTTCCGCCCAGGGCGCCGTAGGCCCGGAGTTTCACCGTCGGGAACAGGGCCGACTGGGTCGCGGCAGGTGGGGCCGCCTCCAGGCGGCCGAGGTCCGGCGCGACAAGGGCGGCCGCCAAGGCCATCAGCAGCGCGGCTTCGACATCCAGGCCATGCGTCGCGAGAGGGCCGCGGCCATGACGTTGCGAGCGAGCTCCGCGGGCGGCTGTCGTGCCGTTCATAGTCGATTCCTCTCGGCAGCCACGCCCGGGACAGCCCGCAATGCCAGCCAGCACGCAACCGGGGCGGAAATCGCCGGTGAACGATACGTCATAGCCTGGCTCCTTTGCGTAGGTCGAATAGTTGTCCTCTTCGTCGGTCCCCGCTCAGAGCCCCTTCGCGTCCGGGCAAACGATGTCCCACGATGGTTCCGGCAGTCGACCCTGCCCCGCACGGGATGGGACTGTCACTGTCAATCGCTGTGAGTCGAATCTCCGGCCGGCGACTTCCGCACAGACGATGGTGCGGCTGGGAACAACCAAGGTGCTGATGGCGGCGACTTCCATCATGGGCGGCGATGGGGCCATTCGGCAGACGACAGGTTATCCGCCCCCAGCTCAACAGCCGTCTTTTCGTAGAAGGCGATACACTGCCGAAGGGCGGGCAGAGTGTCTCCCGGGCGCTCGTACTCGATCGCGATCACCGGCTTGATCCCTTGCCGGCGGATTTCCTTGAGGATTCCCGCGATGTCGCTCTTGCCCGTGCCCCACGGGACCTCCACGGCGTCAACCTTGCCGAACTCGTCGATGTCCTTAAGATGGAAGCTGATGATCCGGCCCTGTAACAGCTTCAGGCAGTCGACCGGTTTCAGCCCTGAGCGAACCCAGTGGCCGGTGTCGCAGCAGGCGCCAAGTCGCTTCGTGCGGCCCCGGGTCACCTCGACAACCTTCTCGGGATTCCAGTAGACCGACGAAGGCTTGGGGTGGTTGTGGATGGCGATCGAGATCCCGTACTCGTCGCAGAGCTTTTCCATGAGGTCCATCGCGGCCGGTGCCGGCTCGGAGACGAAATACTCCATGCCCATCTCCTTGCCGAACTCGAACTTCTTACGCGCGGCGGCCTCGTTGCCGGGCAGGTCGGCCATGTAGCAGCTCAGGAGCTTCACGCCCAGGTCGTCCAGACGTTGCCGCACCTTCTTGCGTACCGCCGCCGGCATCGTTTCGTTCATCTGGCCTTCGCTGCGGTTCTCGCTGACCGGCTGCCAGGAAAAACCTTCCACGTATCGAACGTTCAATCCCGCAGTCTTTTCCACGGCGTCAAAGAAGGAGAGTGAGTTGAACGTGTAACAGGTGTTGGACAGGCGCCAGCCGAGTTGGTCGCCGTGCGGGGTGGCGGAGACCAGCTTCTTGGCAGGTTCGGCGGAGGCCAACGCCCCGAGACCCAATGCGGCACTCGCCGCTCCGGCCGCTTGCAGAAAACTGCGTCGATCCAGTACACTGTTCATGATGGAACTCCCCGGGAACAATGGGTTCTCTGTCGTCCGCACATCTGCGGACGACGGCGCATTGTAGTGAATTGATCGGCAGCGGGCAACCTGCCGGAAATCTCGGTCGCGTGCGCTAGGGCCACAGTTCGTTGATGCGCTTGACGGTCTCTTCCACGAGCGCCTGGCCCCCTTTGGGGCCGATTAGATTGCTTTGTACGATCGCACTGTAGCCGCCTCCGCGAACAGCTCTCTCCGTTGGCAGATAGCAAAACGGACCTCCGCCGACCAACTGGATCACGAACGTTTGGGCCGCGCGGCTGCGGGCCTTCATCTGGACCCCGTAGTCGCTGAACAGCTCGAACGGATTGGTGCAAATGGCCGTGTCGCCGATCCGCAGCACGTGAATCTCCGCCGCCCTGGCAGGCCGCGGATCCGTCTTTTGGCTTTCGTACCGCTCCAAGACTTGTTTCTGCCACTCGTTCCTCATCTGGGTCGGTTGTTCCGCGGCCATCGCCGCTTTCACCTCGGCGTATTCCGCAGCGGTAACCAGCCGCATGGGCAGTTGCAGCGTTTCCACCTTGTGAATCAAGGGAACGCCGGCATGCCGGTCATTCTTGACCGTCTCGAATGTTTCGTCAACCGCGGCGACGATCCGCCGGGCAAGCTCCTCCAGTCGCGTCAACTTCCGCAAGGCCCGCATCCGTTCCTCAGCCTTCTTGCGATACATCAGGTGTGGCGATTGATCGCCGGCTGCGCCCGCCCATCCCAGCACGCACAGATCCCGGCCGTACCGCGTGCGCAACGACTCGCGCACGGGATGCCAGAAGTCGGCGTTGAGATTGCTCAGGCCCTCGACCTCTTGCGACGGGCACGACACGTTGACCGCGATGGCGATTAGCTGTCCCGATTCATTCCAGAAGAACAGTGTGCCCACGTCGTGGTCCTCGCAGCCCTCCAGACCGCGAAAATCCGACTGGTCTGTCTTGCCGTACATCACCGCGCGGCCGTCGGCGTACAGGGCGCGGCGGTTTTCGGCCACTGCGGCATGCCCCAGTCCCCAGGTAAAGCTGCCGGGCTTTCGCCCCTTCCACGCCTTCTCGATCGCTTCGCCGATGCGCTGCGCCGCGAAGGAGCAGTAGTCCTCCACCCGCATGACTCCCGTTTTGGGAATCTTGTATACGCCGGGTCGGGTGACGGGCGCGGTGTGCGTGTGCGTTGCGCTGAGGAACAGCTTCTTCAAGTCGAGATCCGGCACGCGTTCTTGCGTCACGTGACGCACTTCGTCCAACAGCGTGTCGGAAATCGCCACTAGGTCGCACGACACCATGACCGCGGCATCTAGTGAACGATCACCCTCGCGGGACTCCAGGGCCAGGACGTTGGCCGTAATCGGCGTATCGATCTTTCGCGAGACGCGCAACTCGAACTGGCCGTCCAGCGCCACCGGCCGGCTCGGCGTGATATCCGCGCTCGCGGCGCCGACGAGGAACTCGCCGGCCATCGTATTTGCGCCAAGCAGAAACAGACTCCACGCAAGACCGGCAAATAGCAGTCTTTGGGGCACGGTAATCCTCCTTACAGTTTCCACGGACGACGCATGGGCCGGTCCAGCATTCGGTTCGCCTCGTCGTCGTCGACGAACAATTCGCGGGCCGGGTCCCAGCGAACTTTGCGCTTCAACTTGATCGCGATCTGCTGCAAATTGCACAGGATGTCGGAGCACACCGCAACCTCGATCGGCGCTGCGGGCTTGGTCCGCCCTTTGACCGCATCGATGAAGTTGACGTGGTGGTTGTCGCTCTTGAAGAGATGGACTTCGCCTGGGGCGATCTTCGCCGTCAGCAGCGACTTGGGATGGGCGTCCATGCGCGAGCGGTCCACGTGGACCCAGCCCTCGCTGCCCAGGAACATCACGCCGTGCCCGTGGCCTCCCTGCTGCCGGGGATGCTTTTGGGCGGTCCCGTCGTCCATGTGCACGAGCGTCACCCCGTTGGCGTAGCGATTCTCGACCTGCCAGCTTGTGGCGCAGTCGGTGAGCATCTCCTTGGGGAAAACGCCCGTGCCTTCGATTTCCACCGGCCCGCCGAGTTCGGTGCCGTTTGCCCATTGGGCGATGTCGAGGTGATGCACCCCCCAGTTGCCGATCATGCCCAGGCAATAGTCCGAGATGCAGTACCAGATGCTGTATCCTCCCCATCCTTGCCCTTCGGTCCACGGCCGGCAACGCTGATAGCAGTAAGGCGCCACGGGCGCCGGGCCGAGCCACAACTCGTAGTCCAGCTCCTTGGGGACCGGCTGAGCGGGCTGCTTGGGGTAGGTCCAACTTCCGGGCACGCCGACCAGGATCGTCCTCAATTGACCGATTCGGCCGTTGCGCACCAGCTCGCACGCGCGCCGGAACTTGCCGTCGGAGCGCTGCTGGGTCCCGAACTGGAACACGACGCCGCTTTCCTTGACGGCCTTGCGGAGGACTTGCGCAGCGCGGACGCTCCAACCGACGGGCTTTTCGCAGTACATGTGCTTGCCCCGCCGGATCGCTTCCAGCGCGATGAGCGGGTGCCAGTGGTCGGGCGCCGTAATCTGCACGGCGTCGATGTCCTGGCGCTCCATGAGTTCCCGGAAGTCCTTGCAGGCAGTGCAATCCCTGTTGTTGTAGAACTCGTCCACCGCCTTCTTGGCGTGGTCGCGCTGGGTTTCATGCACGTCGCACACGGCCAGGACCCGGACATCCGGGTTTCCGCGGAACGTCCGCATGTTGCCTATCCCTTGAATCCCCAGGCCGATGCAGCCTAGCACCACGCGGCTGGACGGTGCCACTGTGCCGGCCTTGCCCAAGGCCGACGAAGGCACGATCGCGGGAAGCCCCACAGCCCCGGCGACAGCAGCGGACTGCTTCAGGAATCGCCGGCGGCTGACGGGTCGAAGGCTGGTTTCTCGTCGAGCAGGCACAAGATGGCTCCTTTCGGCTATGGAATGCGGCGATTCATCGCTGGGGGAACGCTGCGAGTGTTGCGTTAGGTGCCTGGCATGGGAGCGGGATACGCGCCCGCCCCGTCAGGTTTCACGGGAGGATCGGCGTCGAACGCCAGCCGGCGGGGCATCTCGTCGGGCCCTTTGGCCACGGCCTCGTCCCATCGCACCACACGCCCGGAGTAACACGCCATCCGGCCCAGGATCGCCGTCATGCTGCTCGTGGCGCCGCACCGGCCCTCGTGTACTTCCCGCCTTTGCGGATGGCTGCCATGAGGTCCACGTGCTCTTGGGCGTGCCCGCTGACCACCGGGCCCTCGCAGGTCCAGGCGTTCTTGCCGGTTATCTGGTCCGTGCCCGCTGCGTGGGCCGCCCGGGCGATGCTCAGCCCGCCGGTCAGAATGGAACTGGCCACGATCCCCGTCGACCGTCGCAGGAAATGTCGTCGCGAACCGGCCGTTTTCATGGCCGCGCCTCCGGAATGAATACTGGTAGCCGCCGCTTTCGTCGGTCCGGAAGGCAGGCCCCGGCGCCAACTGCGGGGCGTTCAGGACCGAAACCATTCTCTCACGTTCGACGTGGCGGTTCAAGCGTGGCCCGTTTCGGCACGGCGACTGCCCGATTCCAGACAGAGAACAGGTGTGACTGGGCACGCTCGGCCAAACCGATCTTGGAGACGGAAACCATGTGCCTGCCGAGGCCGCCGGCGTTGCGCCAAGGAGCGCACAAGCGATGCCTCGGTTCAGCACCGCCTTGTCACGGGTCGGCCCCGAACGGTTCGACCAGGGCCAGCCGGGTTTGCCGTGCCGCCCGGGACCAGTCGGCCGTATAGATGGCGATTGCCGTCCAGATGCACCCGAAGCTCACGATCTGGGCCGTCGAGAACGGCTCCCGGAACGCCACGACCGCCAGCAGGAACTGGAGGGTGGGCGAGAGGTATTGGAGGATACCCATCGTCGAGAGCCGCAACTGCCGGGCCGCAGCCCCGAAGAACAGCAGCGGTATCGTGGTCACCGGGCCGCTGAGCGCCAACAGGCCCAGGGTTCCAAGGCTGCTCCCCGCCCCCTGTCTCATCGCCGCCAGGTAGCCGAGGCAGGCCAGGGCGACGGGCGTCATGGCGAGTGTCTCCACGGTCAGGCTCACCAGCCCGTCCACGGGCATGATCTTCCGCATCAAGCCGTACAGGGCGAACGTCAGGGCGAGGGTCAGAGCGATCCAGGGCGCCTCGCCCACGAAACCCGCCAGCACCAGGACGCCGACCAAGGCCAGCATGATGCTCGAAGCCTGATAGGGCCGCAGCCGCTCGCGGAGGAACACCACGCCCAAGAGCACGTTGACCAGCGGATTGATGAAATAGCCCAGGCTGGCCTGGAGCACCTGGCCGCTGACGACCGCGTAGATGAACACCAGCCAGTTGGCGGCGATGAACAGCGTGCTCAGCCCCAGCATGAGCAGCAGCTTACTGCTCCGCAGTTCCCGCCCCAATTCCGACCAACGCCCCATGACGGCAACCACGACGGCCAGCACGGCAAAGGACCACAGGGCCCGATGGGCCAGGACTTCCACCGGGGCCACGCCGGCCACCGCCTTGAAGTACAAAGGGATGAGGCCCCACAGGCCGTAGGCGGCGATCGCGTAGACAATGCCGTGTTTCGCGGGCGTCGAACTCACCGTCACCTTCCATCGCCGGGATTCACGAGACTCTTGTGCCGCCATCCCCCATGATCGGGCGATCGGGCCTCCATGAACAAAGAAAAAGCTGTCTAAGAACCTATGCCGTTGCCCCGGCACGCGGTTCTGAGACAGCTTCATCGGCTTCGATGGCCGGTCCGCGGAGCGTTCACTCGCTGGGGGCGGGGTTGGACGCATCGGCGACCAATCCGGCGGTCGGGGACGTTTCGTGGACCAGGCCCCACGCCCCGTTGTTGGCCGCGAAGCGGTAGAGGCCGTCGGTCAACCGGTAATTGGCCCACCCCGCGGCCCCGCCGCGGTCAAAGGAGATGACGGCGGCCTGGGGGATGGCAATCGCGGCACCGGCCGGCAGGGTCTGCGTCTCGCCACGATCCAGCCGAAACCTCAACGCCACGCGGTTCTTGGCCGGATTGACCAGCCGGATGTCGGCCAGCGGCGCGGGATTCGAGACGTCGGGGGCATAGTACGCCGTGGTTGTCACCGGGTAGCTCAGGACGACTGTGGGGCGGACATACAATCCCGCAGTGTAGTGCCAGTGGTCGTAGTGCGGGTAGTAATGCGGGTGGGGATACGGGTGAGGCGGGCCGCCGAATCCGGCCTGGACGCCAGCCAGGATC
>Ga0181521_10006747_pt1 | contig 12300 bp, 9 predicted proteins | sample PEATcosm2014_Bin_32_FD_119764 | JGI IMG/M metagenome (GOLD analysis project Ga0181521, IMG submission 119764) | Peatland microbial communities from MTU Mesocosm Facility, Houghton, MI, USA - PEATcosm2014_Bin02_60_metaG | ecosystem: Environmental > Terrestrial > Soil > Wetlands > Peat | place... | reverse complement strand
GCTTACTTCCAACGAAACGCCGAGCGCATGCGCTACCCCGAGTTCCGTCGCCAGCATCTCTTCGTCGGCTCGGGTGTGATCGAAGCCGGCTGCAAAACCGTGATCGGTAGCCGCCTCAAGCAGTCCGGCATGTTCTGGACCGTTCGCGGCGCCAACGCCATCATCGCCCTCCGCTGCTGCCGGCTCAGCGGTCGCTTTGAGGATTATTGGGAGGCCAGGCGGGCTTGATCCCCACTTTCATGTCGCGCACCCGGTATCGACGAGGAAAAATTCGATGTCTCTCCGACTGTGCTTGAAGCACAGCATACCTCTACTGAGAATAGCCACGGCGCCCAGAGTTAGGGGGCTGGCGAACAAACTTGCGTTTACTCGCGATCAGCGGATGAGGCTCCGATGGGCTGCTTGTAGGGCACAAGCTGGTTGCCGGGGGCGGCGATCGGCAAAGATCATGGCGCGATTATAGCGAGCGCGGCTGCGGTAATTGCCAATTGCGAAGTAATCTGCGTCCAGTCGCGCAGCCCGCGGACGAAGGCTCCGGTAGGGATTTTGTAGGGCACGATAATCTGATCACCGGGGTACAGGTGGATTCGATCAAACTTTGTCCCTGTGAAAAGGCCGTTGACGTTGTTAGCGGCGACCACAACACCATTCGCGCGCAACACGAAGGCGTGATGCATGTCCGACTGCGGCTTCCCCTTACCGGCTATATCGAGGTATGCCCCGGCAGTATTCCGGGGCTCGAAGATAAACGATCCTGGATTGTAAACATCACCTACCACCGAAACGGTGGAAGGAGTATGAGGAATGCTCAGCCGGTCGCCGTCCTCCATCGCCATGTCGGGGAAATCGGTGAGGGTTTTGTCCTTGGGCTTGACGGGGAGGGCGAGTCGACCACTGGCGCGCGTGCTACGCAGTCCCGTGATGATCGCTTCTTGCGCCGCCAGCATTTGCGGCAAGTCGCCCGGATTGGTGGACGCTGCCACCGACATCGCCGACTGCCGGATCTGCACCTCCATGGTATTCGCCAATTCGTCCAAACTCTTTTGTTGATCGACCCTTGCCGATTCGCGAGTGAATTGCGAACCGTAAACATAGGCGTCGGGAGTCAGACCGCCGGCCCGCTGCAAAACGGAGTGAAGCGTTTCGTTGCTCTCGAGCTTATAAACGCCGGGACGCACCACCTCACCTTCGACGATCACGTACTGCGACCGCTCTGTCTGGGGGACAGTGATATCGCGCTGCGAGAAGATGGTTACGATATCCCCCGGCTCCAGTTCCAGGTTGCTGGCTTCGTCATGTTCAAGGATTGCCTTGCGTGGGCTCATCCAAAGAAGCTTGGAAGTCAGGTCGACGGGGTTGACCCGCTGAATGATGGCGTAGTCCCAATTGATTTCCGGAGCATAGCGCCGCACATCCTCGGCGATGTCTCTGACCGCGTTCGGGTTGGGATTATTTGGGTTATTCGATGCGGTCTGAGAGGGCGGTTGGCTCCCATTCGTCCCAGTGCCAGTTCTAGACAAGTCATTGCCGGACGGATTTTGATCGTTTTGCAAGTAGAGGGAATCCGTCAGATTTGACGAACCTGTGGTCTCGGGCAGGTTGCTTTGAGAGTTGCCGTTTGGAGTTACGGGCTGCATGGTTTGATTGGACCCGGCTGCATTGGATGTTGTGCCATTGGCTTGTTGCTGATTAAGAGTCCCTTGACGGGCGTTCTGTGAGGGCGGAGTGCTAATCGGGTACTCGGTCGCGCTCCCATTGACGATGGCGGCGCGATTGCGCCAGTAGCGACGAGTGAGCAGCGCCTGCGCGTCTGGAATCAAATCGCGCACACGCATGCCCGGCTTCCAGGGATAACGACCAGGGTTGGCGACGTTGCCTCTCAAGGTAACGGTATCCTCGAACCTCGGAACGATGGAGAACACACGAACGATATCGCCATCCTTCAGCACTAGCGCGCGCGATTCTGCGTCGTAAGGAAACTCCAGAGTCTTACGAGCCCGGTGATCCACAAAGCGATCAATTGTTATCTTGCTAGTGTCCGCGACGGTGCTCAGGTTGCCGGCGATTTCAATTAAGTCGCTCAGAGTGGAGTCACTCTTCGCTTCGTAGATGGCCGGTGAATTCACTGATCCCGCGATGGCAACCAGTGGGCCCACATGGGGAATGTAGAGAACATCACCGGGCTGGAGACGGACGTCTTTTGACTTATCCCCCTTGATCAGGAGGTCGTAGAAATCGAAATCGGTGATGGTAGCGCCGTCGCGCCGCACCTGGATGTGCCGCAGCGATCCCTGTGGGGTGGGCCCCCCGGAAGCGAAAATCGCGTTCACCAGAGTGCTGAGCGAGCTGATGGTATAGGTGCCGGGATAGCGAGCATCGCCAACAACAATTACCTGAATGGAGCGAAGCCGGCCAAGGGTTGCGGTGACGTTGAAGTTCTTGAAGATCTTCGAGATCCCGCTTTTCAGGTGTGGTTCCAGATCTCCGTAGTGGATGCCGGCAACCGATATCTCTCCCACCTGCGGGACGTATATTTGCCCGGAACGGTCAACGGTGACGCGCAGGTTAGCTTCAATTTGGCCCCAAACCTTAACCTGTAGTTCGTCGCCCGGGCCAATAATATAATCGCTCGGAATCTCCATGAAATCGACCGGAGCGAAGGTGCTTGGAGCCTGCACGAACAACGACTGGCCAAACAATGGCAGTGGGCGACCGAGCGAGTCAGCCACCATCTGTTCGAATTCCGTCTCCGGCCGGGTCGGCGCCGGACGCCGCCAGATTTGTGAGGGATTGAGCGGAGGCCTGCTGGGGGTGTACTGGTCCGGGCTGAAACCGTAAGGGCTGGTCAAGACCGGCGTGCGCGTCACGGAATTATTCCCGAATTGCCCGTTGTATCTCTGACCTTGCCCAGCGTTGCATTGTGCGCTTCCCGCCATCGTTGGGTCGGAGCAATCCACGGTCGTGCCCTGGGAGCTGTTCTGCGAATTACCTTGATTCCCCTGAGAAAGGCCTTGAGACGAGTCTTGAGAAAATGGATCGTCGAGGGATTGCGAAAAACACAACCCAAAAGAAAAAAGGACAAACACAGCCAGCGGCAGCAGCTTTTGCATGATGGATTCAAAGATCCTACAGTCCCAGAATGATCGGGGTCAAACCCTGGCTATTCTATCAAGTGCGCGATGCAGGATGTGTTCGTGTGAAAGAAACTATGATAGCCGCGCGGTCAAGCCCCGACTGCACGCTTTGTGATTGATTCGGGCACTGGGCAAGTGATCGAGTCGCATTACCTCGCGTCCTTTTCGGCGTCCTCCTCCTCGCTCGTTCCCCAATGCGCGAAGGTCGCCACGTTCTCCAAATGAGGTTGCCCGAGAAACGAACGGACTGTCAAGGATGACGTTGGCAAGGTTCGATGCGGCTGACTTTGGGACGTTCTTTCGAGGCCAATGCTCTCTACCTCTACGCGGAAGATCGTTCGTCTGGCCTGACTTGGTTACGGCGTTCCAACGCCAGTGCTTGCAAGAATCATGACAGAACCTGACTCTCGCCACCCTGCACTACCGGCTGTTCTTGCTGCCCGGCGAACAACCCCGCCACCAGGAATGTCCGGTGCCGCGACTCCGCGGTTCTTCACTGCTACGAGGCCTGGCCGCTGACATTCTCAAAAAGCTTCACCGATTCAAAGCTCTCGGATCCTGAAATCGTGTTTTCACGCCAGATTCAAGTAGTAGAATCCCAGCTGGTCTCTTACGGCAGTCGATTGCTCTAACCAATGTCTATCTTGTCGCGAGAGGAAATATGACGTGAAAAAATGCCGGCGGTTCACCTACATTGCAGAACGAGGAACGTGGAAAGGGCGCTTGGATGAGCAGAGGACGAAAAGTTCTTGTGACCGGCTCTTGCGGTCTAATCGGATCGGAGGTGACGCGCTGGTTCGCGCGACTGGGATTCTGCATCACCGGAATCGACAGCAACCATCGAGCCGTTTTCTTCGGATCCGAGGGCGACACAAGCTGGACGCTCGGACAGTTGCAGTCTGAGATTCCGGACTACCGCCACGTCGCGATCGATATCCGCAATCGCGAAGCGGTCCTGGCCCTCATGAAGGAACTGAAGCCCGACCTGATTATTCACACCGCGGCCCAGCCGTCGCATGATCGCGCCGCAGCGATCCCGTTTCTCGATTTCGAAGTGAATGCACTGGGAACGCTTCACCTGCTCGAGGCCGCGCGCGGTTTTTGTCCCGAGTCGCCCTTTATTCACATGTCGACCAACAAGGTGTATGGGGACCGGCCCAACACACTGCCGCTCGCCGAACTCGAAACACGCTGGGACTACGCGGACCCCGCTTTTGAGCACGGCATCGCAGAGGATTTTTCGATCGACCAGAGCAAGCACTCCCTATTCGGTGCATCCAAGGTCGCGGCCGACGTCATGGTGCAGGAGTACGGCCGCTATTTCGGCATGCCCACCTGCTGCCTGCGCGGCGGATGCCTCACGGGCCCGAATCACTCCGGCGTAGAGTTGCACGGATTCCTCAGCTACCTGGTGAAATGCAACGTGGAGGGGCGCCAGTACAAGGTCTTCGGATACAAAGGCAAGCAGGTGCGCGACAACATCCATTCCGTGGATGTGGCCAGCTTCATGTACGAGTTCTCGAAGTCTCCGCGCGTCGCCGAGGTCTACAATCTCGGTGGTGGGAAATCTAACTCCTGCTCTATCCTGGAAGCATTCCGTATGGTCGAGGACGTCACCGGCAAGAAGATGAACTGGCGCTACGTTGATGAAAATCGAATTGGCGATCACATCTGCTACTACAGTGACCTGCGGAAGATGCAAGCGCACTACCCCGAGTGGAAAATCGTCAAGACACTGCCGATGATCTTTAAGGAGATCGCCGCGGGTTGGAAGCAGCGCCTGCCGGTCAGTGCCTTATGAGGATCCTCATCTCCGGGGTTTGCGGCTTCGTGGGAAGTGCGCTCGCTCAGTGCCTGCTCGAACGGGTGGAAGGCATACGTGTAGCGGGCATCGACAACCTGATGCGTCCGGGTGCGGAAACGAATCGGGTGCGAATCGAAGGGCTAGGCGTCGAATTCATTCACGGGGACCTGAGATCGGCCAGCGACATCGCGGGTCTGCCCGCCTGCGATTGGGTGATCGACGCAGCCGCCAATCCCAGCGTGCTGGCCGGCCTCTCCGGCTCCGGAAGCAGCCGCCGGCTCTTCGAACATAACCTGGCTGCACTCGGCAACGTACTCGAATACTGCAGCGAGCACAAGGCCGGGCTGTTACTGCTCAGCAGCAGTCGGGTTTACTCTATTCCCGCGCTCGCCGCTATCCCCTTGTGCGTGCGCGCCCATGCCTTCGCCCTTGACCCAACGGCTCCGCTGCCCCGCGGGCTGAGCGTGGACGGTATCGGAGTGGACTTTTCCACCGCCGCGCCGGTTTCTCTCTACGGAGCTACCAAGCTGGCCTCGGAAATCATGGCCCTCGAATATGGCGCCGCGTTCGATTTCCCGGTATGGATCACGCGTTGCGGCGTGCTCGCTGGCGCAGGACAATTCGGCACGCCGGCCCAGGGCATTTTCGCCTTTTGGGTGAACGCGCACCTGCGGCGCCGACGGATTTGCTACATCGGATTCAACGGCACCGGCTACCAGGCGCGGGACGCGTTTCACCCTCGCGACCTTGCGGCCCTGTTGGTCGCTCAAATGCGCACGGCTCGATCCGATGGACAACGCGTCTATACGGCCGGCGGCGGTCCCGCCAACATGATGTCGCTCGCACAGCTCACCACCTGGTGCGACGAACGATTCGGGTGCCATGTCCCGTTCCTCGATCCGGAACCACGCACGTATGACATCCCGTGGGTGGCGATGGACAACACCGGGGCAGCCAGGGATTTCCGCTGGCATATCGAGATGTCTTTACCTGCAGTTCTCGAAGACATCGCACAACATGCCAACAACCATCCGGACTGGCTGGAATTGAGCCGCGCATGAAATCGCAGCTGCCCGCTTCCCACGAGCCGCTCCATTTGCTCTCCGTGGTGATTCCGGCCCAGAACGAAGAGGGCTGCATCGCCGCCACCGTCGAGCACCTCCACCTCGAATTGCGCTTGCAGCGGATTCCGCACGAAATCGTGGTCGTCGATGATGGCAGCACGGACTCCACCTGGAGCGTGCTCCAGGCGATCCACACTCGCATCCCGGAATGCAAACCGATCCAAAACCTCGGCGCCCACGGCTTCGGGCGCGCCATTATCCAGGGTTTTAGTCACGTAACCGGGGACGCCGTCGTTGTGATGATGGCCGATGAATCCGATGACTGCCGCGATGTGGTTCGCTACTGGCAGATCCTGGGCCAGGGTTGGGACGCCGTTTTCGGCTCTCGCTTTGTTCGCGGCGGAGGCGTGATCGACTATCCTCGGCTTAAGCTCCTAATCAACCGCTTGGCAAACCTGTTCCTGCGCCTACTGTTCGGCGTTCATCTGAACGACTTCACGAACGCCTTCAAGGCTTACCGGCGAACCGTGATCGAAGGCTGCCGCCCGTTCCTCTCGACGCACTTCAATCTCACGGTGGAACTACCGCTGAAGACCATCGTGCGCGGATATTCCTGGACGATGATGCCCATCACCTGGCGCAACCGACGCTCCGGCGAATCGAAACTCAAGATCAAGGAGATGGGCAGCCGCTATCTTTTCGTCGCCCTCTATTGCTGGCTGGAGAAGTACTTGAGCCGCGGGGATTACAACAACCCTGGGCGCAGCGCCAGGCCCGCCGATGGACCCTAAGGCACCGCGATGTATCGGATAGGATGAGTCAAATGGCTGCTCCGGCAGTGGTACCCGCACGAGACCCAGTCTTTTCGTCACTGCGGCTCCTTACCTATCCCACCTCGTCCATGGCTGGATCGAAGTGCGGAGGTCACGGCTTTGCCGCTATGACAGTGAACTGCTTGCCAAACCAATTTCGAGGCAAAAAGGCACGAAAATAGAACCACAAGAAAGCAGCCCGATACTAGGACACATTGACCATGGTGCACGGAAGCAACCGGTACAGCACGTATTCAGCATCCTCAAATACTCACGAACGACTTATGAGATGTCAACTGGTGGTGTCGTTTTTCGGTCAGGCGCTTGGTCTGATACCTCGACCGGGATCTGCCAAGGTTTCTCATCTACCGAAGTCTCTTACGCTAACCATCTTGGGGGGCTGGCGGAAGATCCGAGACCACCGACAACCTCAAGACGACCCCGAGCGACGTTTCGAAAGTAGATGGGCGGGATCGGTATCTGTAGCAGAAGTGACTCGATGAGCCGACCGAGCACGCTCTTGGGTTGCGTCCTAACCCCGTGGGAAGATGCCTTGACGAATTGTTATCAAGGAGATCAAAGGTAAGAAGTCCACCGTCCCGGCGAGCGTTTGACGAGCCGCATATCCCAACCTTCCGGATTCACCGGGATGGTAACCGTTGTTCCCACTGGCGCGGCTTCAAAGCGCTTTACATATTCCGCAAAATGCAGGTCCAGAAGGGCTGGGTGTCTCCAGTCGCGAAGGATCCCGAAACACATCAGGATCAGAAGGCAAACCGAAACAACCTTAAGAAGGGCAGGCTGGCTGCGGAAACACCATAGGAGTGACCATGCGAAGGCAAGCACGGGGAAAAACCAATAGCGAGTGGTGCCCGCGACCGCCAGCACTTCCCAGACAGAAACTCCGGCGGGCGGATGAACCGTGGGAGAAATGAGCGAAGCGGCAAGGAGCATGGTGGAAAGAAGAAGAAAAAGTTTCATTTCCACGGCCGACTTGACAAAACAGATTGCGACAATCGCAGTTCCGCCAATAGCTACACAGAGGAGGAGGATGAAAAGCAGCGCGGGAGAAATGAGTGAACCGGCAAAAAGCAGCGGGCGTGAAGGCGCTGCTAGCCGGTTGTGACCCAGCAATGTCCCAAGGTAGATCTGGCTGGCAAGTATGCGTGTGAACCATGCAGGGCTGGCGCCTAGGGCGTAATGGGGGCGGCTGGAGAATCCCTCGTTCAGCAGCGCCCACGCTTCAACAAGACAGAGCACCGCAGTAGCACCAGCTGCCACCCACCGCCAGCGGTCACGATGCCTCCATGCAAGGAAAAGCGCGATGGGCAGTAGGAAGATGCAGAACGGCCCCGTCAGGCCACAGAGCAGCAGGACTGATATATCGAATAGCCGGCCCACGGAACTTCGCGGTGTGGACGCTACAAGCAGGAGGAAGGCGCACAAAGCCAGCACCCATTGTGAATTGGAAATAGTGGCGCTCAGTTCTCTGCAACTCGGCAGCACCAGATACATGCCCGCTAAGGAGGCGCGGACATGCAGATTGCCCCACACCGAGGACCGGGAGGAGAGCAACAGGTTCACGGGGAGAGCTTGCACGGTGATCGCAATGAGGTTGAGCACCAGAGGGGCTAGGGATAATGGTGCAAGCAGCGCGAGCGAAGCTGCAAGGGACGGGAGAATTTGAAGGTATCCATTATAGGTGCGGAACAGCGCAGGCCACCATCCAAGGTTGTAGGCGTTCGCAAACCAGACGCTGCCATCCTCGGCCCAGAATTGGGCGTGGAATATCGCGTCCGGCCGCCTCGAGACCAACACCGCACAGGCGAGCAGGAAAAATGCGCCGTGCTGCCAGGAGCTAAGTTCCATCTCCTGCTGTTGTTGCTTTGCTGTCGCGTCCATTGAGGCGTCCCTTTTCAATGTCATTTGAAAGCGCCGCTCAGCCGGTGTCCGAATCGTGTGGCCGGGCGCTCGATCAGGTAATAGCTGCCCAGCGCAAGTATTAGAGGTTTAGCGGGCAGTGGCTCTAGTTTATTGTGCCCTGACTAAACGTGCGAGTTATCCGGTAGTGGGTCAGCATGACGCGCGGATCGGTAGCGCTCCTTTACGGCCTTTGGCCAACTATCAGAAACTGCCTGCCGAATATTCGCCAGGCGATCGGAAGCGAGAGATATGCTTGCAAGCACGCGATCGGGTACTCCTTGCCGTCCGACATCGTATAGGGTAGAAAACGGTCTCGACAGAATTCAATTTTGAAACCGCACTTCGTGAGCACTTCCGTAAGAGCTAACTCGGCCAAGGGAAGATAGTGGTCGAAGAAATCCCAGTATGCTCCGGGCAGGTGCTTGATGTTGGGGCCCATCGCGATCAGTCGACCACCAGGAGCAAGAGCTCGGTAGGCGTGCTGCAATGTCTGATCCAGAGCCTTCTTTGTAGGAAGGTGTTCTAGGAAGTTGCTGGTGAACACAATGTCGAGACTCCCGGACGGCAGCCTCCAGGATTCAGAACAATCTTGCTGGATGATGGTGACCCCGTCCGCCGCAAACCGCAAGGCATCTGGGTTCAGGTCCATTCCAAGTTTGCGCCCACACCGCACGGCATTGATGAACTCACAGTGCCCGCACCCGAGATCCAGAACGGAGGCATGGCCTGGAATCCATCTCCCAAAAAATGAGCAGAGCTCATGCCATACACGTTTGCGATAGGCCGCTTTACCCTCAAAGCGCGACGCGTATAGCTGTTGCAGATCCGTCGGTGAATGCGGCTGAGCGCTCAAAGAGGATTCTCACTTTCGCCAATCATGGCAGGAGTTTTCAAAATACTACTACTCGCTTAGCACCTTGAGAACCAGATTCTTTTCCGCGTCCCGCGCTGAGGAAACATCTTGGGAAGTAGGGCGCATAATTCTTCGATAGTCCAAACGTGATTCGACAAGCCGCTTCCCAACGCTGGAGTCACGCGCAACGTGGAGTGCTCGCGACAGAAGTTGTAATACATAAACCAGATCGCTACAGCCGCCGCATCGTTCTCAATCTTCTTGGAGAACGCATTTGTTAGGCGAGTGAAACGGCGAATGCTCATCCGCATCGAAAGGTTCTGGCGTTCCACGAAACTTGTACTCACGTGCTTCGAGTCGGGATTCCCGCTCACAACCTTCATGTCGCATCCGATACAACGAGCGGGAGAGTAGCGGGTTTGGTTCTCGTTGACCGCCCCGTAAATTTTTCTGTAGCTGCGCGTAATCAATGTCAGCGCCTAATGCGTTTCTACAGCTTGCAAATACGCTCTGTGTCCGTCAGGTGTGATCTGCACGCGGTTATTGATCCGACTGGCGCCCAGCCCAGATCGCGACGGCCGACTAAGTATGAGACGCAAAGCTTAGAAAGGATTCACGGACGGCGGAAAGGGCTGTGGAAATTATCACTACTGTCCGGCTAAGTTTTCTGGCAGCTGGTCTAACTCGTTGAAAGTAAGCCCGATAACGCATGGTCGAAGCAGGAACGATTTGAATGGAAACAGGCTGGATTTGACCTCTTTCCGCCTGTCCGTGGGGTGAAAACAATGACGGTTGAACTCTGGACGCACCGTCTTCTCGCAACTGATGCAACATCTCCCCGAAGTAGAACCACACCAGCAGGTCGATGGGGCGCTTCATGTTGGTGACGAAGACCCGATAGATATACTGCGAGCTCCTTTAACGAAACGAATAGCTGCTACAGGTCTTTAGCGGCGGGAAGCAGTTGTCAGATTTCGGTCACATTTACTCCTTCCTCTCCAAGTAATCTAGCGGGCGGCATCACGATTACCGACAATGCCGCCGTTAGTCCGCAAACAGTCGCTCTGTCGGGTCTCGGTGCAACGGCACCCGATTTCAGTGTTGGGGCTGGGTCGGGATCGTCAGCCTCACAAACCATCAGTGTCGGGCAAAGCGCGAAGTTTCGTTTGGTGGTTAGCCCATCGGAATCTTTTAGCGGAGCGGTCAACCTGAGTTGTAGCATTAGTCCTATCGCGACCCCGGCGCCGACCTGCAACTTCTTGTACGGGCTCAACTACCTCGTTCTACGTTATGGAAATGTCTACGGGCCGCGACAGAGTTCCCATGGAGAAGCGGGCGTCTTTGCGATTTTTTGCGAGCAGATGTTGGCGGGAATTCAGCCCGTGATTTATGGGGATGGTACCAAGACGCGGGACTACATTTTCATCGACGACGTGGTCGGCGCGAATCTTGCGGCCCTTGACCGGGGAGATGGCGAGATATTTAACATCGCCAGCGGACTGGAAACGAGTGACCAACAGGTTTTCGATGTGATCCGCGATCGGCTTGGCAAAAGCGATCTAAGAGCACAGTACGTCGCAAGACGGCCGGGCGAGATCGAAAAGATTTATCTGGATGTCCGCAAGGCGTAACGAATACTGGGGTGGACGCCGCAGGTTGCGCTGAACGAAGGAGCCCGCCGCACAGTGAGCTATTTCCAGCAGGCGGCAAACAAAGTCACTGCGCAGCGTTAAAACGAGATCAAGCGCACTCGCTCTCGTGGACCCGCACTCACTGCGTGCGTGTCTGAACGGCTTCAGGATGCGGCTTCGCCCTCCTGAGAAGCAAGGGAAGAGGCCGGCGGTCGGGATAGGATCTGCTTCGTCAATTGTTCCACCTCTGCGACCAGGAGCGGCAGGCGAGCGGCTACTTTCTGCGATAATCCTTCGCCGTGCTCGAAGCATTCTCCCGCAAGAGTTACACAGAAGGCTTGCGGTGTGGTGCCATAGAGCTGGCAGGCCAGGCCGAGGGCTTCGGCGGGAGAGAGTTGATGGGAGAATTGGACTCTCGCCGGGGGCGCAGCGACGGGCTGGCGGCATATGTCGCCAGGCTCACCGTCCCGGCTTGCATCTACAAAAATCGCAGCCTCTGCGCGACTGACGGATTCCGCAACCTCGGGCAGGAGTTGTTGAAGCCGCACGACCTCTACTTCCGGTGATGCCAACCTACAGCGCAGTTCGTCGGCGATAATCCAGCCGACGCCGTCGTCGCTGCGCAACGGGTTGCCGTACGCGACAATGAGCACCCGAGGCATTTCGTTGGCGATTCAGCCGCGCGTTACCTGGTCTGCGTTACCCGGTCCGCTCAACATGGTCCAATAATTCTCCACTGGGGCTGAGCAGTTCAATGCGGAGCGCCATTTGGCCCAGCGCATGAGTTGAGCAGCTCAGGCAGGGATCGTAGGTGCGAATCACCGCCTCCACACGGTTCAGCATTCCGGGAGTGAGGTGGTTGCCACGTACGAAGTGTTTGCCCACCTGCAGAATGCTGCGGTTCATCGCCAGATTGTTGTGTCCGGTGGCGATGACCAGGTTGCACCAGCGTATCAGGCCCTGCTCGTCAATTTTATAATGATGAAACAGCGTCCCGCGCGGAGCTTCGCAGGCGCCGACTCCTTCGAGTGCATTGGGCCGCGCCACCGCGCGCACCCGCTGGGAAAGAATTTCGGAAT
>Ga0181521_10006746_pt1 | contig 12300 bp, 20 predicted proteins | sample PEATcosm2014_Bin_32_FD_119764 | JGI IMG/M metagenome (GOLD analysis project Ga0181521, IMG submission 119764) | Peatland microbial communities from MTU Mesocosm Facility, Houghton, MI, USA - PEATcosm2014_Bin02_60_metaG | ecosystem: Environmental > Terrestrial > Soil > Wetlands > Peat | place... | reverse complement strand
TATTGTATGCCAAGATCGTGAACTTGTTAGCGTAGTTTTGTCTAATGGGTTTACTGTGGTTTAGCGGTGTCGTTCGGCGGCGTTCGTTCCAAGGTTTAGCAAGTGAAAGCGGCGGCCACTTCGATCCAATTGTCAGCTGTTGGGATGGTCGCCGGAAATGTCGTGGTCGTAGCGGCGGGGACGACGCCGGAGGTTGAATAAATGCTAAAATTGTATTTATCCCCGGGGAAAAGGTATGTGAAGCCATCGGCCGGGGAGCAGGGAAGCTTCTGACAATTTGTCGGCGTATCTGTACCCTCTGTGCCAAAAGTAGCGATGAGAAAATAGCCCGAGGTTGGGCAAGATGTTGTCCCTATACTACTAGATGTTGTCTCTATAGTACTAGTCATACTACTGCCCGATGCTGTACATGGTTGGGAGGTTGTGGGGATAGTTATTCCCGACACGTCGAACATATAGAAATCGAAAACTATGTCGTTAGCGGCTGTCTGAGGCGCAGAGTTTAAGTACACAGTAACCGTGTCCTTGCCGCTCGAAGGAACGGTGGCATAATAGATAGCGGAACATCTGTTTAAGCCAGACGATGTTCCCCAAGTGAACTGTGAGCCACACTTTCCGATCGCCTGTATATAGGATGAACCAAGGGAATCTGTGATCTTAACACTGTTCCAGCTGTTCGTTGTCGTAGGGTACAATAGATCGGCGTATGTATCAAGAGCCACGACGATTACATCTCCCTTCGACACTGCCGAGAAGGTCGCTGGTGCAGTGGAGCAGGGGTAAGTAACACCTGCAAGTACGTATTCGTAACTGCAGGTGTTACTAATACCACCCGCGATAGGACCCTGGCGGACTTGCGGGGCGGTAGTCCACGATGAAGTTACGGTTACTTGGGCGCATCCTGTTCCAGCTATCGAGAATGTAAAAGTCGGCGTACTGCCAGAAAAGAGGTTTATGCAGTTGTTCACCGTGGCTCCACCGGAACCTGATACAGTAGCCGGCCAAGAAGCAGAAGCAGACTGGCCTGGCGTTAACGCAGGAATAACATTACACTCCCAAGTCCCCCCGTAAACACCGCAATCACTTGAACTCCACCCACCCGTATAGGAGATACCCGGGCTGTCGGCTCCAGGAGCGGACATGCCGGCTACCGGCTTATCCTGTATCACCCACCCATTACCCGACTCCTGCGCACACGGTACACTTGCGAAGTTCGTGACGGATACGGTCACCGTGACCACTGTACCGGATGCAACCGAAATTGTAGTCGGTGGATCTTGCATACCGTTGTACGTAATCGTCTTGTTAAACACCAAGTCACAGAGTGCGGAAGTAGTAGTTACAGTGGTGACTGTGACTGACGCGCAATCGGAGCCCGTCTGCGGGGGGTTAACCCCGAATGAGAAGTTCGCGCAGTTCAGGTAGGAGCCGGCCGCTGATGCGGTGGCCGTTATGGATATCGTGCTGCTCGAATTTGGCCCGATGAAGTATGACTTGCAGGTCACCGTCGATAGGGTCGTCTTGCACGTCCAGCCGATGCCGCTCCCCGTAGGGTTCGAGAAGCCCGATGGGAGAGTGTCGGTGACCGTGGTCGGCGCAGTGTAGGCGGCCATGTTTCCGCACGGGCTGGTCCCGGTGTTCGTCACGGTCACCGTGAAAGTGACGGTCCCGCCTTCCTGCACGGAGCTGGGGTCGGCGGTCTTGGTGATCGACAGGGCGCATCCCGTCGGCGTTGATGTGGGGCTTACCACTTGCGATGTGGCGCAGTATTGATAGCTCGGATAGTCACTGTACTGTGCCGTGGCGCAGTTATAGACAGTGCTTCCAGCCGCGCCGGTCACAGTGGCGGAGATGGTCATCGTCATCGAGTATCCCGCCGGAAGCGAACCCGCCAGTCCAGTGGAACAAACCGCGCCGGCGGCTTTCAACTGGCAAGTCCAAAGCGAAGGGTCACTGGACGTTGGAGCCGCGGTGAACATCATGCCCGCCGGAGTGGGGTCCTTTACTTTAACGGGGCTAGCGGGGGCTCCTAGGATGCAGGGGGTGGTCCCGATGTTCCTTACCGTTATAGTCACCGTGGCCGACTGGCCGCTGACCAGCGGATTTGGCGACATGGACTTGTCGACTGAGAGATCGCAAAACCCGTTGTACGATGCAGACGCCGTGGTTTGGGGTTGAAAAGTCGCGGTGGGTTGGAAGGTGGTTGCAGGCTGAGGCTGGAAGGTCGCAGTGAGGCTCGCGGAAGGGAAAACCGTTGCGGTTAGCTGCTGCGGCGAGATGCCGGAAGCCACAACGCTGCTTGGTAGTGAGCTAGAACTGGAGAGAAGAATGAAGACGCAGAACACCAGCAGTAGAACAGCGGACTTGCTCGGCAATTAAAACGGCATCTCCGCAAGATGGACGACGAGAATTAACCCAGACCGTGAACTTGTTAGCATAAGTTTGTCAAATCGTTACTGTGGTTTGGGGGTCTCTCAATGCACCGCTTTACATTTATGGTTATGCTTTTCGGCGGTTACGTCCAATTATCAAGTCGAATGAATCCCAGATTCTGAATAGTATTAGTTTCGGTCGCTACTGCCTCTAACTTATTGTTACGTCGTATGTTAACTAAGAACTACGGGCCCATCGAGTCTATGTTCTGCCCTGAATGTTCCGCTCCGTTAGAATTAGAATCGTTAACTTACACTTGGCACCAGGAAAACATGGAAGCTAACGTAACCTACCTTTGTCCGAAATGTAAGCTAACCTTCGATAAGGAAGGAAACCGGTTAAGACGCAACCTAACGGTGGAGGAATTAGGATTATGACGGAAGAACTGTGTCCGTGGTGTCATGGGGTTGGCGGCCAGTGGGAAGTTGCCGTAACTAAAACTAGAGATATTCAACTCTTTGAGAACTGTAGAATATCTCTAATGACCTCTCGTTCTACTGTGATTCTGTAACCATTCGTTTATCATAGTCGCGAAACGCGTCGTACTTCGATTACGGTCATGTCAATTGTCATGATGAAGGAATCGATAGATAGAGAGCGTTGTGAACATGAGTACGCCGACGATAACACTTGGAAATGTGAGAAATGCGGTCACCAAATCCTGCCCGACATCATGGGAAAGATCGCTAAGATCGGTTCGGGAAAAATAAGGTCCACAAACGTGTAACTAGAGCATGATTTGTGAGAAGTTGGTTCAGAAATGAGCGGCCAAGTTAAGATCAAAGCTGTTGAGGTTGCCTCATGCCCACAGAATTCTCGGCGTCATGTGCATCAACTTCTCCATCCAACAGATACGGCTGAGCACTGTTCCTCATCTGATCGGGAGGTTTCTCCATCGGACACAGAGAGAATCATGCTTGCCGTGGTCGAGTCCAGACCAAATATGTTTACAAGTGCCAAAGAGGTTGCGCGGAGGATGTAATGGTTACCGTTGCGCGTTAAGGGCGTAAAATTCCCTCATCTGGGGTTTACGCTGCTGAAGCATACGGTCCTCGATTCTAGGTACAAGTTCTCCATTAGCAATGGAGTACCGCTCATGGCACCAGTCACAGGTCAGCCAATCGTCTAAAGGCCCACCGCAACGCGGACAACGACGATTACGGATAGGGCCGATTTCTGCCTCACGCGTCGCAATGAGTTCAGCAACCGGATCTCGTTCCTCTCGTTTCTCCGTCACCTTGCCGTCCCTGAGGGTGTATTCTCGGTGGCAGAGGTCGCATTGAAGCGTGGATACGTACGCTTCCTTGTCCCGCTCCGTCGTCCTGACATGGCTGATCAACACCAGCTTCTTCTTGCGGCAATGCTGGCACTCGGTCGTCTTGTCTTCGAATATCACAATTGATCAGGCTCAGGCGAGCCGGGACTGGTGCTGGACTCTTAGGGGAACGAGTGAGCCGTCAGCCTGTAGCTCAAGCCATAGAGAGCATTTGTCGCAACGTTTCAACGGGTAGTTATCTTGGCCGAGAAGCTTCTCATCACAATTCGGACAGTTCAATCGAATTCACAATTCTTGCCGTCATCGTTGCAATCAGTTAAGGCGGACGGCGGGGATTACTTGTGGACTCTGTGGTCAGGAAAAGTAAAACCCCAAGGATCGAGGGGAATGAAACGGTTTGGTTAGCGAATACTTTCTTCCGTCTCAGTCTTCAGGTTACTCAGCTCAACTGTTCTAGTTTGCAGCCGAACTTACGGAAACCTATGAACTGTCCAAACTGTACTTGCATGCTTGAACTGGATTCGCTGGAATATCGCTGGCACGGGGAACAAATGATCGCTAGATCAAGTTATTCATGCGCCTACTGTCATCAGGTCTGGATCAAGGACGGGAAGGATCTGGTTAGGCCTATTCCATTGGCAGAGTTTGGAACCGAGTCAAGAGGATGGTAGGTCAGAATGTCTAAACTGGAGGATGAGGAAAGAATCATAGAGGTTCAGTTGCAACCAGGTTCTCCGCGTACTCAGACTGAAATGCTTCATATCCCCTTTGGGGAAGTTTGGCGAATAGTCGATGTTGTTTCTCTTGACAAGGCATCTCCCGATTTCGAACTCGCACTCCACGTCAACTGCGTTCGGCAAGGTGCGGTTAATGCTCTGACGGTCTATGTTGACAATGGTTCAAGGCCAATGTCGGATGCTCTTGCTAACTGTCCGATTTACGATAGCGATTTGGCTTATTTTGTCGCTACGCCGCTTCTGCCACTCACGGAAACGATATCTGTTAAGTTTCGTCTAACGATCAGAAGAACAGTAGATGAAATGCTAGTTAACAACGCCGAGTGTTAGATTATGCGACAGGGTATTGACCGTCGTTTGCCTTTGCAACTTGACCCGTCGCGTCAAGACGATCCAACGCCTTCACGATCTCTTCACGCGTCAACATTCGACCGTTTGATTTCAATTCCTCCAGAATTCCTGCCAAGTCGGAGGGTTGGTGGTTCTGGTTGAGGCGTTCGATGGCGTGCCACAAAATAACGGTGAGTTTGAAAATGGGGAATTCAGTTGTCAATTCAACTTCACGTTTTCAACGTTGTCAGGTGGCAGGTTGCTCAGTAGGAGTTTCATTGACAATGTACTGCCTATCTGCTGCTTTGTCGAGTTTGCCCTGTTTTTCAAGGAAATCCAGAGATGCGAGCACTTGTTTGCGGTTTACTCCCATCGATTTCAGCTCGTTGCATATGTTTGCTAGGTTCGAGGGTTCACCATGTTTTTGGAGTCGAGAGACAACGCTGTAGACTTCGTAAAGACACGGTGGATTTTCTTTTTCCATTCGAAATTCCTCGTCATGTGTCGAACGCGTAGGGTATTTAGCATGAGTCATCGTCGGAGTTTGACTCTGAAATTCACAACAATAAGATGGAACGCATGAACGGAGAACTACGTGACAGAGACGAGTTATGAGAACTCTATAGAAACCAGACACACCAATCTTGACGGGCATGCGCATTTACCACAACTTTGTTCGGCCACACATGGCTTTGAAAGGCAAAACACTAGCTGAGAAAGCAGGAATAGAAGTCAAGGGCAAAGACAAGTGGCTAACCTTGATTCAGAATGCGAGTAAGAAACCATCACATGAAAGCTAGATAGATATACATACATATACCTATATGCATCCTCGTAGAAGGACGCACTCAGTTAAGTAAGCTTGTTACGCGCTTGGGTAAAGTGTACATAGTGCTCTCAGACGAGGTTGAGCGACGACTGCGAATTGAAGTTGTAAAGAGGCTAGGCGGCAAGAAAGGCGATCTAAGCACTGCCATAGAAATGGCTGTCAAGGACTGGCTGAAAAAGGCGGTTCGCATTTGACTGCCGATATTGTTCTCATAAGCAAAACCTGCATGAGTGGTTACCACCATGAATGTCACATTCGCTGCACATGCTCCTGTCACACGTGGGCCTACGCTCAATCGCTCTTGCCACAACGGCTAGGACCGCGCGGGGCACACAAAGACCGTTGACTCTTGGAATATCGGCTTCACTGATTCTCTGAATCTATCTGAAACCCTATCGTTTAAGATGGCAAAATTCGAGCGTATGCGGCAGCACGATGGGTGTTGAGTCCCATTCGGAGTGTTCTGTCGTCGAAGGAACCTTGCTGGCTCTTTTCAACGGGTTCTTTCCATTCGGTACTGGTCGTTTGATTGGCGTTGAGGCACTAATCTCGTTGTTTCCTTCACGTCCCACAGATCCGGTAGGCTGCCCCATCACGATCTACTCCGACCCAGCAACCGCCCGGAGACGCTTCCGTTCCAGCTCGTCCGCAACCATCTTCTGGTGGAGAAGTTCAACCCCCTCACCCAAAATCTCTGTACGCTTGAGGCCGGTTGCAACGAGTTCGTTCGCGAGTCGGGCACGCCGACCGCGCAGCTTAATGTTGATTCTGAAGGTTTCCCGAGTTTCATCAGGTGTTGCAATAGAAAGCATTTTGATTCAAATTAGGTGAATGGCCCCTTACATTAACACGGAGTCGTACGTAGGGTGTTAGCAAAAAATGAGGATTTGCACGAGAAAACTTGGAAAGCCAACCACATGATTATTTTTCGGGTTGTTTCTGATTTCATTTCGGAACATGGTAACGAGTTCACGGTAGGGAATATCCATCGGCATATGCGTAACGAATCGGTTAGGAAGCGGCTAAAGTTCCATGGTCGAACTTGCTCCACGAGCACTATCCAGAAGCATTTGGCCCGATTTGTCCAGGAAGGGAACCTTCGGCAAGTCAGAAGTGGGAGAGTGCCTCTGTTTCGCTTGGAAGAGGGCTTTCGAGATGAAGTCAACAGGCTTTGTGACCTGTTGATGGCCCATGTTTCTTTCGATCGTTGGTCAGATGATCCGGGAATCTCAGGGTCAGCATATGAGTCGGATGATCAGGGTACATTCGCGGAAACGGGCCCAGCTTCTGAAGAAGAAGCAGAAGGAACCGAAGAAAGGGTGGAAGAAACGCGTCCCCTCTTGTCCACCGGGGACAGCGAAGTACGTCGGGTCCCTTAGAGAGCCGACAGGGAAAGAGCATCAGCTGCAATTTAGAGACGACATAGTACGCACTATACTCCGCAGTTTTGCACACAGCTACATAATGCATCTGAAAGAAGAGGACGCGGGTAAGATATCCCCACGGAGAAGGTTAGGCTCTCTCCAATGGATGCTGACCGGGAAGAAAGGCAAGCGTATGCCGCGTCGCTGTCTAATGCAGTTGACAAAATGGCTCAACTTGAAACAGGGAGGAGATTCGACCTTGTTAATCATAGAGTTTAACGTGGCCAGAATGCTGGACCTGCTAAAAACCAACGAAGGGGCTAGATACTTTGCGCACATCTTCACAGACCCCGAATTTCGTCGCGACATCAAGAACCAATTGAACGACTATCGGCGACTCGAAAGGGGCCTAAGACAAAGGATTCCCCCTTGGGACGTCAAGCTCTGACACACAAATCCTGCCAAGATATGTGTTTTTTCTGCGACAACGGTTATAGCCCGAAGCTGTAATCGTGGGCGTTCCTTGATGGTGCTTGAAACCTAAGAGGAAAAAATCGAGTGGGATCATCCAAGCCCTACTATTGGACGGATGCCCGCGTTCATTAAGACAAATACGAATGGAGACCGGCTTATCCGCACGTTCGGTTGAAGCTGCAATACGAAGACTGTTCAGGCTTCAGCTAATTCTACGCAGCCGGCAACGATCAAGGATACAACAAAGACAACTCAAAGGGCGAAGAGGTTTAGTGCAGAACCTGCGAAGATTTCATTCCTACATTCTCCGACCTGGCGACATCGATAAACTGTCGATAAACGGCGTTGACTTCGAACTCTATCACGAGGACACTCAATTACAGTCTCCCAGTAAAGCAAGCCGCATAAGAGAATTCGTAGAAGAGAACTGTGGGAAAGCATACTTCTCGACCGAGATTGTTCAATCCCTTAGGGTGAATCCCGCGGATGTGATGCCCAACGTTCGTCGATTTGAGAAACAAGGTCTCGTCTTTGTTCGCGGATACAGAGAAGCGGACCGCGAGAGCCCATTCGCCAAGGGCTACTTGCTGACTTGGATTGACACCGCTCTGGGGAGGGATGCTGGGATTCGGAAGGCAATTGAAGTTACGGGGGAGCGTCTGATTGATGAGGAAGACCGTAATCCTGTAGTGCGCCGCATCAGAATGATCCGCGACTTGATCGTTGCTGCCTCAGTTCACAAAGAAATCCTGAGTAAGGACTTTCTTCGCGATAAACTGGATTGTTCGGAGAGCGAACTTGACAGAGCAATTCTGAGAACAATGCAGCTCTATTCAGACATCGCTGAGACCAAATTGTTCGACAGCTACCCCCACTTCTACCTCACTACTATTCCCGACGCAGATCTGTCGGCGGCAATTCAACTTAGAGAGAACTATATTCGAAAAACGAAAGGCGCAGCGAACAGAACCGGACACAATTTTGAATCCGTAATCAGTTGGTTCATTGAGCGGACGGCGACCGGAGCGAAGTTCTGGACACAGCAACATCGTGGCAAAGGAATGCACCCGCGCAGAATCACCACCCATCTGATCCGAAGTGTCGGAGACCGACGAGCGAACGCTGAGCTGGACCATGTGTGGGAGGTCTCGCCAGGCCCTTTGCAGCCGCCTACGGTATTTGTTTTGGAATGCAAATCGACCGTCGTCAACCGCCGGACCCTTGATGAATTTCAAAATATTCTTCGATACTCTTTGGATTTTGGCGTTGACACACCGGACGGTCGAGCGATTAGAAACGGCGTCGTCGGAGTTTTCGCTGGCGGGACTTTTGACCCCAGGGAAAGGATTCGCTTGAAAGACGGAACTGTGTTAACTTTGGCTCAGTATGCCGCAAGGTGCAATATTCAACTCATCAGGACAGCAGATTTGAATGAGAAACTCTTGCAACGTGGGGTCGACCAGAAGATTACTGTCCAACGGATTTGTCGAGATTGCAGAAACGAGGAAGAGGTCAAGGAGGTCTTGGATGCGATTTGGGAATCTCCAAAGAATGCAACTTCCATCCTGAATAAAACCGCCATGAAAAACAGGAACATCTTCGAATTGGAACACAAGCTGACAACGCCATCCACTGTCACCGGTAAGATCGTGACGCCCACCATCTCTCCTCAAACGGCTTCCAACTAAGCTAGAGGTCGCACGCGACGCCGCCCAGATTCGTCCATTGACCCATCGCCAGCTCCGAATCCTCGAACACTCACGACGCTCAGAGCACCGACCATTCTAAACACGGTATGCGGGTTCAAACGCTCATCCGTAATGAAAACCAGAGCAGGAAACACGTGTTTAGAACTCGCCCCGGTTGCGTAAAATCTGCGCATAATCAGCGCGAAATAGGGTGTTGGTGCGGGGGCGGGGATTCGAACCCCGGAACCCCTACGGGACAGGGTCCTAAGCCCTCCGCGCATCACTGCTCTGCGCCTTTGACCTGGCTTAGCCCCTTCAATGTGAAGGTTTGGCAACCCCCGCGAACCCGGGCACGAATATCAGGCCAAATAGATTAGCGTACCGAATAAGATCATACAACGGCTCTGTCAGATGATAACGAAGAAGAAAAACGCTGCAACCAGCAGAATTCTGTAGATGCCGAATGGGATGAAGTTGTGTTTCCTCACGTAACCTAGGAATAGTTTGATTGCGGGAATGGCGACGAGGAAGGATGCAAGGAACCCAACCAGGAGTAAGTCTACTTGGCCGGACGAGAATTCGTTGTAGGACATGAGAAGGTCGAACCCTGAAGCTGCTATCATGGTCGGTACTGCCAGAAGGAAGGAGAATAGGACGATTGTTTGCCGCTTCATACCCAAAGCCAAACCGCCCATAATTGTCGGAGCCGACCTCGACACACCCGGTATGACGGACACTGCCTGAAAGACTCCAATCAGCAGGCAGTCACGGTATGGAATCTTGGATATCTCGTCGACCTTCGAGCGTTCTTTGTAGCGCCACTCGAAGAGAATAATGAAGACCCCGCCCAAAAGTAACGCCCACAAAACGATTTGTTCATTCCCGAAAAGTACGTCTTTGAAAAATCTGTAAATCAGCAACCCCACTATCCCTGTCGGAATAAACGCGACAACCAGGCGTTTGAGAACGTCAAAATCCAGGAAATATCGCCAATAGAGCACCACCACGGCCAAGATTGAACCAAACTCCAAAGTGATCTCGAAACTCTTCACAAACGGCGTCTGAGCGATGTTCAACAGCGCGGCTGCGAGAATGGTATGGCCTGTTGACGAAACGGGTAGGAACTCCGTTAGCCCCTCAACCACAGCCAGTATAATCGCATCAAACAAGTCCAAACGTGAACACCGAACTAAACATGCTAGTTCCGAGAGGTTCTCGTCGTGAACCAATTGACGGTAGATTAGTATTATGGTTGGCCGCGACTCAATTCAGGGAATCCTTTTTCAAGGATCAACCCCTCGGAAGAATGGAACAAAGTTGGCAATCAAAATCGACAGCCACACGGCTCTGGTCGTTGTGGATATTCAGAATGATTTCTGCCCAGGCGGAGCTCTTGCAGTCGCGGACGGCGATAAAGTAGTTCCCGTCCTAAACAAGTACATTCAACTATTTCGAAGCTCAGGCGGGCCAGTCATCTACACTCGGGACTGGCATCCACCCGACCATAGCTCATTCAAAACCCAAGGCGGACCATGGCCTCCGCATTGTGTTCAAGGTAGCGAGGGAGCCAAGTTTCACTCCGATCTCTTGCAGCCGGCTGAGGGAGAAATAGTCTCCAAGGCGGATAGGAAGGATGAAGCATACTCCTTCTTCCAAGGCACCGATTTGGCGCATCGATTGAGACGGCTGAAATATCGGCTTGGATTGAGAGGCGGAATCAGGGCGCTCTTTGTTGGAGGGCTTGCAACAGACTACTGTGTTAAGGAAACAGTTCTGGACGCATTGAAGCTCGGCTTCCAAGTTTACTATTTAGACGACGCTTCGAAGGCTGTGAATGTGAAACCTGAGGACTCGAAACTTGCAGTGAAGGAGATGGTTTCGAAAGGTGCAATGGAAGTTAGTCTAGCAGACCTAGCCTCCGAATCCGCTTAGCCTGGGAAGAAGTAGGGTAAGCTTTGCGACGGAGGTGGCGCTGCACCTTCACGATCTGCATAACGTGTTTTCTCTCCCACTTTCACGATGTGGATTAGGTGGTGCTCCGTTAGAACTCTGTATTGGTCTGAGAGACCCAATTGATGCAATGCGTGTTTTACGTGAAGTTTTACGTCTTTAACACCGCAACTTCTTCCGTTAACCGTGTCAGGAATAACGAGCATCTTCCCCTTCACCTGGACCTCTGTCTTCAATCTCTTGTCTAGGATTTCGGCGATATCCTTGCCGACCTTTTTGAGGTCACCCAACTCGACCTCTACCAAGAACCATTGCCTAGAACTAGCTCTCCACATCCTCTTTTACGCGTTACTGTGAACGAACCGAGCCAAACCACACAAAAAACGGGTGCCGTCACGCCAACATTGTAACATCGGTTCAGGTGCGACCGGTTTAGAGGGGCAGGCGAACAATCTGCCCGCATCCCTCGCACCTGAGAAACTCGTAAAGATCATTCCTGAAAAGGAATCGGATCTTTTTCGGGTGCTTGCAAACCTTTACGACATCGAATTGTTTCAACTCATTCACCGAACTAGCAAGTACACCTCCGTTGACGATATTCTGGAGACATGCGTGAAAGTGTTCGAATTCGGAGAGAATAGAATATCGTGCCACAGTTTGACTCGATATTGAAGACGTCGATAGGGCAATCCCTGAGCACGCCCGATTATCCAAGCGTCTAGGGAATGCGGCAGACATGTCAAGGATCACCCGTAGGCATTTTTCCTTGAGTTCCTAGCTTAGACTACCATTTGATGGCGAAAGTATTGAACAAGTAATCGCGGTAAACCTTGCCTAACCTACCTATTCTGCCCGTACGGGGTTGCGTAAAGTTCCGATTCTGCCTATAGTTCCTTCGAGAATGTCTCCGTCTTTGAGGTAAGGACCGCCGGTGAACGCTGCAACTCCTTGGGGGGTTCCGGTTGAGATTATGTCGCCCGGTGTTAGAGTCATACCTTTTGAAGCGTATTCAATTATCGAGTCGATGCGGAAGACCATGTCTCCGGTAGTTGATTGTTGTCTCGTTTTCCCGTTGACGGTGAGCGAGATTTCCAGTTCGTGAGGATTCGGTACCTCGTCAGCCGTGACCAACCAGGGGCCGAGGGGAAATGAGGAATCTAATCCCTTGCCCTTTACCCAGTTCATGCCTAGCTTGGTGGTTCCGTCGGGTTGGCGGGTG
>Ga0181521_10006744_pt1 | contig 12303 bp, 11 predicted proteins | sample PEATcosm2014_Bin_32_FD_119764 | JGI IMG/M metagenome (GOLD analysis project Ga0181521, IMG submission 119764) | Peatland microbial communities from MTU Mesocosm Facility, Houghton, MI, USA - PEATcosm2014_Bin02_60_metaG | ecosystem: Environmental > Terrestrial > Soil > Wetlands > Peat | place... | reverse complement strand
TTTGGTGGACCTGGTGAGATTCGAACTCACGACCTCTTCCATGCCATGGAAGCGCGCTCCCAACTGCGCCACAGGCCCACTGAGGTTTGCTCCCAATATAACACACACCGTCGCCCTCCCCGAATTGACACGCGGGTTTCCCGGCTGCCTACAATGAAACGATGCCGCTTCGGCGTGTTCGCATCTCGGTGCTCGTCGTGTGCCTCGCGTGCGTGGCGCTTTCGTCGTGCCTCGTGCGCCGCCGCTCGTTCAATCGCGCCGCCAACCCCGCCCAGAAACTGCTCGTCGCCGACGAGTCCGCCCTGCTCGACGCCATCGCCCGCGAGTACAATGCCATCCACGATTTCAACGCCACGGTGGATATGGTGCCCGCCCTCGGCAGCGCCGAAAAGAACCAGATTACCGAATATAAAGACATCCGCGCCTACATTCTTTTCCGTAAGCCGGCTTCCATCCGCATCGTCGGCCTCGTCCCCATCCTGCGCAACACCGCTTTCGATATGGTTTCCAACGGCTCCGGTTTCGAGCTCTATATCCCCTCCAAGAACTCGTTCATCACCGGCCCCAACGACCTCGCGCAGCCCTCCAAGAACAAGCTCGAAAATCTGCGCCCCCAGCATTTTCTCGATGCCCTCCTGATCCGCCCCGTCGATACCAGAACCGACAAGCTCCTGATGATCAATCTCACCGACGAAAGCAACGCCTACTACATCATCCTCTGCATCCGCGAAGACGCCGCCGGCAAGCTCCACCTCACGCGCAGCATCTGGTTCAACCGTCTCGATCTGCAGCTCGCCCGCCAGTTGATTTTCGATAGCGACGGCAACATCCTGACCGACGCGCGCTATAGCCAGTGGCGCCCCTACGACAACGTCCCCTTCCCCAAACACATCGAGATCAACCGTCCGCGCGACGAATACGGCGTGGTCATCGATATCGTAAAGATGGACATCAACAAAGGCGTGTCGGATGATAAATTTGTGCTGCCTCAACCGGAAGGAACCACCCTCAAAGTCATCGGCCAGCCCGCGCCTTCGCCTCAAGGACCGCCCCAGTGACCGGCACGCTGGTCCTGGAGAATCTCAAGCACCGTCCTATGCGCAGCCTCCTCAGCCTCCTGCTCATGGGCGTTCCCGTGACCCTCATCCTGGCCCTCGTGGGGCTCACCCAAGGCATGCTGCAGGATGCCCGCGAGCGCCAGCGCGGCGTCGGCGCCGATGTCGTCGTACACGGCACCGCGGCCACTTCCGCCGTAGCCTTCACCGGCGCGCCCTTGCCCGAAGGCTATGTCGATGTCATCGAAAAACAGCCCCACGTCAAGCTCGCCATGGGCGTCCTCAACCACAATATCGATCTTCCCCTGGTCATTTTCGGCATCGATATAAAAAAGTTCGACCAGATGAACGGCGGCTTCACCTATCTCGAGGGCCACACCTTCCAGGGTCCCGACGATATCCTGGTCGATCGCCTTTACGCCTCCCAAAAGCACCTGCACGTCGGCGACGCCATCAGCCTGATGGGCCACAACTGGCATGTCGCCGGCATCGTCGAGAGCGGAAAACTCGCCCGCATCGCCGTTCCCCTCGCCACCTTGCAGGACCTGGATGCCGCTCACAACCACGTCACCTCGATCTTCGTTCAAGCCGACAATCCCTCCAATGCCGATCTCCTTGCGGAAGAGCTGAAGAAGTTGATCCCCGATGCCAGCGTCAACACTATGGCGGACATCGTCGCGATGTACAGCAGCAACAACATCCCCGGCGTAAAAGAGTTCACCCTGGTCATCATGGTTCTGGGGGTGATCATCGGTTTCCTGGTGGTCTATCTTTCCATGTACATGTCGGTGCTGCAGCGTACGCGCGAAATCGGCATTTTGAAATCGCTGGGGGCTTCCAAAGGCTTCATCCTGGCAATCATCCAAATCGAAGCCGTGGTGCTCGCCATCGGAGGCACCATCCTGGGGGTCATCATGAGCTTCGGCGTCTGGTGGCTGATTCGCACCCTGGTCCCGGCGTCAATCCCCATGATCATCGTCCCCTGGTGGTGGCCCATCGCCGGCGCCATCACGCTCGTCGGCGCCCTGCTGGGCGCGCTCTATCCCGGCCTCAGCGCCGCCAGCCACGACCCCATCGAGGCGCTCGCCTATGAATAACGGGCACATGATCGAAACGCGCGATCTGCGCAAGATCTATCGCGTCGGCGAAGTCGAAATCCCCGCGCTGCGCGGCGTCGATCTCGCTGTCGCTCCCGGCGAGTTCCTCTCCATCGTCGGCCCCTCCGGCTCCGGCAAATCCACGCTCTTCCACATCATCGGCGCGCTCACCCCGCCCACTTCCGGCGAAGTTTACGTCGCCGGCAAGGATCTTTCCAAACTCTCCGACGCCGAGCGGACGCGCCTGCGCAAGCGCACCGTCTCCTTCGTCTTTCAGAAGTTCAACCTGCTCCCCAATCTCACCGCTCGCGCGAACATCGCCGTGGCCCGCTACATTGGTGGAAACCCCGCCGAACCGGGCGCGGAATTCGAGGAACTGCTGCGTCTGCTCGGCATCTCGAACCGCCTCGACCATAAACCCAGCGCCCTCTCCGGCGGCGAGCAGCAGCGCGTGGCGATAGCCCGCGCCATCGTCAACCACCCGGCGATTCTGCTGGCCGACGAGCCCACAGGCAATCTGGATACCGAGAACTCGCAAGCCGTGCTCGCCGTCCTGCGCGACCTCAACAACCGCCTCGGCCAGACCATCCTCATGATCACGCACAATCCCGAAGCCGCCGCCTACGGACACCGCACCGTCCACATGCGGGACGGCAGAATCATCGAGAGTGTTGGATAGAGCGAAGGCGTCTATTCACCGCGGAGACCGGAATTGCTTCTCTGTACTCTTCTCCGTTTTTCTCTGCGTCTCAGCGGTGAAGTGAGACGGCTGGGCTTTACGCCTGCCGCGCCAGTTCCAGTTTGCGCTGCCTGAGCCACTGCAAGCGCGACTGGTGCTCCTGCAGCAGCGTGCCGAAGCCCGCCCAGTAGTAACCCACCACGAACAGCAGCAAAAAGGGAATCGCGAAGAAGTTGTAGGTCTCGGCCGCGAAGACCACCATCGCCGCGAAATACGTGCCCACCGCGACTTCCGCGTAGGGCAGCCACCCGCTGCGCCGCCGGTACTTTTTGGCTTCCAGCTTCATGGGCTTGTCGCCAATCGCGTATTTGGGCGTGCGGGCGAAGGCCGTCTCCACTCCGAACAGCGCTTCCAGCACCGCCCGCGTGTTGATGATCGTCAGCCCCACTCCCACAGCCATCAGCATGGGTAGCATCAGGATCGAGCGCTTCCAGTTCCTGGGATACAGTTCCCTCTGCGCCACCACGTAAAACAGGGAAATGGACCAGAACGAGGCCGCAATCAAAGGCAGATCCAGAAACAGCATCTGCCACACGCCCATGTAAAACCGGACAATCATCACCGGCAGCATCAGGGCCGAAACCACGATCATCAGCGGATAGGAAATATTGGGAGTCAGGTGCAAAAACGCTTCCGCCTTCACGCGTTTGGGAATGTCGGCCCGCATAATCGCCGGCAGCAGCTTCTTGGCCACCTGCGTGAGCCCCTTTGCCCAGCGCGATTGCTGCACCTGGAACCCGTGCATCTCCACCGGCAGTTCCGAAGGGCAATCCAGGCCCGGCAGATAAACGAACCGCCAGCCCTTCAACTGCGCGCGGTAGCTCAGGTCCGAATCCTCGGTCAGGGTATCGTGCTGCCAGCCGCCGGCGTCTTCGATCATGCTCTTGCGCAGAATCCCCGCCGTGCCGTTGAAGTTGAAAAAGTATCCCGCCCGCGAGCGCGCCCCGTGCTCCAGAATGAAGTGGCCGTCCAGCATCATGGCTTCCACTTCCGTGAGGAAGTTGTAATCGCGATTGATATAGCTCCAGCGCGTCTGCACCACCCCGACCTTGGGGTCCGCGAAATACTGCACGGTCTTGGCGAGGAACTCCGCCGGGGGGCAAAAATCCGCGTCGAAAACCGCTACCAGTTCCCCGGTGGCCGTCTTCAACCCTTCCTGCAGCGCCCCGGCTTTATAGCCGTGCCGGTTCGTGCGGTGGTGATATTCAATGGGGTGCCCGATGGTGCGGTACCGTTCCACCAGCGCCTCGGCGAACGGCGCCGTATCGTCCGTGGAATCGTCCAGCACCTGGATCTGCAGCAGCTCCTTGGGGTACTCCACCTTCAGGACTTCTTCGATCAGCCGCTCCACCACGTACCGTTCGTTGTACAGGGGAAGCTGAATGGTCACCGGCGGCAAGTGCTCGAAACGCTTGGGGGGTTCGCCCATGGCATTCCTGCGATGCTTGAAATAGGTGCGAATAATGTCGTAGCGATGCAGCCCGTATACCGAGAGAATGACCAGCACGGTGAAATAAGGGATGAGCATCGCCCAGTCGAACCAGGCAAGCTGGTGAATACCGGCGAACGAATTGTCAAAAAGCCCATGGACCAATCGTTGTCCGGCCGATCGGGAAACCAAAAGCGCAAACGGCAAACTTGACGGCATAAGGCAGCGTGAGGGGAGAACCGCCCTTCGGCATCTTAAATGGTACCAAAAAGTCGCCCCGCGCCGGGCACACCTGTTAGAAGACGCGCGGTAATGCGACTAATATAGGCAGGAGGCCGCACCCCCATGAGGCTGTGGCAGGAGGTTCGGTATGCGGCGCGCATGCTGCGCCGGACGCCCGGATTTACGGCCGTCGCCGTGCTGTCGCTGGCGCTGGGAATCGGAGCCAATACCGCCATCTTCAGCTTGATCGACACGGTGATGCTGCGCCAGTTGCCGGTCGAGCAACCGGGGCGCCTGGTGGAACTGCTCCACCGCTTTCCCGGCGAGCCCCATTTCAACGGTTTCTCCTGGCCGGCTTACCGCTACTTTGTGGATCGCAACCACGGGTTTGCGGCGCTCCTGGGAACGGCCCGCAGCGGCTCGCCGCATGGTTCCTCGTTCCTCGTGCGCAGCGGCGCGGCCGAAGCCCAAAGCGTGGATGGCGTTTATGTGACCGGCAACTATTTCGCTGGCCTGGGAGTGAAGCCCGCCGCCGGGCGGTTGATCGGCGAGCCGGACGACCGGATCGAAGCGCCCGCGCATGTCGCGGTGATCGGTTGGGCTTTCTGGAAGCGGCGCTTCAACCTGGATCGCGCCGTTTTGGGCCGGAGCATCGCGGTGGATGGCGTTCCGGTGACCATCGTCGGAATCGCGCCGCGTGGCTTTGCCGGATGGCGCATCGAATTCGCACAGGACCTGTGGCTGCCGCTCGCCGTCCAGACGCTCACCCATCCGGCCAATAATTACACCAAATCGCGGGGCGGCGACCTGACGCTGGTGGGGCGGTTGCGGCCGGGAGTTTCGCTGGAGCAGGCGCGCGCGGAAATGGCTGTGCTCTACCGGCAGACCATGCAAAGCGACCAATATTGGGCCGCCGGCAAGCGCTTTATCCGCGCGATGAAATTTGAAATGGAGCCGGCCGGCGCGGGGCTCTCGGGCATGCGCGACCGCTTCGCCCAACCCCTGGTGGTGTTGATGGGGGTGGTGGCCCTGATCCTGCTGATTGCCTGCACCAACGTCGCCAGCCTGCTGCTGGCGCGCGGCGCGGCGCGGCAGCGCGAAATGGCGTTGCGGGTTTCCCTGGGCGCCACGCGGCTGCGCCTGGCGCGGCAGGCGATGACCGAATCGCTGCTGCTGGCGGGAGCGGGCGCGGCCCTGGGAGTGGTGCTGGCGTATGGGGGCACGAGCGCCCTGCTGCGGATTATCGCCAGCGGCCGCGAGCCGGTTCAGCTTGCGGTGCAGCCCGATGCGCGCGTGATGCTCTTCACCGCGGGAGCCGCGCTGCTCACCGGCCTGCTGTTTGGACTGCTCCCCGCATGGCGCGCCTGCTTCACCGCTCCGGCGTCGCCCTTGCGCGAGGGCGGCCGCTCCGGCGAGACCAGGCTGCGCCGCCTTTTCGGTAAAAGCCTGGTGGTGGCGCAGGTGGCGTTTTCGCTGGTGCTTCTGATCGCCGCCATCCTGTTTCTGCGCCACGTGGAGAGCCTGTATGCCGGCCTGGGATTCAGCCGCGGCCATGTTCTGCTGGTAACCCTGGATCCTTCGCGCAGCGGCTACCGCCGCGAACAATTGGCGGCGCCCTATCGCGAGTTGCTGCAGCGGCTGGAAGCCATTCCCGGCGTCCGCTCGGCCACTCTCAGCGGCATGACGCCCATCTCAGGGTTGGGCGCGAATCGCGACGCCACCGTCGAAGGCTACCAGCCGGCGCCCGGCGAGCTGCGCTACATCGTGGAGAACTGGGTCGCGCCCCGATACTTCGCAACTTATGGCACGCCCCTGCTGGCGGGGCGCGACTTCACCAGCGAAGACCAGGGCCGCCCGCGCGTGGCGATTGTCAATCGAGCCATGGCGCGCCACTACTTCGGCGATGCCAGCCCGCTGGGAAAACACGTGCTCTTCGATGGCGACCTCCAGCCTTACGAAATTGTCGGCCTGGTAGCCGACGCCAAGTATCAGGAGGTGGCGGAAGCGACGCCGAGCACCATCTACCTCGACGCTTTCCAGGAGGGCCACATGTTTTCGCGCTTCTCCATCCGCACCAGCGGCGCGCCCGCCGCGATAGCCGGCGAAGTGCGCCGCCGGGTGAAAGAGGCGTTGCCCAACGTAGCGGTGGAGAATGTCACAACGCTCGCCGACCAGGTGGACGCGGCCATCGTTCCGGAACGGCTCCTCGAAATGGTTTCGCGCCTCTTCGGCGCGGTGGGGCTGGTGCTGGCGGCCATCGGATTATATGGGCTGCTGGCCTATACCGTCGCCCGGCGCAGGAGCGAAATCGGAATCCGCATGGCGCTCGGGGCGACAACTGGAAATGTCACCCGCATGGTGCTGCGTGACGCATTTGGCATGGTCGCCGCGGGCCTGGGGCTGGGCGTGCTCATGGCCTTCTGGGGAAGACGCCTGGCCTCCAGCCTGATTCCCGGACTGCGCGCCACCATGATGGCGCCGCTGGCCTTCGCGGCTATCACCATGTTGGCGGTCGCGCTGGCCGCGGCCTGGATTCCGGCGCGCCGCGCCGCCCGCGTAGATCCCATGGAAGCACTGCGCCACGAGTAGCGCGGCGTAGGGCAGGTTGGCAACCTGCGGCGGGTTGGCAACCCGCCTGCCGGGTTCCTCCGCTCGCTCAGGAGCCTTTCCATTTCGGCCGCCGCGTGCGCGGCCGTGTGGTAAGCGGCCGGGTGGGAATGACCACGCGCCGGTAGTACAGCGGAACCGGCGATTGGAACAATTCGCTTTCGCCGGATTGCAAAGTCAGGTGAATTTCCCGTTCGATGAGGTCCACAGGCGCGGGCAGGTTGGCGATGGAGGATCGTTTTTTCAGTATCTATGGGAGGGCTCATGATAGTGCCAAGCCCGCCCCAGGGTGCGCCCTACCCCCCGCCCACGAATTGTACGATTTCGAGCTCCGCCCCCGCCGGCACTTCCATCTCCCGCCACAACCCCTGTTTCACAATCCGCCGGTTCAATTCCACCGCTACCCGCGCCGGGTCCAAGTGCAGATTTTGCAGCAGTTGCAGCACGGTTTCGCCGCGCGGGACGGAACGCGTTTCACCGTTGACCACGATCTCGATGCGCATGCTCGGTTGACACCCTACTTTTGCAACCATTATAGTCAAATTTGAACCCTGTTCTCCCTGAAACGCATGCCTAACTCCTACACGGAAGTGTATTTTCCTGTCCTGGTGCAGGCCCTGATCGCGATGGCCGTCGCCGCCGGTCTGTTGACGGTTTCGCGCCTCCTCGGCAAGAGGGTGCGCAACCGCTTCAAGGATATGCCCTACGAATCCGGCATCACTCCCACCGGCGACGCGCGCGGACGCTTCAGCGTGAAGTTTTACCTCGTCGCGATGCTGTTCATCCTGTTCGATATCGAAGCGATTTTCCTCTACCCCTGGGCGGTGGTCTTTCGCGAGCTGAAGATGTTCGCGTTCGTAGAGATGTTGGTGTTCGTGGTTTTGATCCTCTCCGGGTTTTTCTATATCTGGGAAAAGGGTGCGCTGGATTGGTCCGGAGCGGACATCTCCAGCCGGAAGTAGCGGCGTTCTAAAAATGTTACCCGACAATTTGCGAGACCGGGCCGCGGCGGCGGCCGTGGAAGTTTTCGATAGCGACGCCGTCATGGGCGGAAAATTCGATCGCGGAGAACTCACCCTGGAAATCGCTCCCGCCAAAATCGCCAGCGTCTGCGGCTTCTTGAAATACGATCGGCAGTTCGTCCGCATCAGCTCGGTCACCGCCGTCGACCGCTACCCCAGGGAGCCGCGCTTCGAAATCGTCTACCATCTGCATTCCGTCGAACACAACCAGCGCATCCGGCTGAAGTGCCGGCTCGCCGGCGACGCCCCGCGCATCGAATCCGTCACGGGCGTCTGGCGCGGCGCCAACTGGTATGAGCGCGAAGTCTTCGACCTGTTCGGCATCCAGTTCACCGGCCATCCCGACCTGCGCCGCATCATGATGCCGGACGACTGGGAAGGCTATCCCCTGCGCAAGGACTACCCGGTCACGGGGTCGAGGGTTTAATTGATGAGCGATACAGCGATTCCGCCGGAAGTGGCGGCCGATCTCGAACGGGAGCAGCCGCCATCGGGTCCGCGCCGCATGGTCCTCAATATGGGCCCGCAGCATCCCTCCACCCACGGCGTGCTGCGCCTCTTGCTCGAGCTGGACGGCGAAACCGTCGTGAAGTGCGCGCCCGATATCGGCTTCCTGCACACCGGCATCGAAAAGGAATTCGAGGTCAAAAACTACCAGCAGGCCGTGACCCTCACCGATCGCGTGGATTACCTCGCGCCCATGTCCAACAACCTGGGCTGGAGCCTGGCGGTGGAAAAACTCCTGGGCCTGGAAATTCCGCCCAAGGCGCAATGGATGCGCGTCATGCTGGTCGAATTGACGCGCCTCAACAGCCACCTGGTGTGGCTCGCCACGCACGCCCTGGACATCGGCGCCATGAGCGTCTTTCTGTATTGCTTCCGCGAGCGCGAAGAGATTCTGAAGCTCTTCGAAATGTTCTCCGGGCAGCGCATGATGACCAGCTACATTCGCATCGGCGGCCTGGCGCTCGAGCCTCCCCGCGGCTGGTATCGGCGCGTGAAGAAATTCATGGACGTCTTCCCCAGCCGCATCGACGAATACGAAAACCTGCTCACCAACAACCCCATCTGGATCGGCCGCACCAGGGGGGTGGGAAAGATTTCGCTCGAAGACATGCTGGATCTGGGAGTCACCGGCCCCATGCTGCGCGCCGCCGGCCTCAAGATCGACGCCCGCAAGGACGAACCCTATTCCAGCTACGAAAAGTTCGATTTCGAAGTGCCCACCCGCACCGAAAACGACGTGTACGCGCGCTACCAGGTGCGCCTCGATGAGATGCGCCAAAGCTCGCGCATCGTGCGCCAGGCCATGGACGGTATGCCGGAAGGGCCGTGGAAGGCGGCCGACCAGCACGTGGTGCTGCCGGACCGCGAAAAGATGAAAACCCAGATGGAGGCGCTCATCTACCATTTCAAGATCGTCACCGAGGGCTTCCGCGTGCCCGAAGGCGAAGTCTACCAGGTGATCGAATCGCCGCGCGGCGAGCTCGCCTACTACGTGGTCGGCGATGGAACCAGCATGCCCTACCGCGTGCACATGCGCACTCCCAGCTTCGGCAATCTGCAGGCCACGCCTGAAATGGTGGAGGGCTCGCTCATTGCGGATTTGATCGCTTCCATCGGAAGCATGGATTTTGTCCTGGGCGATACGGACCGGTAATGACATTTTCACCACAATTGGAAGCCAGGTTTGAGAAACTCCTGAAGAGCTACCCGCCGGGGCGTGAACGCTCCGCCATGATTCCCATGCTGCTCTACGCGCAGGACGAAGTCGGCAGCGTGAACGACGCGGTTGTAGACGAAGTGGCCCGCCGCGTCGGCGTGACGCCGCTGCAGGTCAACGAGGTGCTGACCTATTACTCCATGCTGCACCGCAAGCCGCTGGGGAAATATCACGTCCAGATCTGCACCAACATCAGTTGCCAGTTGATGGATGGCGACAAGCTCTGGGAGCACGCCTGCAAGCGGCTGGGAATCGGCCACAAGGAAGTGACCGCGGATGGACAGATCTCCCTCGAAGAAGTCGAATGCATCGGCGCCTGCTCGTGGGCGCCGGCCATTCAGGTGAATTACGATTTCCACCATTTTGTGACGCCCGAAAAACTGGACCAGCTTCTGGACAGCCTGAGGAAAAAGCAATAACGCATGCTGTACAACGAACCTAGCCCGCTTGAGACCAGGGTGCTGACGCGCCGCTTCGGTCTGCCCAATTCGGCTTCCCTTGCGACCTACCTCGCCAATGACGGCTACCAGGCGTTTCTCAAGGCATTGAAGATGACGCCCGGGCAGATCATCGAAGAGGTCAAGATTTCCAACCTGCGCGGGCGCGGCGGCGCGGGCTTTCCGGCGGGAATGAAGTGGAGCTTTGTGCCGCGCTCTTCTCCCAAACCCAAGTACATCGTGGTGAACGCGGACGAAAGCGAGCCGGGCACCTGCAAGGACCGCCTGCTGATGGAAAACGATCCGCACCAGTTGATCGACGGCGTCTTGATTGCCGGCCTCGCCGTGGATGCCCATGTCGGCTACATTTACATCCGCGGCGAATATCGCTACCTCATCGACATCATGGAGAAGGCCATCGCGGAAGCCTACGCCAACGGCTGGCTCGGGAAAAACATCCAGGGCTCCGGCTTCGATTTCGATTTGTATCCGCACACCGGCGCGGGCGCTTACGAGTGCGGGGAAGAATCGGCGCTGCTCGAATCGCTAGAAGGCAAGCGCGGCATTCCGCGCATCCGCCCGCCTTTTCCCGCCGTCTCGGGCGCGTTTCAAGCTCCCACCGTCCTCAACAATGTCGAGACATTTTGCGCCGTGCCGCCCATTATCCGCGATGGCGGCGCGGCCTTCGCCGCCCTGGGTGTGCCCAAGGCCGGCGGCACCAAGTTGACCTGCCTCACCGGCCACGTCAACAAGCCGGGCGTTTACGAGCTGAAGCTCGGCTTCCCCGTCAAACAGATGATCGAGGAAGTGGGCGGCGGCATCCGCAACGGCAAAAAGTTGAAGGCCTTCATTCCCGGCGGCTCCTCCTGCCCGGTGCTGACCGCGGCGGAACTCGAAGGCGCCACCATGGATTACGATTCCATGACGCACCGCAAAACCATGCTCGGCTCCGGCGGCGTCATCATCATGGACGAAGACACCTGCATGGTCAAAGCCGCCCTCCGCATCATGCGCTTTTACGCCCATGAAAGCTGCGGCTGGTGCATCCCCTGCCGCGAAGGCACCACCTGGCTGCGCAAAATCCTCACCCGCTTCCACGAAGGCGGAGGCCGGCGCACCGACATCGATTTAATCGGCGATCTCGCCAAGAACATGCTGGGCCGCACCTTCTGCCCCCTGGGCGATGCCGCCGCCATGCCGACCATCTCCATCGTCGAAAAGTTTCGCCATGAATTCGAGGACCACCTGGATGGCAAGCCGTGCCCCTATGAGCATGCCACCCATCTGGTGACGGCATGAATATTTTTCACCGCGGAGACGCCGGGACGCAGAGCATGCCGCGGGGATCCCATGTCTCAGGGGCCTCCGCTTGCTCTGCGCTCCCAGGGTTTGACTTTCGGTCTTCCCGTTCTCCTTTTTCTTCTCCGCGCCTCTGCGCCTCTGCGGTGAATAGGTTTTTAAATGCCTGACCTGGTAAAACTCACGATCGACGGCCGCGAAGTACACGCCGCGCCCAACACCCTGGTGATCGATGCCGCCAAAACCGTAGGCATCGAAATTCCCGCGTTCTGCTACTACGAAGGCCTGACGCTGCAGGCCGCCTGCCGCATGTGCCTCGTGGAAGTCGAGAAGATGCCCAAGCTGATGGCCGCCTGCACGCTGCCCGTCGCCGAAGGCATGGTGGTGAAAACCGAAACCGCCCAGGTCGCCGCCGCCCGCAAATCCACCCTCGAATTCCTTCTCACCAACCATCCCCTGGATTGCCCCGTCTGCGACAAGGGCGGCGAGTGCGAACTGCAGGACATGGTGTTCCGCTACGGCGCGGGCGAATCCCGCTACCTCGAGAGCAAACTGCACGTCCCCGAGAAGCAGTATTCGCCGGTGGTCTTCTTCGACGCGCCGCGCTGCATTCTCTGCTTCCGCTGCGTGCGCATCTGCAACGAAGGCATGGGAGTGGGCGCCCTCGGCGTCA
>Ga0181521_10006742_pt1 | contig 12306 bp, 9 predicted proteins | sample PEATcosm2014_Bin_32_FD_119764 | JGI IMG/M metagenome (GOLD analysis project Ga0181521, IMG submission 119764) | Peatland microbial communities from MTU Mesocosm Facility, Houghton, MI, USA - PEATcosm2014_Bin02_60_metaG | ecosystem: Environmental > Terrestrial > Soil > Wetlands > Peat | place... | reverse complement strand
TGCTCAAGTGCCGCCACTGGAAGCGTGACTGATCGTTTGCCCTACGGATTGAATGCTGAGTCATGCAGAACTCGAGATCAGTGCGCGCTGATAAGGCAAAAATGCGAGTTGACTCCGACACACTGCCGGCGGCAACTCATCGGCGACGAGCGCGGCGGGAGAACAACAGCCCCGCCCGCGTTCATTCGTAACACTTTGTAAACAAGGGGAAATCTCGTGCTTACCAAATCCAAGACTCGATCGATCGTGGGCGGCTTGATGGCCGTCGCAATCGCCTGTGCCGTACCGGTGACATGGGCGGCGAGTCCGACCGCGGGCAACGTGGCGGGCTGGGTGAAGAGCGCGGCCAAAATCGGCGCCGCGCCCGGAGACCTCAAGGTAACCATCGCGGTGCACATGCTGCTCAAGGATACCGCGGGCCTGAAACGCGAGGTCGCGGCGATCTCATCGCCGACCAGTGCGGCGTACGGGCACTTTTTTTCGCGCGAAGAGTTCGCCGCGCGTTTCGCGCCGGGGACCGTCGAGGTGGGCGCGGTCAAAGCGCTGCTCGAACACGCCGGTATGACCGAGGTGAAGGTCGGGCCTGAGGGTGTTTACGTGTCCGCAACCGCGACCGTGAGCCAGCTGGCCAAGACGTTTCACGTGAGTCAAAATCTTTATTTATACAAGGGCTTGACGCTGCGCGCCAACCCGGAGGAGCCGACGCTGCCCGCCGCACTCGCCGGCAAGGTTCTCTACGTCGAGGGCCTGGATGACACGACGGCGATGCGCCAGCCGTTCCATCGCTCGGCCACCATGGGCGCTCTCGTGTCGCCGGCTGCCGCGCACATCGCGGCGAATTCGACCACCACGCCGTCCGTGACACCGCCGCCCGTGGCCGCGGGCAACCCCTCGCCCTTTTGCAACAAGGATTTTGGCGCCAGTGTGATTGTGGCCACTCTCAGCACCGCAGCCGACGTGTATGGCGCGGCCATTCCCTGGTTGAACTGCGGCTATACGCCGCAGCAAATCCGCGCCGCCTATGGCCTGAATAAGGTCAGATACGATGGCGGGGGCGTGACCGTCGCCATCACCGACGCCTACGCCTCGCCGACCATTCTGGCCGATGCCAACCGCTACGCCGCCAATCACCACTTGCCGAGGCTGATAAATGGGGTGAATTTCTCGCAGATCATTCCGCTCGGCATTTACGACGTCTCGCTGACGTCGCCGACGAGCGAGCTCTGCGGCCCCTACGGCTGGTGGACGGAGGAATCGCTCGATGTGGCGGCGGTGCACGGCAGTGCGCCGGGGGCGAACATCGTCTTCGTGGGCGCGCTCGACTGCGAAACGTCGCTCGACATCGCATTCATCAATACCGTCTACAACCACGTGGCCGACATCGTCACCAGCAGCTGGGGCGACAACGGCGAGTCTATCGCACCCGGGACACAAGCCTTGTACGACCAGGCGGCGATGGCGGGCGCGGCCCAAGGCATGACGGTGCTGTTCAGCTCCGGCGATGACGGCGACCTGGCGGAGGATAACGGGGTCGCATCCGGCTCCTGGCCGGCGACCAGCGCCTGGGTCACCGGCGTCGGCGTCACCACGCTCGAGATCATGGACAACGGAACCAAGGCGGAATATGGCTGGGGCACCTATCGCGCCTTACTGGCCGATGCGACGGTGAACAGCGCGACCTCCGTGAGCGACTCCGGCGTCACGACGATATCCGCCTACGGGTTCACCTTCGATGACTACTCTTTCTATGCGGGCTCGGGCGGCGGCCTCAGCCTGCTCGAGTTGCAGCCGGCCTACCAGGCCAGCGCCGTGCCCGCAGCGCTGGCGACGACGCTGAATCTTGCGAGCGGCTACACCGAGCCGTTGCCCTTTGCGCAACGCGTGAGCCCGGACGTGGCGATGGTGGCTGATCCGTACACCGGCTATCTGTATGGCGAAACGTACACGATTGCGGGGAACGCGATCGCCGACCATGGATGCACGCCGATTTCCAAGACGGAGGAATACTGCGAGAACGCGATCGGCGGCACCAGCCTCGCCTCGCCGCTGATGGCCGGTGTCATGGCGGTGATGAACCAGAAGCGCAATGAGCACGGCGAGCCGTTGGTCGGCTTCGCCAATCCGCTGTTGTACGGCATTGGCAGCCGCGGCAACGGCGTGGACTTCAACGAGGCCCTCAACCAGATCGTGGCGCCGACGGAGAATGTATCCGTGCTGCGTGCTTATGCCGCCAATCTGAACGTGGTGCGGGTGGTCACGATCAACTCGGTGCCCTTCCTCATCACCACCACCACTCCGTATGCTCTCGAAGTGTGCGGCCTGCCGATCTGTCTGGGGTTGAACGACATCTTCAACTTCACCTCGTTGTCTCAGGCAAGCGTGCCGCCCACGCCCGCCGGCTACAACGACGTGACGGGGTTGGGCGTGCCGTACGTGCCCAAGCTGATCAACGAGGAATAAGCGCCCTCCCAGGCGAGATCGGGCGTCCCGCGTTGGCGCGGGACGCCCTTCTTGGGCCGGGCTGCGTGGAAAGCCCAACATCCGCGTCCCGGCTCGGCTAAAATCCCGCTTTCCAAAGGTGTTGGTCCATCTGAAGCGCGAGCGCGGCAGGACTAGCTGCGCTTTTCGCAATTGTGGATCCATATGCTGTCTACCTCCAACGTCGCCATCCAGTTTGGCGCGAAGCCGCTCTTCGAACAGGTCACGGTCAAGTTCTGCGACGGCAACCGGTATGGGCTGATCGGGGCGAACGGCTCCGGCAAATCGACTCTCATGAAGATCCTCGGCGGCGATCTGGAGCCGAGCGCCGGCGACGTCATGCTGCAAGCGGGGATGCGGCTCGGCAAGCTGAATCAGAACCAGTTCGCCTACGAGGATGAGCGGGTGCTCGATGTGGTGATGCGCGGCCACACGGAACTGTGGCAGGCGATGCAGCAGCGTGACCGCATTTATGCCGACCCGAATGCCAGCGACGCGGACTACATGAAGGCGGCCGAGCTCGAGGGAGTGTTCGCGGAGTACGGCGGCTACGATGCCGAGGCACGGGCCGGCAGCATCCTCACCGACGCGGGCATTCAGGAGTCGCGCCACAACGGACCCATGCGCGAGGTACCTCCGGGCTTGAAATTGCGGGTGCTGCTGGCACAGGCGCTGTTCTCGAGGCCGGACGTGCTGTTGCTGGATGAGCCAACGAACAATCTGGACATCCATTCGATCCGCTGGCTCGAAGGGGCGCTCAACAACTACGACGCCACCATGGTCATCATCAGCCACGATCGGCACTTCTTGAATCAGGTGTGCACGCACGTCGCCGATCTCGATTTCCAGCAGCTCAAGATCTATCCCGGCAATTATGACGATTTTATGCTGGCTTCCGTTCAGGCCCGTGCGCGCGTCGAGGCCGCGAACGCCAAGGCCAAAGACCGAATCTCGGACCTGCAGGAGTTCGTGCGGCGATTCTCCGCCAACGCGTCGAAGGCGCGGCAGGCCACGTCGCGAAAAAAGCAGCTGGAAAAGATCAAGATCGAAGAAATCAAGCCGTCCTCGCGGCAGAATCCGTACATTCGGTTCGAGCAAGGCAAGAAGCTCTACCGCTCGACGGTCACCGTCGACACATTGAGTTTCGGCTATCCCGGCGCGGAGGGCCGCGTACTCAGCAACCTCAGCTTGCACATCGAAGCCGGCGAGCGCGTCGCCATCATCGGCCCGAACGGCGCGGGCAAGACGACGTTGATGCGCTGTCTCGCCGGTGAGCTGGCGCCGTCCGCCGGCCGCGTCGTGTGGGTGGAGAACGCCCAGCCGGGCTATATGCCGCAGGACCCACAGGCCGAATTCGAACCGGCCTGCGACCTGTTCACGTGGATGTCCCAATACACCGGCAAGGCGGACGACGATCAGCTCGTGCGCGCGACCTTGGGCCGACTGCTGTTCTCCGGAGACGAGACCAAGAAATCGGTGAGCGTGCTGTCCGGCGGCGAGAAGGGCCGCATGATCTACGGCAAGCTGATGCTCACGAGGCCCAACGTGTTATTGATGGATGAACCTACCAACCACATGGATATGGAAACCATCGAGTCGCTGCAAATCGGCCTCGAGCATTACGCCGGAACGCTCATCTTCGTATCGCACGACCGCGAATTCGTGGGCGGTCTCGCCACACGCATCATCGAGCTGCGCCCCGGATCAGGCATCACGGATTTCAAGCGCACCTACGACGAGTATCTCAAGGCGCAGGGCGTCGAGACCTAGCCGCCGCGTCGCCGGGGTGTCCGTCAACTCGTGCCGACGCTGCCGAGCGGCAGCGTTCCGAGCAGCTCCGCGGCGCCGTTCCAGAACACTTGGATGCCGATGCAGAACAGCAGGAACGCCGACAGCCGCACGATGATCGTGGTGCCGGTAGCGCCAATCAAATCGGCGATCCGCGCCGAATGTTTGTAGAGCACATACACCAGCAGCGCGATCAGTGCGGTCGCCAACAAGGTCTCGACGAAAAATTCGACCGATGCGGCGTGGAAGCCGCTCGGGCGTCCGGCGCCGATGGAAATTGCAACCGAGATGGTGCCGGGTCCCGTCGTCAGCGGCATGGTCAAGGGGTAGAACGCGAGCCGGCTCGGCGGCACGTCGATCATGCGCGGGTACGGCGCCTCGCTGCGGCGCTGTTCGGTGGCATCGGGCTCCGTCAGCATCCGCCAGCCCGACATCGATACGATGATGCCGCCGGCGACCCGCAACACCGGGATCGAGATCCCGAAGAAGCTCAGCACGTAGGCGCCGATATAGAGCGATGCCGCGACGATGCTGAATGCATAGATCGACACCCAGCGCGACAGCAGCGCGCGAGTCTTCGGCTCCACTCCTTGCGTCGCGCCGAAGAAGATGAACGCTCCCGACAGTGGATTGACGATCGAGAACAGTGCGCCAAACGCGAGCAGGAACGTGGCCAATTCAGTCCCTTCCTCCGTTCCTGAATCGCGTTGCGCCGGTAACCGTCAATTGAGCAGCGCCGCGCCGCGAGCCTCGTTGCGCCCCGGCGTGCGCGTGTCGCGCGGCGCATCGGCATGCAGGATGCGCTCGAGGATCTGCGGAATTTCGAATACGGCGTGGTTGCGAATGCGCGATATGCCGGCGCGAAACTCGTCGAGTCGAGTGATTATCTCGGCGACGCCGCTGCGCACGTACCGAAACGAATCCAACACGATACCCGCATTGTTTTCCTTGACCCATTCGGTGTTGTAGCGCTCCTGCGGCATGGTCCAGGCGTTGCGCACGACGAGGACGGGCAGGCCTTGTTGGACGGCCTCGCTGATACTGCCGGGGCCGGGTTTGCCGATGAAAAAGTCGCTCAACTGCATGTAGTAACGGATCTCGGGCGTGAAGCCGATCACCAGCCGCGGCGCGGTCGCGCTCATCGCGCGCAGCCGCTGGGCGAGCGCCTCGTTGTGACCGCAAATCAAAATGAGTTGCGTGTCATCGAGCCGTTTCGCGATAGCGCGCATCACGCGCGATCCGTGGCCGCCAAACATGACGATGCCCGTCGGCCGATCCGGATCGAGCTTGAGCTTGAGGATCTCGGCGCGCCGATCGAGTGGCGATTCGCGATAAAAGTCGGGACGGATGATCATGCCGGAGGTGCGGTGAATTCGGCTTTCGTCGTAGCCCATCGCGCGCGCCTGAGCCACTGCCTTGGGCGTACCGCAGATAAAGTGTTGCGACTGGCGGGGTTCGATCCAAAAGTGCGGCGGAAAGTCTGCGAAATCGGTGAGAATCGTCACGTACGGGGCCTGCGGCCGGGCGATGGCGAGCGCTTCATACATGGGGCGATTGAAATTCGGAATGAGTGAGACCACCAGATCGGGCTTGGTCCTGCGCCAATGACGCCGCAGCCGGCTGGTCACGGACTTATGGCTCAAGCGGATGAGCGCCTGCAATAGCTTCAACTCCTGCGCCAGCCCGACACTCCAGCCGCGCGCCAGCCGAGTGTTATAGATATCCTCCCAATGCATTCCGGTGGTCTTGAGAAACACGTCCTTTGGGTCGAGAACCTTCATGAAATTGACCAGCCGCACCTCCCACGGCCGACCCTGCTCACGAATGACCGTCTCGAGAGCCGTTGCGGCCGCGCGATGCCCGCCGCCCGCGTTGAAGTAAACCAGATCGATTGTCGTTGCGGCGTGCGAGTGATTCATTATTGATGGGAGCTCCGGCGTGGATGTTGCCTAGTTTATCCGAACGCGCCGCAGGACCGCGGCCTTCGTTTTGAGCCGCGAGACGGTGCCGCGCCGCGGCCTCGCTAGGTAATCTCAGAAATGTTACAGTTTTCGTGTGGGCTACGGCGCATGCGTCCGGTGCATGCTCTGTTTGGATGGGCGAATGCGGTAAGGCGTGCCATGAACGCGAGTCTCAAGTCCGTGCAAACGCAGTGCGACGCCGAGCGTCAAGCACGAATCGATCTTGCGGCCTGTTATCGGCTGGCGGCGCACTTCGGGCTGAATGAGGGGATCGATAATCACCTGACGCTGCTGGTGCCGGGTCATTCGGACCGATTCCTGCTGGCGCCCTTTGGGCTGCACTGGTCGGAGGTGAAGGCCAGCGACTTCATGGTGATCGATTTCAACGGCCAGATGCAGAGCGGCCGCGGACCGGTCGAGGACACCGCGCTCCATATTCACCTGCCGGTGCACCGCCTGGCGCCGCGCGCGCGATGCGTGCTGCACACGCATATGCCGTATGCGACGGCGCTGTGCATGCTCGAGAATCCACGCCTGGAAATGGCGGTGCAGAGCGCGCTCGCGTTCCATGACGATATCGCCTACGACGCCGACTACCAGGGATTGGCTTTTGACTCGTCCGAGGGCGAGCGCCTGGCGCGGGCGCTCGGGAGCAAATCGGTGCTGATGATGGGTAACCACGGTGTGCTCGTGGTGGGCGAGAGCGTGCCGCAGGCGTTCGAGCGGCTGTATTTTCTGGAGCGTGCGAGCCAGGCGCAGGTGCTGGCACTGTCGACGGGGCGCCCCTTGAAGCTGATTCCCGAGCCGGTGGTGCGCTCGACGCTGGCGCAATTCTCATCGGGCGGCATGGTCGGCGGCCGTGATCGCGCGGAGCTGCATTTCGATGCGCTGAAGCGCCTGCTCGACCGCAGCCAAGCGGATTACGCGAGCTGAGCTCCGTCGCTAATCCCGGGCTCGCAGGCGCGCGTTTGACGCGTCCCATCGTCGTGGTGTCGATGCTGGCCCTGGTGCTGTTCATCAACTACGTGGACCGCGGCGCCGTGTCGACCGCCGCACCCCTGATCCAGCATGATCTGCATTTGACGAATGAACAGCTCGGCCGGCTGTTCTCGGCATTTTTCTGGGTCTACGCCTTGATTCAGATCCCGGTCGGGTGGCTGGCAGAGCGCTACGGGGCGCATCGCGTGCTCGCCGCGGGACTCGTCATCTGGTCGACGGCGACCGTCCTGACGGGCGCCGCGAGCGGCTTCGCCATGCTGATCGCGCTGCGCATGCTGCTGGGTCTTGGGGAAAGCGCCGGATTCCCCTGCGTCTCGAAGCTGCTGGCGTCGGTCGTACCGATCGGCGGTCTGGGCAAGGCGAACGGCATCGTGGGGCTTGGATACCTCATCGGTCCCGGTATTGGAATCTTTGCCGCCGGACTCCTGATCGATCACTTTGGATGGCGCGGCACCTTCGTGGTCTTCGGCATCCTGTCGCTGCTGTGGCTCGTGCCGTGGTCGCTCGTGAAGCTTCCGACGCTGGCGACGGCACGCAGCGATGCGAGCACGCCCACCTGGGGGATGGTTCTCAAGCAACGCGGGTTGTGGGGCACGAGCCTCGGGCTCTTCTCGAGCAACTATTTGTGGTATTTCATGCTGAGCTGGCTGCCGGACTACCTCGTGAAAGAGCGCGGTTTCTCGATGCATGACATGGAGCACCTGGGTACCGCCGGATATCTGATCAACGGCTTGAGCGCGCTCGCGGTCGGTTGGAGCATCGATCGCTACGTGGCACGCCGCGGCTCGGCGAATTTCGGCTACAAGCTGGTCATGGTCGTGGGGCACGCCGGCTCGGTGCCGTGCATGCTCGCCATGGCGCTGGGCTCTCAATCGGCGGCCCTCGCCGGCATGTTTACCTTTCAGGTGCTGATGGGCGCGGCCTCGCCCGGCATGTACGCGATGTCGCAGATTCTCTCGGGGCCGCGCGCCTCCGGCCGCTGGGTCGGCATTCAAAACTCCATCGGGAACCTCCCAGGCATGATCTCCCCCTGGATCACCGGCATCATCGTCGATCGGACCGGGCATTTCACGCTTGCTTTTTTCGCCGCCGCCGTCGTGAGCGTCTTAGGGCTGGTGGGCTGGATCGGCATCGTGCCGAAGCTCGTCCCGATCAAATGGCGGGCATCGCCGGCCGCGGCGCCGGTGGACGCGTGAGGCCGCTCGCCGTGGTGTGACGCCGGTCACACTTTTCGCGGGCTCATCGAGCGACCGGCCGTGCTGCGCGAGGGCGTGTCGCTCTCAGCCCACGTCGCCGCATCAAGACATTCCGGGCCGCCCGCCGCCGCCATACCATGGTTCACGAATGATTGACCGTGGGTATTACCGCTCGTGCTCAACAAGTTGACAGAATCCGCCGAGGCCGCGTCGAGCAAAACGCTCGACGCATTTGCCGAGGTCATCCGCGCGCTGGCGCCGGAGGTTTGCAGCGTGTCGTTCCACGATGTCGCCGCGGACACTCTCCTGCTGAGCGAAGATTTCTTGCTCCCCGAGGATCATCAGTTAGTCGAGGATTGCTTGGCGAGCGATGCAACCGGGATGCACACGATTCAATACGGCACCCGCGAGGGATCCCGTTATTCAGTTGCCATTCCCGTGCGCGACTCGCGCGGCGAGGTCAACGGTGCCGTGCGGCTCAGTATCGATTCACAAGTCGTCGATCCAAGAGTCTCGGAGCCCTTGGAGCAGCGCCTGGCGCCCGTCATCGTGTGCTTGGCGGCCGAGTTCGAGCGGCGCGGCGCGACGCTGCGCTGCGCGTCGACGGACGAAAAGCAATCGACCGACATCGAGCACGCATTGATCGCGGAACGCTTCGAGCTGTACTTGCAGCCCATTTGCTCGCTCGGCGCCAACCCGGCCATGGCGCGCTATGAGGTGCTGCTGCGCCTGCGCACGCTGGAAGACACATTGCTCGAGCCCGGCGTCGTCCTGGCTGCGGCGGCGCATCGAAATCTCATGCCGGCGATCGATCGCTGGGTACTGCGCACGCTGCTCGTCTGGTTGGCGAATAACCGCAAACTCTGGGCGCGCGTCCCGGCGGTTTTCTGCATCAATCTGGCCTCGCAGTCGATGACGGACGCGAACTTCGTCGGCTACGTCGAAGCCTGCGTCGCGAAGAGCGGCCTGCCGCCGCAAGCACTGTGTTTCGAGATCACCGAACGCTTTGCGTCATCCGGCGACATCAGTGTGGCGGAGTCGATGAAGCGGCTCGAGGCGCTCGGTTGCGAGGTCGCATTGGACGATTTCGGCGCGAATGCGCCCTCGTATGGATACCTGCGTACGGTGCCCGCGCATTACTTCAAAATCGACGGCTCGCTGGTGGTTGCTGCGCCCACCGATCGCGTGGCCCGCGCCGTGATTTCGTCCATCGTGCGCATGGCGAGTGATCTGGGTGTGCAAACAGTGGCCGAATCCGTCGAATCGGATACGGAGCTACAGGCCGTGCGCGCGCTCGGCGTCGACTATGCACAGGGTTTTCTCATGGGGAGGCCGCGATCGCTGTCGGGTTACGACTTTCCACCCCCGCGGGGCGGCAAATGAAGTGATGCGGGCCATTCGACCGTGGCGGCAGCTACCATTCGGGATCGGGCAATTCGCTGAATACCTCTCGCAGCGCGAAACCCCAGCGCGTGTGAATCATTTTGAAGTAGGCGTTCTCGAAATCGATACTGATGTGGGTCGCCAGCTTCAGTTCGTCGCGGCGGATAATGGCCAAATCCAACGGCGGCCCCACCGATAGATTGGAGCGAATGGTCGAGTCCATGGAGATCAGGGCGCATTTGGCGGCTTGCGCCAGGCTGCTGCTGCGCGTGATCACCCGATCGATGATGGGCTTGCCATACTTCGATTCGCCGATCTGAAAATACGGCGTGTCGATGGATGATTCGATGAAATTGCCGGCGGAGTAAATATGAAACAGCCGCGGCTCCTCGCCCTTGATCTGCCCGCCCAAAATGAACGTTCCGTTGAACTCGTGGCCGTGCTCCTTCAGGTATTCGGCGTCACGCTGATGAATTTCGCGCAGAGCGTCGCCCACCACGCGCGCCGCATTGAACATGTTGGAGACGCGATAGATGCGGGCAGGCTCGCCCGAATTTTCGGGTGCCTCCTGGAGCAGGTTGACGACCGCCTGCGTGATGGCGAGATTGCCGGCCGACAACAACACCAGAACCCGATCGTCCGCGCGCTGGAACGTCGCCATCTTGCGGAATGTATTGATCTGATCCACACCGGCATTGGTCCGAGAATCGGATAATAAGACGAGCCCGGTGTCGACCAGCAGGCCGACGCAGTAAGTCATGAGCCGAAATTCTACCTTACTGCTGCTGCTGTTGGGCCGACTCCGCCACCTGCACGTTGGCGTCCATTTTCTCGCCCCCGCCGCCCTGGCGCACGCCGCGTACCGGCGCGGCGTCCAAATAGTCGCGGCCGACGGCGAGCCGGCAATAGTTGCGGACGGCCGGTCGCTGGTGGGTGACGTCCAAGCTCTGCCAACCGATTTCCGTACCGAGCCAGACGTCGACCCAGGCATGGCTGGCGGCCTCATTGGTGTCGCCGGTGTACAGATAGCCACTCACATAGCGGGCCGGCATTCCCGAGGCACGCGCCGAGGCGATGTACACATGGGCGTGATCCTGGCAAACGCCTTCGCCGCTCTTTAACGCGACCGCGGCGCTGTCTTGCACATCGCTGGTGCCCGGTTTGTAGCGCACGGCGCGAAACACGGCTTGCGCAAGCGCGTGCGCGCGAGCGCGCGGATCCTTGGCGTGCTGCAATGCCTGGTGCGCAAACGCCTTCAGCTCATCATCCGGGGCGGTCAGCGCCGTGGGGGCAAGAAAAGCCAGCGGCGACAACGGCCCATCGTCCTGACGGCCCTCGGTATCCGCGGTCTCCACGACCCCGCGCACCACGATCTGAATCTCACGGTGCGGCTGCTCGATGGTGAGCAGGTGCGAAATATTGCCGTAAGCGTCGATCTGCTCGAGCCGCCGCCCCGGGGCGACGATGCTCCAGCTGAGCGCGCGTTGACTCGCATCGCGGCGGGGCGTCAGATGCAAACTCTGGACGCTGTATTTCACCGGCCGAGCGTAGCGGTAACGCGTTTCGTGCCGAATGTGCAACTGCATAACGTTACGCCTCCGCCGCGGGTACCAAGAAGTCAGACGCGATGCGATCGCCCAGGTCATGCAGCCGCGCAAGGAATTGCTCCAGAAAGCGCGGCAAGCCGCCCTCGATGATGGCCTCCATCCGCGTGAAATGCAGCATGGCATGCATTTCACCGGCGCGCCGCTCGGTTTCGTGAGATTGCTCGTTCGATACCGATCTGAGGTTGTGGTAGAGCTCCTTGCAGCAGCGCAACAGCGAGCGCGGCATGTCGTCGCGTAAAATCAGCATCTGCGCCACTTTGTAAGGCGTGATGACGTCGCGGTAGACCCGCCGATAGACCTCGAACGCCGACAGCGCCCGCAGCAGCACGCTCCATTCGTACGGATCCGGCACCGTGCCGGCGTCGGCCCCGGGCTTGAGGTCGCTCTGATGCGCCGTGAGAATTCTTGCGGTGCTGTCGGCGCGCTCGAGAAAGGTGCCGATGCGAGTGAAGTGAAACGCCTCGTCGCGCAGCATGGTGCCGATCGTGACGCCGCGCGTCAGGTGGGACCGTTCCTTGACCCACTCGACGAACTGACCGATGTCGGCGCGCGGCGCGTTTCGACCCATGAACGAGCGGGCGTCGAGCCACGTGGAATTCAAGGTTTCCCAGAGTTCGGAGGTCAGGGAACCGCGTACCGCCCGGGCGTTTTCGCGGGCCGACCGCAAGCAGCTGACGATGCTGCCGCTGTAGTCGCGGTCCAGGCTCACGAACTCGAAGACCTCCCGCGGCTCGATCGTGTCGTGCCGTTCCCGATATGCCTGCTCCATGTGCAGGGCCGTCATCGTCGAACTCAACGACTGGGCCAGGATGTCGCCCGATTGAGGCAGCAGCGACATTCGATAATGCGCATCCACCAGGCGCGCGAGACTTTCCGCGCGCTCGATGTAGCGCG
>Ga0181521_10006740_pt1 | contig 12310 bp, 13 predicted proteins | sample PEATcosm2014_Bin_32_FD_119764 | JGI IMG/M metagenome (GOLD analysis project Ga0181521, IMG submission 119764) | Peatland microbial communities from MTU Mesocosm Facility, Houghton, MI, USA - PEATcosm2014_Bin02_60_metaG | ecosystem: Environmental > Terrestrial > Soil > Wetlands > Peat | place... | reverse complement strand
CTTTTTTTGCGTTGGGGGGTTTGGCCCGGCTGTACTGGGGCCTGCGGATCGTTCTGCGTTGGCCTTTGCAACCAGCGTTACGTGGTCACCAGCACCGCCACGCCCGGAAGTGGGGCACGACACCTCTGGGCGCAAGGTCGGCTGCAAAAGGGTATCTTCCTGAGGACCATCACATCCTTCAAGGAATTGCTGGAAGAAATGGTTGTCGGGCTGCTTATTGGCGACATCACACCACTTCGCAGTGCCCGGCCTCCGCTGAGTCATCGGACCGCTGCTGTTGCTCGGACCGTTCTGTTTGGGGGGAGGAGCTTTGTCGACCCGCTGCCTTACCGCTCTGTGGAGAGCAGAGCGCAAGCTTTCTTCCCCGTGGACAACCCTTCCGCAGGCTCACGAAATTCGAGCCTCTGGACCTCATGGTCACGATTCGAGCCATCGTGGCGCGCCAAAGTCGAACTGTTATCACACTCAACCTTGTTCGACTGATGCCAGCACCTCCGCGTCGCGCACGGACCCACAACCCGCAATCCTGTCGCACGCAGCGGTCGCCTCTCCGAGCGTAGGGTAAAGCTGCATTTCCTCACCTTTGCAGACGTAATATTTCAGCCCCTTGATCTCGCCGGATTCGCCGAGGACTGGACCCTCGAGCACCTTGGGGCCGCCGGGGAAAGCCTCATATACCAGCTTCGAGGCTGGGCGAGGTGCGAGCTCCGCCGCCTGTTTCGGTCGTGCCGCCTGCAATTCTTTTTTTGGTGGCCTGTGTTCAAGCTTCCGATGTTTGTTAGCGGTTGGCTGCTTTCCGCCATCCAGCCCCTGCTTATCCTCCGGCGCCAGGGCCGGCTTCGCGGCAGCCTTCTCCCGCTTCCGCTGCGAGGCCGGCTGTTTCGACTCTGTGGGCGCACTGTCCTGCAAGGACTTTTCGTTGGATTCCCCGCCTTCACTCGGCCACGATCCATACGGCTCGGGGAACCGCCCCGCCGCCTGATGATCGAAAAGAACACGTGCCGTGCAATCCTTCGGGAGGCGGATCGGCTTTGACCAAGACCCGCGGCTGTACCACCGGACCAGTGGGCCGCCCTGCCCGTCCATCCCCGCCACCCTTCCAAGCCTGCCGCCCTTCCGTTGTTCCCTGCCGGATTCGACAAGCCAATCGTCGACCTTAATTCGGCCGCCGCCCTTCCTCTGGACGGCCACCGTTATGTCTGAGGAAGGCGAATGCGGATGGTGCGCCAGCAGAGAACGGGCGAGTTCGTTGAAGAACGACGACATAGTTTCGGCGATGTCATCGGCGTCCGCCATTTGGCTGAGTCGGCGGCTCACTTCATCCAGAGTGCCGGGGGCGAGGTCGGGAACGGCGTCATTGTCAGCTAACGGCGTCTGCGGCTCCCCGGCGTTCAGTGAAGCTTCGCCCAGTTCCTCGTCCTGATCTTCGTCGGGACCGAAGCCATCGTCCGGAGGCCGGGATTTTCCGTCATTTGCGGCAGCGCCAGACGCTTGGTCTTCCTGAGGCGCAACGGTGCCGCCGCCTCGGACTGGTTTCCCGTGTCTGAATTTGGGAGGTCCGCCCACTCTTTTCGGCGCACGTCCGTATAACATAAATTGAACAGCCCGGATCGAGCGATGCAGGCACCTCAGGCAGAACTCCTTCTTCGTGCGGCAACCAAGGATGGTTTCCTTGCACTTGAGCTGGTCGAACCTTTCCCAAAGAACCTCGATGTAGGGTTTCAGTTCCACCAGCTTGAGGAGGACGTCCCCCCAGCCTTTCGTCGCCACATGGGTTGCAAGCTCCTCGGGGTCCATGCTCTGGGCATGCTTCCAGCTCTCTTCATCGGTCACGAAGCGAACATTGTTCGCTCCGGGTCCGCCCGCATCGTCAGGCGGAATCGTGAAGGGAATACTTTGCGCTCCCGTCGCAGCGGTGAGAGATCTCTTAACCACTTCCGCCTCCATACTTGAAGCCGGCAAGAGGTTGCTGTCGGGAGCATCGCCAATCTCACTGCCGGCGATGCCCGCATTCCAGCCGATTGCGGTCGTTCGATCAGGTACTAGTGTGAAGGTTCCCATTTCCATTGCCACTCCGCTTCCTTATATTGGGATGACGGGGCGGAAGCTCACCCCGGTTCCCGAGACCGCTCCACCGAGCGGTTTCATAATTAGCAGTCCGTAGATCTTTTTTTACTTTTATTGGGCATTCAGCCACACGCTCCCGATCAGGCTCACGAGAAGCGCCGGGGGCGCCCGGGACCGGGAACGTCGCTCGCCTTAATTCCGAGCTGCCGCTCAAGCTGGGCGATCTTCTGCACCGCAATGCGGGCTTGGTCCGGTCCGAGCGCCGGAAGGCTCAACCAGAGCCTGCGAAGTGTGCTCCTATACCCCTTGATCGTGTCCGGAGCGAGACCGTCGATTGTGCGCAACAACATCTTTTTTCCTCCAAGTAAAGAAATAAACAGGCCTTCGTGAAAGGATTGGATAGGCGTGAAACCCGAGAATGCCCCAAACAGGTGATAGCCGTTCCAAGACTTGGGGTGCAGCCCGCCCGCACGGGCGACGCTGTGACGCGGATCGGGAAGCCTCACGTGCCAAGCCGACATCGCAGCACAGAGAGTTACAGGTGTGGCGGGCTTGTCGGCTAGGGTTGTCGATCCTACTCCGTCGAAGAAAGTAACCAAAGAAGGGTTTTCTTCTTATATTATATTGGTAGGCAGGTCAGACCCCCGAGACCTCCCGGCAAGTGCCGAGGGATCAGCAACTTAAAATTCACTTCGGGAATCCCGGAGACTCCCTCCCCGATACCCACGAGACCCGGGAGACAGGCTGTCTCGGGGGTTTAAGGGGCCTAGTCGGTCTGCGGGGCCTACCGGGTCTCCTCCACGGGCTGGTTAAGCGCCAATTCTTCCAACCGGAGCCGACAGGTTGCGGTCCTCTTTTTCCTGCAAGCCGGGGATTTGTGGCAAAAGCCAAGTGTTTCGACTTCCGAGGTCCTAAACAGAGCGTTCGACCGCAGGGAGGTGAAGTGATATGTACTCTTGGGAAAAGAACGGCCTGTGGTTCTACAACCGGGACACGGAGTACCCGTCCCTGGATTACTACCAGTCTGCGGAGGTAGAGGGCGAACCCGACTACGTCGTCCCTGTTTGCCGCGTCAGGTCCGAGGGGCCCGACAGCCTCGTGCAATGGATGCGGCACCTCAGCGAAAAGGATTGGTTCGCCGGCCGAGCGGTGGCGTCATTCATCCGGGCGGCGGTCGAGGCTGGGGTAGTGGTCGTGCGGGAACGCGGTCGAGGGGGTAGAGGATATCTTCGTTGAGGCGCCGTGCCTAAGCATCAAGCCGCTCGATTTCGATGACCGGCACGTCATTGCCGCATTTAGGAGCTTTTCTCTGTCCGCTCAATTGGGCAGTCACGCAGAAGCTACCTCCGTCTTCTGGGTAGCCTTCGCCGGTTTCGTGTTCCAAGTGTTTTCCAGTTCCTCCGCGTAACGGTTCACGATTTTCTCCCCGCTCGGACCGGTGGGGTCAACACACCATACAGCCTTGGAGCAATCACCTCACTCGGGCATCCGCACCGTCTGCGCACGTAAAACGGGACGCAGGCGGTATGTGGGGGGTGGAGGTGCCCATTCGGTTTTCACGGCCCAGTGTGGTCAACAAGTCAATGCTCGTGGTGCTCTGCCGCCCGCGCAAAAGGGTTGCTAGGGCGCTTCCTCTTGTTCTTGGGTTTCTTTTTCCATCCCCCATTCTTATAGTGGTCGGCCTTCGACTTCTTCTTGCTCTCCTTCATGGCTAAGCGGGCACAGTCTGGCGTGCAGTACCGCTCCTTCGTCTTGGCCACGAACAGCGGATGAATGTCGCACTTCGGATTCTGGCACGTCTTCAGCTTCGAGACATTCTTCCCAACCCAGAGCAGCGCTTGCTGCACCGGTGTCGCCAGCGAGGGCGGCTGGAGAAGCTGGCGCTCGCGGGAGGGGGCGTCAATGAGGCCGTGCAGAGCTGACCGAGCCCGGAAGATTTGCCACCTGCGGACTTCCAGGTCCTTGACCTGCCAAGCGCCGAGAAGGCCGTCGCGCAAGTTGCGCATTTCGTTCCGATAGAGGGTATCCGGCAAACCAGACTTGATAAATTCGGGAGCGTTCGGGCTCCACTCGTCTCTGATCCTTTGGAGCATTGTCTCGACGTCAGCTTCCAACGTTGGAAAGAACCTTGGGTACTGGCGAAAGAAATAAAGATCACCTGTTGGGGCTTTGATCTTCTCGTCTTTCGCGTTCACGACTTCCTCGATGAACTCCTTGATGGCGGATTCTTCAATGCCGGGCTGTTCGGCAGGGGCCTGAGGCCCCGTCGTATCGACCTGTTCGCCCACGGGTTTCTCCATCGGCGGATTGCTCCCGTGCTCGCCTTTGTGCTGCTGACCTTCCCACCAACGCTTCTTGTATGCCTTCCGCGCAGCTCTCCCGCAACCTTCGAGCTGGCACACCTTGCTGTACGGCCTGCCAATGAAGTACCGTCTCGGGCACTCCCGGTTCGCGCATTGTTTCAAGCATAACCGCTTACGCCACAAGTAGGCCATTGCCTGTTCGAAGGGGGTGTCGGCTCTCAAAAGCTCATCCTGCCTGCCCCTTGTTGGCACTCTGGAGCGGAGTTGCATCAGCGCCCACTCCACCGCATCTTCACCTTCAGCCGCCGCCTCCCAGATGGCCTGGAGCCAAACTTGGAATACCTGAATGACGACCCGCTGATATTCCAGCGGCTCCTTGCGAAGTTCGACGTCATACCGACCCGAGGAGCTGTCGCGCACCGCCATTTGCCACAGCAGCCGCCCGACTCCCTCTGGGCTGTTTGGCGGCTCCGGCAGGTACTGCGCGAATTTGCGGAAAAGCCGGACGGTGTCATCCTCGGATTCGTTCCCGTAGGCGTTCACCATCTCAAACAGGAATGCCTCGATCCTATCCACGGGCACAGTGCCATCATTTGGTAGAATTTTTCTCCCCTTCATTTGCGCCACTTCCGTTTTCTCTTTCTTTTCGGTCACTTGCGCCGGTTTCGCTCTCATTGCGCGAAATTCGCGGCCTCCGTAGATAATATCACACATTAGCTGGCGGCAGTATTGCTAAATGAGATTATTCACTTGACATAAACAGTTCATACTTCATAATCACAGGTGTAGAGAGTGACGTGTGATTCCCGTAGACCTCCACGTCATTGGAAGTGCCAGAACGGGTGAAAGGTGATGTCATGAAGAGGATTCCCGATGAGATCGCGCAAGAAGGGGGTGGAAAGCAGCCGGAGGTCGTGCACGCTGACCAGGACCGAGTCGGGACGGCCATTCAACCCATAGAACATGTTCTAGAGGTCGAACTGGTACTGGGGAAGTTCGACGTGAACAAACCGCTGAGCCAAATAGAGGTCGCGGCGCTTCAGCCACGCGAGGTGCTGGAGTTCGGCATCGCTGTCGGCAAGGAAGGAAAGCGACGGGCGATGTCGGTCGTAAAATTCGTCGCGTCCCACAAAGTGATGCTGCGCGACGCGAAGAGAATCCTCAAGCGTCCCGGCAAGCGAACTGACCTAATCCCGGGCTGCAAAACGTGGAAGGCTTACGTCGAAAAGCACTTTCCATGTTCGGTGCGGCACCTCGACAGTCTCCTGGCGGAAGACGAGGCGCCTTACATCGACGCGAAGGTAACGCTCCTGCTGACTGATGGCAAGGCCGAAAAAACGCAGGAACGTCGCGACGCCGAATCCGCGACGACAGAGGAAACCGACGACGACGGCGACGGCCAGCAAGCGGAATCAACCTACCCCGGCGGAGCACCCCAAACGGAACGAGATTCTCCCGACGCGGAGCGGGCGGAGCCCGAAGCTGAGCCGGAAGCCGATGTCGAGCCTGACGAAGCAGAAGAAGAACCGGAACAGCCGCCCGTCGACGAGGCAGTGAAGGAACTCGCATTTAAGTTTGGGGAATTGTTCGCGGGCTTTGACGCAGACCCCCTGCCCCAAATAAGGGCATTTATTCTTGCGCTCAGCGAGCGCGTTCGCCGCTCGGTCATCCAAGCCGTCTTCGAGATCGCGGGAAACCGCAGCCTCGGGTTCAAGGACTCCACTCCCCCGCCCTTCAGCGGCGTGGGCGACTCCAGCGTGGATGCATCCGCAACTGATGCCGGGGAGACAGAATCCACGCCGCCTCCCTTCCCCGCTGAGCCGAAGAAGCTCGGCAAGGTGAAAGCGAAGAAGCGCCGGCGCGAACGCGCCACCGAAATAATCTTGGACAAGCTAAAGCGATACAACGACCGCCCTGCGAGCGCCTGGGACATCAGGTCCATTCGTCTCGATGACGACATAAAAGCCCTCGGGCTCAGCAATGGCGAACTGGCCTACGTGCTCTCCCTCGGAATCCGGCAAGGTTTATGGGTAAAGAAGCGGTATGGCCGAGACACGTTCTGGAAGCTGCCTGAGCAGGAATCGAAGCCAGCGGAGGCGCAGGAGGCGGTGGGCGGAGAGTAGGGGCTTTAGCGGACAGTGGACTCGGAGAGATTTGTCCGCTGTCCACCAACAGCTCTAACAAAGTGAGGAGGCGAGTGGACTGTGGACCCGAACAGGGCTGTCCGCTGTCCAGACGCGACGATGACAGACAAGACGCAAGAGCGCCCATTCGACGAGTGCGCCGGTTGCGCGGAACTGAGAGAAATCTATAACCCCAACTTGGGCCTCTGCAACTCGTGCAACCGCCAGCGTTTGAGGGAAATGCGGCGTGCGGAGTAAGGTCCGCCGCAAAAGAATGGTCACCGGTTGATTGACCGACGTGCTCGGATGGTCAACATGAAACAGAGCAGCAGGGAGAGTTCCAGCAAAGGAGGTCAAGAAACATGCGCAACTTCTTCTTGGATAAGGACACCGGCTTCGTGAGCGTAAGGGACGCCGCGACCGGCAAGGCAGTCCCCGTCCCCAAGCACGTCCTTTACAAGCATGCGCTCGGGAGGCTTCGTGAGAGGTGCGGCGAGAGGATCGCCGACCTTAGGACGATCTACAGAATGGAGAAGCAGATACACGACGGCAGGGCCAAGCTGATAAAGAAGACCGGCACGAGCCGTTCCCTGTACGAAGTCAATTGGGACGGAGGGTCGTTCTTCCCCATCCACGACCAGGAAACGCAAACCATAGTGACCTTCCTGGATTCCGCCATGGCTGCTGACACAGGGCAATTTGGCCGCGATGGGAGTGAGCCGGACATCTACGTGACCGGCAAGTCGTTCACCATCGGCGACACACCTGGCACTGCGTACCGGGAGGCGAAATCCACTCAGATTAAACCCGAGGAGCGTATTGAGACCCCAACGCCCAACGTCAAGCTTGCGGACAAGGAGGTTCCCAGCGTCGTCTCTGCGCCGTTGCGGGTCGGCGCTCCCACGAGCCGCAGGGTTGGCACGCAAAGCGTCTGGCGTGGCATAGCGCCCCCGCCCGCTGCTATGGGGGGCGAGTCCAAGTATGCGTTCATCACGCAGATGATGCCTGGCGAAATGGTCTTCCGATCGGGTATCGGGACCGCCGCCCTCAAACGTGCCTCTGCCTACGTTTCCAGGGGTACAGGGCGCAAGTTCACGGTCCGGTTGGTAAGGGCTGGCGAGAAGAGTGAGTTCAACCCTGAGGGCGTGTGTGGGGCTGCGCTATGGAGGCTGAGCTAGTGGCGGCGAGGGCGGGAGAAGCGACGGCAACAGGGTTGTGGTGGAGCAAGAGCTGCTGACCAGTCAGAAGGTATGGGCGATGAACGACCCAGACAGAGGCAAGGCAAGAAGCCCTTGCCCTTTGGTGAGCTTCACGACGGCGGACATCGGACCGGTAATCGGCCGCAGCAAGAAGAACGGCTAGCAGGAGCCGACGGGCGGGCACAACCGTCAGCACTAGACTCGTGGGCATGTGAAGCACTATCCCGGCTTGCTCTCGTTCGGGCGTGTGCAGCTCGACAAGTCAGACATATGGTGCCCGGCGTTCAAGAGCGGGCGTGCGAAGGGCGAGGTCAAACGGGAGGCGTACACGGCGCAGACGCTGGAGCCTCCCGGGAAGCTCCACCATGCCACTGATAATCTAGGCACCAATTTCAGAGGAGAACATATGGTGGAGACATTTCACACCGACGAGCCGATGCCCGCCGTCCTGCCAGACTGGACGCCGTTCCAGAAAGCCACGCCAACCCTGAATGGCTTCGTGACCTCCTTCAGCCAAGCGGAGAAGGAGGAGTTCTTGCGGGTCATGGAGCGCATGGTCATTTATACCAACTCCCGCTATATGGTCACCGTGGTGCGCACCCCGAAGAAGGGCTATGTTGAAATCTACCTCGCCATCAAGGACAAATGGCGTTCCGCCCGCCACGACTGGCGTGACTTCCAGCGCATCAAGAACGAGCTTCTGGGTCCCGAGCAGGAAATGATTGAAATCTACCCTGCGGAGAGCAGGCTGCACGACTCCGCCAACCAGTTCCACCTGTGGGGCGTGGAGGGTAAGGGAATGGGGATGGGCTTCGAGGGTAGGGAGGTGGGCGGACCCGAGGAGGCAGCCCCCCACGGTGCAGTCCAGCGACCTTTTGAGCAGAAGGTGGAATACGCCACACTCTCGTCCAATCTCGTTAACAAGCGGAGCATGAGCGTGAAGACGATTTCACGTAACGCTCCGTGCCCCTGCGGCAGCGGGAAGAAATACAAGCGTTGCTGCGCACGATAGATGGCAGCCGGGGCGCAGGCGCAGCAACAGGAATACCCCCAAGCTGGGCGTGATTTACGACCTGTGCAAGGAGCACGGGTGGGAAAACGTGCTCAGGCTGGTCGAGCACCATCCCCAGGCGTTCCGCCTTGTGAGCATGCACAATGACACGGTGGGGGAATGGATGGGGAGGATGCTGGAAGGATAAGTCTAAAACAAGGAGGATACATGACGATACACGCAACTCTTGAGAAGTACAACCCTGACGGCACCGCAACGCTCCGCAACCCAGAGAGCCAAGGCGTCATTGCGGCCGGGACGGCCATTGTGGATGCCGCCAGGCTCAGGGCAGCCAACATCGCAGAGGGAGCCCGGTTCACTACGGTCGGTGACGCCAAGCCCGACGCCATCCCCTACGGGATGGAGGGGATGGAGATCTGCCCTGCGACAGGCGAAACGGAGAAGGAGCTGGTCAAAGGTGACATCTTCAGGATTCTCTATGACTATCCCCGCTTGGAGGCGACGGACTTGGCGATGATGATGCCCCATGCCAGCCTCGCCGAGATAGACGAGGCGCTCACGGCGCTGGTGGACAAGGGCGGGGTGATGGTGGTGACCTGCTACGGCCTCACGGTGAAATGAGTTCCTATACACCCCTGCCCCCGACGCCGCGAAGCGGCGGCAGGGGGTGGGATTCTGGAAAAAGAAGGCATCATGGCGAAGCCTGAAAAGAAGAGATGACTCTTGGCGGTGCAGGTCTCCGGCATCGTAAGGGCGGTGGTGGAGGCGGATTCCGAGGAGGAGGCGCGAACAAGCACAAGGCGTGGGAGTTCCGCCGCCGTCTGGTCGAGCAAGGGCTCTTGACACGTGAGCAGGTCGGGGCGATGAGCGATTGTGACATCGTCGGCTTCGCCCTCAGGGCGTGGAAGACCGGCAACCCTGACGGCAACGTGACCTTTCCAGGCTAATAGCCGCAAGGCACTCTGAAGGCGTCGAACCCAGCCCCCAACGCCCGGACGGGCGACAGGGGGCTGGCGCTGGTTGAAGGAGGGCACATGACCGAGGAAGAGATGGAGGAAGGCATCATCAGGACACTGTTCGAGTTCGGGCCCAGCTCGAAGAGCGACTTCGCCGCCCGGCTGGATGTGGAGCCCGGCGACCTTGACGGGGTGCTGGGGAGCATGATGGGCAAGGGGCACCTCATCGTGGTGGATTACACGTATTCGCTGAACCCCCCAAAGGCCATCGTGGAGGCTGCCTTGGCTGCGCTGGACGACAAGTCCATGTCGGTGGAGGAGGTCGCAAAGGCCATGCCGAGCTTTACGACGGAAGAGGTGGAGGGCGCTCTGGAGAGGCTGAGGGAAGCGGGGAAGGTGAGCCGCATGCACGGCTTGGCGGGAATACCGACCCAATACTCCGTGCCGAGGAAGTATACGCCGGAAGAGAAGGAAGAGTGGGAGAAGCAGTTCACCCGGCAGGAAATCTTCAGGACGCTCTATGAATATGGGCCATGCTCGCCGGAGGAGCTGGCGGCGAGGCTGCCCCACCTAAAATACATGGAGGAGGGGCTGAGGATATTGGTCGAGAGGCACGAGATCGCCGTGACGGGATCAGCCGGGAACCTGGAATACGCCGTGGCTGAGCAGTAAACATGAAGAAGCACGAGATAGGGAAGCGCCCGCCCGACAAGAACCTACCGCCATCCTGGCGCACCGTGGCCAAGCTTGCCTGACGGGACGGGCGTTGCGATTCCAGACGGTTGATTGTTGTACCACCCGACCCGCAAGGCCGGGGGAACCGCAGACTAAAGATTGAGAGGAGAAAACCAACCATGAAAGAAACGGAACTGAAGGTCATCAACACGAGGGTTATCGACGACTGCGACTATGCCGGATTGGAGCCGCCCGAGTTCACGTACTCCGGCCCTAGGGCACCAAAGGAGATGCCCAAGTCGCTTGTGTCTGAGTTTCGGGCGTTCCAGGAGGATTGCGAGGACGGCCTGCCACGGAAGTTCTACGCTCTCGTGCTTCGCAACGAGGCCGTCCGGGCGGTGGAGATCGCCTCTCTTGAAGACCTTGCCGCCGTCACCGGACCATACTTCGGCTTCAAGACAATTGCGTTTTTTGGTGAGCAGGACGAAGCGAACGGCCTCGGGGAGGCGGGCGACGAATGTGGAGCAGCGTGCGGTCTGTTCATCCATGACCGTGGGGCGATGATCATCGACGAGTTAGTAGCTGCTGCTGTCGAGGGCACAAAGGCATACAGCCACTATATCGGTCCCGCCGGGCTGGTAAGAGATGACCCTGACACCCCCGATGAGGGCCAGTGAGCGGGCTGGCCCGGAAACACCGCCAGGGGCGGATATAGCGGCACATGCCACGGGGCGGCCAACTGCATGCAGGATCAACAGGAGCTGGCAAGTCACCCCGTCTATTGCTACCGACCTCATCGTCCGCCGCCTGCTGGGCGAGGAAATATCCACGATCCCCGAAACACCACCCGGGGTTCAGACGGCGAGGTTGGAATAGAGTGCGGCAGGCGTTGGAGATTCGCCTACGGCATGCGGAAGCTGAGAGCCGCCTGACGAGCCGATGCAAATCCGGCGAAACGCCCAGGGCTGGGGCGTAGCGGCAACGACCGCACCGGGCAAGCAAGATCGCAGCAAGCCCCGACGTTCAAAAAGGAGAGCGGAGCAATGAATAACATGATGAACGAACTGGTAGAGGCGAAGGCGGACCTCCGTTCCGCCACGGCACGACTGGAAGCAGCCACGTCAAGGGCGGACAGCGCCAAGGGCAAGGACCTCCCCCCGGGGGAAAACAAGACCATCCAGGACGACCGCAGGCAAGCCGCAAGGGTTCACCGTGAGATTAGACGGAGGGTTGCGAAGCTGGAGGCGAAGGTCCGTCGAGAGGACTTGAATCAGCTCCGAGAGGAGATACAGGGGACAGTGGTGGAAGTCAATGACATGACACGCTGCATTTACAACGTTTTCGAACGGCACATGCAGACTCTCATCGTGCTTTACGGGGAGGCGAAGTTCAGGGAGGCGGTTGAGAGCTTGTCCCCACCGACGTGCTCCTGCGTGGACTATTGCAAGAATTGGGACGGAATCTTCGGAAACCACAACGATTGGCTGTACGCCAACGACCCCGACGAATGGGAGAGGAGGCAATCAATGTCGTCGCCAATGTCAATGCCTGCGCCCGTGTGTCGTTGAAGGAGACGATGCCAATGATGTCTGAAAGCTGATCTGGACAGCCACGTCGCTGCGCAAGGTGTCGCAGCAAAGGCGGCGGAATCGGCGAGTCGCGCCAAGCAAGAATGAGGGCTGCCTCAGAGACTCGGAGCAACTCACGAGCGTCGAAATGGGAACTGCAATTCACAGCGACAAATCGCAAATGCCGACGGCGGGGCAGGAAGGCGCATCCCGGGTCGAGGCGGTGATCCCAGCACCCGTCTCACAGCCAGAGCCTTTCGTAGATGCCCAAGTGGTTTCGAAGTTCTTGTCTGTGAGGCGAACCGAGGTGCTCAAGCTTACCCGTGACGGCAAAATTCGTGGTTATGCATACCGGGGGCAACAGCGACACGTCTACCGCTATCGCCTGAGCGAGGTGAGCCAGGACT
>Ga0181521_10006738_pt1 | contig 12313 bp, 10 predicted proteins | sample PEATcosm2014_Bin_32_FD_119764 | JGI IMG/M metagenome (GOLD analysis project Ga0181521, IMG submission 119764) | Peatland microbial communities from MTU Mesocosm Facility, Houghton, MI, USA - PEATcosm2014_Bin02_60_metaG | ecosystem: Environmental > Terrestrial > Soil > Wetlands > Peat | place... | reverse complement strand
GTGTGCAGATGCATCACGTTGAGGATGTTCAGGCTGGGGTAGAAGGCGGCGAACATCGCCGGGATGATGGCGAAGTATTTCGCCACGTCGTTCGCGATCGAGAAGGTGGTGAGCGCGCCGCGGGTGATCAGCAACTGCTTGCCGATGGCGACGATTTCAATCAGCTTGGTCGGATTGCTGTCGAGATCGACCATGTTGCCGGCCTCTTTAGCGGCCATGGTGCCGGTATTCATGGCGACGCCGACGTCGGCCTGCGCCAGCGCCGGAGCGTCGTTGGTGCCGTCGCCGGTCATGGCGACGAGGCGTCCGCCGGCCTGCTCGCGTTTGATCAGTTCCAGCTTGTCGCGGGGAGTGGCCTGCGCGAGAAAATCGTCAACGCCGGCTTCGGAAGCGATGGCGGCCGCTGTCAGAGGGTTATCGCCGGTGATCATCACGGTGCGGATTCCCATGACGCGCATCTGCGCGAAGCGCTCTTTCATGCCGCCCTTGACGATGTCCTTCAAATGGATCACGCCCATGACGCGCCCGTCTTCGGCGACGATCAGCGGCGTGCCGCCCTGGCGCGAGATGCCGTCGGAAACGTCCGCGATGCGCTGCGGGAAAGTGCCGCCGCGTTCGAGGATGAATTGCCGGATCGATTCCGTGGCGCCCTTGCGGATGGCGCGCCCTTCGATATTCAGGCCGCTCATGCGGGTCTGCGCTGTGAACGGGACGAATTCGGCTTCATGCGCGGCGATCTCGCGTCCGCGCAGGCCGTATTTTTCTTTCGCCAGCACGACAATGCTGCGGCCTTCGGGCGTTTCATCGGCGAGGCTCGAGAGTTGCGCGGCATCGGCGAGCTGGCCCTCGGAAACGCCGTCGGCCGCGATGAATTCAACGGCCTGGCGATTACCGAGCGTGATGGTGCCGGTCTTATCGAGCAGCAGCGTATTTACGTCGCCGGCCGCTTCCACCGCTTTGCCGCTCATGGCGAGCACATTGTGCTGCATGACGCGGTCCATGCCCGCGATACCGATCGCCGAGAGCAAGCCGCCGATGGTGGTCGGGATCAGGCAAACCAGCAGGGAGACGAGCACAATGACGCTCGGAACCATGCCTGCCTTCGCCTGCGAAACGCTGTACTGCGCGAACGGAGCCAGCGTGACGACCGCGAACAGGAAGATGAGCGTGAGGCCCGCGATCATGATGTTGAGCGCGATTTCGTTGGGCGTCTTCTGCCGCTGCGCGCCTTCCACCAGCGCAATCATGCGGTCGAGGAAGGTTTCGCCCGGATTCGATGTGATCTGAACCTTGATGTAGTCGGAGAGCACCTTGGTGCCGCCCGTGACGGCGCTGCGATCGCCGCCGGACTCGCGGATGACAGGCGCGCTTTCTCCGGTGATCACCGATTCGTCGACGCTGGCAATGCCTTCGATCACGTCGCCGTCGCCCGGAATGACGTCGGTGGGTTCGCACAGGCAGACATCTCCCTTGCGCAGGGAAGAAGCCGCGACGACCTCAACGTGCGTCTTGCCGTTGCTGCCGATGAGCTTCTTCGCCATGGCATCGGTCTTGGTCTTGCGCAGGCTGTCAGCCTGAGCCTTGCCGCGGCCTTCCGCCATGGCTTCGGCGAAGTTCGCGAACAGAACGGTGAACCACAGCCAGGCGGCGATCTGGAACTCGAATCCGAAGTCCGGGCCGCCGGTGATCAGCGTCCGGACCATCAGGATCGTGGTGAGAGCGGCGCCAACCTCGACGACGAACATCACCGGATTCTTCGCCAGCGTCTTCGGATTCAGCTTGACGAAGGAATCGAGGGTGGCGCGCCTGACGATGGGCGGATCGAAGAGCGGTCTCGCCCGTTTGCCGCGCGAGAGACCGAGCGCGGTTGAATCCACCGCGCCGTGCGACACGGTATCCACAATTGGTTCTTGTTGTAATTCATCAGTGGCTGGCATGGTCTCTCCTTACAGCATCAAGTGCTCGACGATGGGCCCGAGGGAAAGGGCGGGGAAGTAGGTCAGTGCGCCCACGATAATGACGACTCCGACCAGCAGGCCCACAAACAGCGGACCGTGCGTGGGGAAGGTTCCCGCCGAAACGGGTACCTGTTTTTTCGCGGCCAGCGATCCGGCGATGGCAAGCAAAGGCAGCAGCATCATGAAACGACCGATCAGCATGGCAAAGCCGATGGTGACGTTATACCAGGGCGTGTTCGCGGTGAGGCCGCCGAATGCGCTGCCGTTGTTGGCCGTGCCGCTGCTGTACGCGTAGAGAATTTCGGAGAAGCCATGCGCGCCCGGATTGCCTGTGTTGGACGCGGCGGCACCGGGCGGGTTCCAGTAACCCTTGGCAACGAAATCGGCTACCGAGCTCGCGCCCGCGAAGAAGAGAACGCTCGCCGCGAGCACCAGCATGGCGATCATCGCCATTTTGACTTCCTTCTGCTCGATCTTCTTGCCGAGGTATTCGGGAGTCCGGCCGACCATCAGGCCGGCGATGAACACCGCCAGGATCGCGAACATCAGCATGCCGTAGAGACCAGCGCCGACGCCCCCGAACACCACCTCGCCCAGTTCCATATTGAACAGCGGGACCAGCCCGCCGATCGGCGTGAAGCTGTCGTGCATGCCGTTCACCGCGCCGCAACTGGCGTCGGTGGTGACGGTCGCGAAGAGAGCGGATTCGGCAATACCGAAGCGCGTCTCCTTGCCCTCCATGTTGCCGCCGGATTGCGTATCCGTCGCGGTCATCTCGATGCCCGCTTTGTTCAGCGCCGGTGTGCCGCGCTGCTCATAGTGATAAGCCACCACGACACCAGCGAGCCACAGAACCGCCATGGCTGTGAACACCGCCCAGCCCTGCCGCGTGTCCCGCACCATTTTGCCGAACGTATACGTCAGCGCTGCGGGGATCAGGAAGATGAGAAAAATCTGGAAAGTATTCGAAAACGGCGTGGGGTTTTCGAACGGATGTGCGGAGTTCGCGTTGAAAAAGCCGCCGCCGTTCGTGCCCAGCATTTTGATGACTTCCTGCGAGGCCACCGGTCCCTGGGCAATCGTTTGCTTCACGCCTTCGAGCGTCGTAACGGTCGTATAGGCGTTCAGATTCTGCGGCACGCCCTGCCAGCAGAGAATCAATGCACCAATGATCGAGATTGGCAGCAGGATGTAAAGCGTCCCGCGAGTCATATCCACCCAAAAGTTGCCGATGGTCTTCACCGACTGGCGCGCGAAGCCGCGTACCAGCGCGATGGCGATGCCAAGGCCAGCCGCGGCGGACAGGAAGTTATGCACCGTCAGACCGGCCATCTGTACGAAATAGCTGAGTGTCGTTTCAGGGGTGTAGCTTTGCCAGTTCGTGTTGGTCGTGAAACTGACGGCTGTGTTGAACCCGAGATCCGGGCTCACGTTGCCCGCGCTGTAGCCCTGCGGGTTGAACGGCAGCCAGAGCTGCAGCCTTTGAATCGCGTAAAGTAAGACGGCACTGAACGCGCTGAACGCCAGCAGTGAGCCGGCGTAGCGCGTCCAGTGCTGCTCCTGATCTTCATGGACCCCGCAGATCCGATAGATCAGACGCTCCACAGGCGCCAGAACTGGGGTGAGAAAGTTCGGGCGGCCCTCAATAACCGTCGCGATAAACGATCCCAGCGGCTTCGCGCACGCGAGGATCAGCGCAAAGAAGATCGCGATCTGCAACCAACCATTGGCAGTCATACTAGAATTTCTCCGGTTTCAGCAGCGCGTACAGTAAATAGACGCACAGGCCCAGCGAGATCACTCCGGCAATCAAATAATCCATATGCTCCTCCTAGAGCCGCTCGCAGGCTTCGACCATCCACCATGCGACGACGAAAAAAGCGACGATCAGAAGGCAATAGGCAATGTCAAGCATCGTTTCCCTCTTTCACCATTACGACCGTATGGCCGGTCCGGCGCAAGCGGTCCGCCAGCCTTTCGGTGCGCGTGCGCCACGGCCTGGTGGGCGACGCCAGTACCACGATGGAATGCGCAGTCAGCGCATTTTCGAGCGCCGGATCGAATTCCCGCGTCAGCAGGATCTCCGCCCGCACGGGAAGCGCGGACTTGAGCTTCTCCAGGCGAGCTTTCAGAAAATCGATCATGACCGGAGATTCCTCGATCCGCAGCGGATACGGCACCACCTGGACCTGCAGCACCCGAATAGCAGCCTGAAGACCGTTTCCCATTCGATTCGCCGCGTCCAGCGCCGTGCGCGTCAGCCGGGGGGTGGTAAACGGAATCACCAACTCCAGTTCCGCGATGTGCTGGGCCTGCCGGACTACTTCGAACCCGATTTGCTTTTGCTCTCTCACGCAAGTAAACCCACTTGCAGAATAGGGGCCGATCCGTTAAAAGTTCATAAACTTTCTGTGAGTACTTCATCGCGCGTCCTGCTGGGTGGCAAATCGATAGCCAACCCATGGTTCGGTCAGCAGATACTTCGGCTTGGACGGGACTGGCTCGATCTTCTTGCGCAATTGGTTAATAAAAACGCGCAAGTATTCGACTTCATCGCCATAGTCCGGACCCCATACCGTCTGAAGCAGTTTGCGGTGCGGAATCGGCTTATCGGGATGGCCGACCAGGAATTTCAGCAGGTCGAACTCTTTCGGGGTCAGGCGGACGGTGTTCCCGTTGAGCGTGACCCGCCGGGCGTTGAAATCGATCTCCAGCTCGGGTGTCGCAAAGATTTGCGGCCCTGAGTCAGCGGACGCTGGGGTCCGGCGGATGGCTGCGCGAATTCGCGCAAGCAGCTCCTGGATGCCGTAGGGTTTGGTGACGTAGTCGTCCGCGCCGGCGTCGAGCGCGTCCACCTTGTCGCGCTCGGTGTTGCGCACGGAAAGAATGATGATGGGGATATCGAAGCTCTGACGAATGGCGCGGCAGGTTTCCAGTCCGCCGATACCCGGCATGTTCAGATCGAGCAGGACGAGATCGGTGGGATCGCGGCGCAGAACTTCCAGCGCCTCTTCGCCGGTCTTGGCCTCGATCACGGAGTAACCGAGATCGGTGAGCGTCGCGCGCATGGCGCGGCGCAGTTGCGGTTCATCGTCGACGACCAGAATGGTAGCTGTGTTCATGAAGTTTTTGGCTGCAACGGGAGAGTAAACGAAATTACCGCACCACCTCCGGCCCGGTTTTCCGCATGGATTTTTCCGCCGTGCGCTTCGATGATACCCTTTGCAATCGCAAGGCCCATGCCGGTGCCTTCGACTTTAGCGCGGCCGCGGCGGCCGCGATAGAACTTCTCGAAGACCCGCTCGATCTCGTCGGGACCGATGCCCGGGCCGCGGTCGGCAACCGAAACGATGGCCTGGCCGCCTTCGGTGTGCGCTTCGATGGCGATGGGCGAATCGGGCGGAGCGTATTTGCGCGCGTTTTCCAGAATCTGCATCAGGGTGCGGCGAATGAGGTCGGCGTCGACGGGAATACTCAGGTCGGGTGGAATTGCAAGCGAGTAACGCCCCGCGTTTTCGTCGCGCGTTTCGGCAACCGCAGCCGACGCGATGGCGGCGATGCCCGTGAGTTCGCGATTGAGGTGCAGTTGCCCCGATTCGACGCGCGCCAGTTCGATGGCTTCCGTAATCGACCGCTGCAGGCGAACCGATTCCTGATCGATGATGCTGAGCAGTTCCTGGCGGACCTCTTCGGTGCGCGGCGGCGCCGTAATCAGATGCGTCACGCAGGTCCGGATCGCGGTGAGCGGCGTTTTCAGATCGTGGGCGAGCCCGTCGAGCAGGGAGGACTTGAACTCTTCATTGCGGCGCGCCACCTCGGCGGCGGCCGCGCGGTCGAGGGCCCGGACGCGTTCGTAGTTGATGGCCAGCAGGCCGGCCACGGAATCCTGGACCGCGGGACTGATGTGCGCGCCGGCCATCGCGAGACTGCCGACAACGTGCGCGCCGAGGCGGACCGGCACGATGGAGAAATCGCCCGTACCGCTGCGTTCGCCGGTTTCCGCGACGCGTATCAGATCGGTCTGGGAGATCCCCGAATCGTCGAGCGAGCCGTAGATCTGATTGGCGGCGGCGTCGTAAAAGGCAATGTGGCGGAGACGCAGAATCTGGCCGGTCTTGGTAACGGAGACGCGGACGGCATCGCGCGCCTCGTCCATCAGCATGGCGCGGCTCAGTTCGTAGAGCCGGCCGATTTCATTTCTTCCTGTCACCGCCTCTTCGGCGCGGCGCTTCGCCTGCGCGGAAAGCTCGCTGGCGACAACCGAGGTGACGAGAAACACGAATAATGCGACCCAGTTTTCGGGATCTGCGATTGTGAACTTGAGGATGGGAGGAAGAAAAAAGTAATTCAGACCAATTACGGCCACGACTGAAGTGAAAATCGCCTCGGGCAATCCCCATTGGGCGGCGACTGCGAGCACGAGCAGCAGCAGCAGCAAAGCGACGGTCGTGGGGTTGACCGGTACGAGTTTGAAGCAGATGAAAATCAGGGCGCAGACGGCGGCAGCGCAGGATAAATAGCGGCGGAGGGCGGTAGCGGCCTTTTGCATGCTCAGCTACTACGTTACTGCGAACCGGGTGAATCGATGGAAGAACGCGTTCGCGGCGTTGTCGGCTGCGCCCGACTGGACTTGCGGTTGCCCTTGGTCTGTGCGGTGCTCCTCATCGCCGGAGGTGTAGTTCCGGTGGCCTCAGCGCAGTCTCCCGATCAAGGCAGTGCTCCGGCAACGATCGCGACCGACCGTCCTTCTGTCACCGATTCCAGCGCGGTCGTTCCCTACCGGGTGTTCCAGGCCGAAAACGGTTTGCTCGATACGGGCAATCAAGGGAGCCGTACGCTCGATTTCCCCGAGACGCTCATTCGCATTGGAATCGGACCGAGCACGGAAGCGCGCTTCACGGTTCCCGACTATTACCAGGATTCTCCGGCTTCGGGCTTTGGCGATCTTGTGCTCGGCATCAAACAGCAGATCATCAGCGTATCGGGCGGTTTCGAAATAGCGGCGGTTGTGTCGCTCAGCTTTCCAACCGGGGCCCATGCGATCTCCAGCCATGGTTACGATCCCTCCTTCCAGATGCCCTGGTCACATCCGCTCTCTGCAAACTGGACTGCAGCAGGAATGCTGTCTGTCTATGTGCCGACCCAAAACGGATCACACCGCGTTGTCGGTGAGTCCACATTTCTTCTGGATCGACAGTTGACTAAAGCCTGGGATGCCTTCATCGAATACGCGGGCGATTTTCCGCAAGCCGGCGAACCGCGCCACCTCCTGCACTTCGGAACGGCTTATAAAATTACACCGCGGCAGCAACTCGATTTGCATGCGGGAATCGGGCTTTCCGCGGCTACGGCACACCACTTTGTCGGGATCGGCTACTCGTTTCGCTTTCCGATCGGCAGATGATTACCCGTCTTTCAGGACGCTCCATTATGCTAGATTAAATGCGGGCCCGGCGCGGAGAATAAGTGCCCGCGAGTTTAGCGGGACAGGAGTTGACTTATGGGATCGAGCATCAAGTGGCTACTCGCACTCGGCGTCGGACTTGCTGGCGGCTGGGCTGCCAGAAGTCTCTCCGACTCGCCTGAAGGCGCCGGCGTGAAGCTTCTGGAGATTGCGATAAAGGCCAAAGAGAAGGTGGACCGCTGGGCGGCAGTCGAGCGCGAGCGTCTGGACGATATGATGGCGGAGGCTCGCTCGAACATCTCGCGCGAGAATGAGGCCGCGAACAAATCCGGACACAAAGCCCAGTCCGGGAAGCGAGAGACTCGGCTGGTAAAGCTCGAAGAGCGAGCATAGCTGTTCCCGGGCGAGCCCTGCAGGGCTCAGACGCTTAAGGGGGAGGCTTGAGTCACTCCGAACAAGAAAGCACGCTCCCGGGCTCACGGTCCGAAAGCCGGAATCGCTCTAAGCGTATCGACGAACCGCTGCGCCTGGTGCACCATCACCCGGGGTATTTGCGCATTCGAGCGGGTGCATTCATTCAGCCCGAAGACGACGATCCGATAGTTATCGCGGCGCAGACCGCAGCCGAGAGTGTCCCTGGGTTTCGCTCCTGGTCTCTCAAACCAAAGACCGGAAGCGTCGTAGTCGAATACGCTCCCGGCACGATCGAGCCCGACGATCTCCTCAAGCACATCGCGAAGAGCGCCGGATTTCGAGGCGTCGAGATCTCGACCAGCAGCAAGATGAATCGCCAGGAACTGGTGAGTGGGTTCCTCGATTTTGTGCAGGACGTCAACGGGGTCGCCAGCCAGCTGACAGGCGAAAGAGCAGACCTGCGAGAGCTCGTGCCGGCCGCACTCGCCGCAATTTCCGTCGTCTCCTTAGTGCTCAATGAGGATCGCGGCCTCCTGCCATTTTGGAGCAGCGCTCTCTACCACAGCTATCGCGTCTTCATGCAGTGGCATCGACCGGAAGTCCGAACCCGCGAACGAGCTGCCCGGCAAGAGGAAGAGCGCGGTGGTTCCGGCAACAAGATGGGTTAGCCCGCGCACGCTGCCCGCTGAAAACGGCATCTCTAATCCTCATAAATCCTCACAACTTATTCATGATTTTTCATGACTGCGTCCCGCAGTCCAGTTGAGTAAATTGGCGCACAACCCTGCGCACTTGGACCCAAAGCGCCGCTTCCCCTTCAAGCGGTGCATCGGCTGGGATTGCCAGGGTTTTTATGAACGCTTAAGCTCCTTCCGGGCACTATATTTAGCGGCGCGATGGCTTAATAAGCGAATACGAGTGGTGAGAGGGGATCGGCATCTTGATTGCCCACTGATAGAGTGGCGATACCCAAGAGCCGACAGGAGACAAGACATGATCAAAACAGCGGGGAGGAAGAGCACGAAGTCGGGCAATATACACAAGGCGGCGAGCACGAGCGCTAAAGACACGTTCGCGACCATCGAATCCTACTTGCCGAGCGGTTCGCCGCAGCGGGCTACAGCCGGCATCGCGGCGGCAGCGGGTGGCGCCCTGCTTGCCGCAGCAGTGCTCGGCGTGGGTCCGGCAGCGCTCGCCGGGGCAGCCGGTTACGTCGTGTACCGCGAGCTTCGTTGAGAGCGAAAAACGACTTCTCACCGAGCCAGGCGCGTGGCGCAATGGCATCGCCCGACGATCACCAGCGTTCGCACCGCACTGGCTCGGTGCTGAATCCGGAAGCGCACGGAGAGGAGATCGAATGTCCGATATCAAGCTTGTTAAACCCCATTCGCTGCCGATCGTAAAGGCAAAAGCGTTGGTGCAGAAAGCGGTCGACGGGCTTGCTGGTGAGCATGACCTCAGCAGCGAATGGCAGGGCAATATACTGCACGTTCATCGCTCAGGCGTCCATGGCCAGATGCATGTGACCGATTCGGAAATCCGTGTCCATGTAACTCTCGGTTTGTTGATGAAGCCGTTTAGAGCAAAGCTTGTCGATCACATCGAGCACACGTTTAACAGATTGTTGCCTAAACGAGAACCGAGGGTTCGGACAAGAGAGGCGGCCAGAAAGAAAGCGCGTACCGCGGGATGAGTGGGGAGCGAACGCAACCGTTCAGGTGAGGCGCTGAATGACTTAACAAAGCAGGAGAGAGACATGGTCAAGAAAACAGCAGGGAAGAGGACGAGCGCGAAGTCTGGCAATTTGCACAAGGCGCCGCGGAAGAATGTTGAAGTCGGATTCGCGACGGTCGAATCCATCTTGAAAGACGGATACGCGGCAGTCGAATCCTACTTGCCGACCGGCTCGCAGCAGCGGGCTGCAGGCGGCATCGTGGCGGCTGCGGGCGGCGCCCTGCTTGCGGCTGCAGCGTTCGGTGTCGGCCCGGCAGCGCTTGCGGGGGCAGCCGGTTACCTTGCGTACCGCGAGACTCGTGGAAGCGATAAAACGAAGGAGGCTGGCCTCGCTGCCCACGAAGGGTCTGGGCATTAATCGCTCGGATGCAACCTCTCTGCCATGGCTATCGCTTCTTCACTCACCGGCATCGAAGAGAAGTTCGAACGCGCGAAAGCATCGCCCGTCAACAGGAAGAGGCGGGTGGCAGCTCCGATAACGGAGCGATATTCGACCAACGCACAGCTGGAGGTCTTTAACAAGGGTCGCGGCCGCGCTTGTATCGTTGGCGCGCGTAAGAATTCACCCGAGACACGTATACTCCAAGCATGGCTGGCCGAGCGGATCGACGTCGTTCGTTTTGAGCACCTTATAGGCAGCAGCGAATTCTACGTCGATTATGACGATGGAATTGCTCTCGCCGGTCGATTTATTCGCAGTCTGCGAGACAAGATCCACACGCTTAACCGCATCGGGCTCGAGCCATTCGATGTCACACCGGTGTACTCGCTGAGGGGACGTGTTCGAGTCCGAGTAACCGGCATCGGGGAACGGGAGCTCGCCACGCTGACGATGCTCGCCGGCGGGCTGCCCGGAGTGAAGTGCACGAGGCACTATCGCGGCGGCCGCACCATGCTGGTGGAATACGACCCCAAGAAGGTAAGTGAAAGGTTCATTGTGGCCGCGCTTTTGAAGAGCGACCCGGCCGAATGGGCACGCGATTGGCACGAGCCAACTCCGACTCGATGGATTGCCGCCTTGTCCGGCACCTCGACTCTCATTGCGTGTCTAACCCATGCGGCGCCTTTCCCGGTGCTGGCTGTGGCAGTTTTACTGAACACGTTTCGACCGCTCGGTCGCAGCATCGCAGCACTCCGCGAGGGGCAGATCAGCGTGGATCTCCTCGATGTGGCGGCGACGTTCGCGGCGCTCGCCACGGGTCGGCCCATAACCGCCGCCTTCGTAATCTGGATGGTTGGGATTGGCGATTTCCTGCTCGACATCTCTGCTAACAACGCGCGTTCCGCGCTTTCGATGCTGATGCGGCACAGAGAACCGGAAGCGCTCCGGGTTCTTCCGGATGGCAGCATTGAAGCGGTGCCGGTTGGAGATCTCCAGGCCGGGGACCATTTCATGGTCCACACCGGGCACGGCATCGTGGCCGACGGCACGGTAGTTTCAGGTCTGGCGGAGGTGGATGCGAAGACGCTCACCGGCGAGTCGCGCCTGCTCCCGAAGAAGGCGGGCGATCCGGTGTTCGCTTCCACGGTCGTGGTCGCGGGCCAGCTCGTCGTCGAGGTGGAAAGTTCCGGCAGGAATACCGAGGCCGCGAAGATCGAAAGCATCCTGAACACCGTCGGATCGAAGCCGCTCACGTTGCAGCGCGACGCGCTCGACATTGCGGGCAAGCTCGTTCTTCCGACGTTCGCGGTCGCCGGGCTCGCTGCCGCTCTGTCTTCCGACGTGACGCGCGCGGTGTGCGTGCTCATCACCGACTTCGGAACCGGCTTTCGCATCGCGGTACCAACGAGCGCACTGACCGCCATGACGCTCGCGGCGCGCGAAGGGCTGCTCGTCAAAGGCGCCCAGTACCTGGAACGACTTTCGAAGACCGACGCGATCATCTTCGACAAGACCGGTACGCTCACGAGCGGCGTGCCGGAAGTGGTCGAAGTGGTTACCGCCAGAGGCATGAATGAATCGGCCCTCATCACATGGTGCGCTTCCGCGGAGGCGACGCACGACCATCCGGTCGCAAGAGCGCTCAAGTCTTACGCGAACGAACACGATATTCCACTGCTCAAGCCAGAGCCGGGAAGCGAGGAGTACGCGGTGGGACTGGGACTGTCCGCACGGGTCGAGGGCCACAGCGTGCGAGTCGGCCGGGCGATGTGGATGGAGAGTCAAAAGCTCAACATCGCTCCCTCGTTCAAAAAGCACCTTGCCCGTTTCGAAAAGCAATCCAAGTCGAGCCTTTGCGTTGCAATCGACGAGAAAGTGGTCGGACTGGTGAGCTACTCCGACGGCACTCGTGGTGACAGCGCGGCCATCGTGCGAAGGTTGCAAGACAATGGCCGGCGGAAGATTGTGCTGCTGTCGGGCGACAGCCCCGAAGTGGTGAAGAATCTCGCGAACACACTGGGAATCGACGAAGCCGTGGGCGCTCTCCTCCCACACCAGAAAGCGGAATATGTAAGAAGAATGCAGGAAGGCGGCAGTGTTGTCGCCATGGTGGGGGACGGCATCAACGATGCGCCCGCCCTGGCGGCGGCAGACGTGGGAATTTCGATCGCCGGCAGCACGGACGTCGCACTGGAGACCGCCGACGTGGTGCTGCTCCACGGCGGTCTGGCACGACTCGAGAAGGCGTTCCAGATCAGCGACCAGGCCATGTCCAGTGTTCGGCAGAATCTGGGCATCATCATCGTGCCAAACGCCATTGCGATCGCCCTGGGTGCGTTTGGACTCATTGGCCCGCCCCTGGCCGCCATCATCAACAATGGGGCCACCTTCCTGGCGGTGCTGGTGGCGACGCTGCCGCTT
>Ga0181521_10006737_pt1 | contig 12315 bp, 10 predicted proteins | sample PEATcosm2014_Bin_32_FD_119764 | JGI IMG/M metagenome (GOLD analysis project Ga0181521, IMG submission 119764) | Peatland microbial communities from MTU Mesocosm Facility, Houghton, MI, USA - PEATcosm2014_Bin02_60_metaG | ecosystem: Environmental > Terrestrial > Soil > Wetlands > Peat | place... | reverse complement strand
TCTCGGATGCCGACATCGACCGGCGATGTTGCCGCCTTCCACACCGGCGTCGTAGCGAGCATGGCGGCCCCCTTGACCACCATCTTGGTGTCGTAAAAGGTGAAGCCATAGTTCAGTAGCGCGGCACTCGCATCCTCGCGGCCCTTCATGCTCGTGGAACCGAGAACCACCGACACCAATCGCATCCCATCACGCAGCGCGGACGTCACCAGGCAATAGCCCGCAGAATCGGTGTGGCCGGTCTTCAACCCGTCGACGCTCGGGTCGCGGCCGAGGAGGCCGTTGCGATTTTGCTGTTTGATGCCGTTGTGCTCGAATTCGCGCACCGAGTACCACTTATAGTACTGAGGAAAGTCGCGGATCATGGCGATGGCGAGCAGCGACATATCGCGGGCCGTGGTGAAGTGGTTGGGATCCGGGAGCCCCGAGCTGTTCTCGAAATGCGTGCCCACCATGCCAAGGCGCTTGGCGTTGCTGTTCATCAGTTGCACGAAAGTCTCTTCGGTCCCCGCCACGCGTTCTGCCAATGCAATCGTGGCATCGTTTCCCGACTGCACTATCATTCCCAATATCAGAAGCTGTACCGACACCGGCTTGCCCAATTCGATGAAGGTGCGGGATCCCTCGGAGCGCCAGGCTTTTTCACTGACCGTCACCGGCTCCTCCAACTTGAGCTTACCGGCCGCCAGTTCCTGAAAAACAATGTATGCGGTCATCAGCTTCGTGAGGCTCGCGGGCTCCATCCGCGCCGCGGCGTCCTTTGCCGCCAGAATCTTGTCGGTGCGGTAATCAACGAGGATATAGGTGCGCGCGTCGACTGCAGGCGCAGTCGGAATCGGCGTCGCGGCGGAGACGGAAGCAGCGGCAATCGCGGTGAGTAGCAGGAAGCTCAGCAGGGGACGAAGCATGATGGACGAATACCTTGAATAGAAGTGTTTGAGTTTACCGGTGATCGGCAGGGCACAGTGGATGCGGTCAAGGCTAATCGAGCGCGAGATGCGCATCACGCACACCCACCTGCTCGAGGGCGGCGATGATGCGGTCGAACTCCGGGACGTCCGGAACGGGACCGATGCGCACACGGTACATCCTGCGGCCGGCGATCCAATCGTCGCGCACAAATACCTTGCCATAACCGCCGCCCCGCAGTTTGGCGGCCAATCGCTCCGCATTCGCAGGATCCGCGAACGCGCCGGCCTGCACGAAGAGGATGATTTCGGGCGCGGCTGCGGTAACCGGCGCAACGGGTGCGGGTCGGGCGGCGGCCGGCTGCGGCGCGCCGGGCTCACCGGTTGGGATAGTCGGTTCGCGGCTTGGGAACGTCGGATCTATGGAGCGAACTTCGACGATCGCCGTGCCGTTTTGCAGCATGTCGAGCTTGGCTGCGGCCGTATAGGACAAATCGATGATGCGATTGCCGACGAAGGGGCCGCGGTCGTTGACGCGGACCACCACGTCGCGACCATTTTGCAAGTTGGTGACGCGTACGTAGGCGGGCAATGGCAGCGTCTTATGCGCGGCCGTCATGCCGTACATGTCGTAGGGCTCGCCGGTCGACGTGCGTATCTTGTGAAATCCGGGCCCGTACCAGGAGGCGACACCGCGTTCGACGTAGTCGGCGCTCGAGGACAACACATAGTAGCGTCTGCCAAAGACGTCATAGAAGGGCGGATTGCCGTAGCGCGACCGTGACTCAATGCGTGGTACCGCGTCGGGAACCGTCTGCGCCGAGGAGGGCGGCAGCGGCGCCGGTGCCGATGTCTCGCCGGGCGGTGTCCGGGCGTTCGGTGAGGTGCGGACCCGAGGTTCGCTGAAGCAGCCGCTCAAGCCAACAGCAACCGCTATCGCCGAGACGGCAAGTACGCGATCCGCATTCACGGTTTTTCGCTTGGCAGCGGCGCATCGCCGGCGGCAGCAGCCGCGCCGGAAGCGGCGGGTGTGGAAGCGGCTGCGGGCGGCAAGGCCATCGCCGCGGAGGTGGCGGCAGCCGCATCGTTGGGATGTGGCGCATCGTTCATCAGGATCTGCTGTTTGACCGCAGCGGCAAGCTCATACACGGCCATCGCGTACAGCGCACTGTGGTTGTAGCGTGTGATGACATAAAAATTGTTGTAACCGACACGCCAATGAACACCGTCGGCTTCATCGGCTGCAATCAGCTCTGCGGGGGCATCGGCCGGCAGCGGACTGTCAAAGTTCACGCCCTTCGCCCTCAGGGAGCCGACCGTCTCCGACAGCGACAGCGTGCGGCCGTCCAGATCCGCGACCTTGTCGGGATCGACATTTGCCTCGCTCAGAACGGGCTCGCCGGAATTCCAACCATGTTCCTTCAGGTAGTTGCCTACGCTTGCGCAGACGTCCGACCAATTGGTCCACAGGTCGATGCGGCCATCCGCATCCGCATCCACCGCATAGCGTCGGTAATTCGACGGCATGAACTGCGGGGCTCCCATCGCGCCGGCGTAGGATCCCTTGATGATCAGCGGGTCCAGCTTCATGTCGCGCGTCAGCAAAAGGAATTGCTCGAGCTCGTCACGGAAGAATTTAGCCCGCGCCGGATAGTCGAACGCCAACGTCGCCAGGGCGTCCAGCACGCGGTAGGAACCGGTCAGACGGCCGTAATAGGTCTCCACGCCGAGGATGGCAGCGAGGTATTCCGGCGCCACACCCGAGTGGATGCTCGCTCGATCCAGCTCTTGCCGGTGCGCGAGCCAGAATTCAGTGCCTTCCCGGATGCGCCTTTCGCTCACGAATATCGGACGGTACTCGTACCACATCTTGGCTTTTTCCGCGGGCCGTTCCATGGCCTCGAGGATCGCCGGCTGACTTTGCGCGGCGCTCAGCAATTTGCGGAGCTGGCTCTTCTTGAAGGAATGCTGCTCCGCCATTTGTGCAATGAAATTCTTGACGTCCGCGCGATGAGTGTCGAGCGCGCCGGCGCGGTGAGCACTCGCGCCGATGATTGCGACGGCGAGGAGCAAGGCCTTTGAGCGACGCAGGACACGCATACGGGCGCCTAGGACCCGATGAGTTTGCGGTGGGAATTGAGCGACATCAATATTCCGAACCCCGCCAGCAATGTGACCATGGAAGTGCCGCCGTAACTGATCAGCGGCAAGGGTACGCCGACGACGGGTAGAATGCCGCTCACCATTCCGGAATTGACGAATACATAGACGAAGAAACTCAATGCTATAGCGCCCCCCGTCAGACGCGCAAACGTATCCTGTCCCTGCATCGCGAGGTACAGTGCCCGCCCGATCAACACGCCGTAGAGCGACAGGATCAGCAACTGACCCAGCAGGCCGAACTCCTCGCCAATGACCGCGAAGATGAAGTCGGTCGAGCGTTCCGGCAAAAATTCCAACTGCGCCTGGCTGCCCATCATGTAGCCCTTGCCGAACACGCCGCCGGAGCCGATCGCGATCTGCGACTGGATGATGTGGTATCCGGCGCCGAGCGGATCGCTTTCGGGATTCAGGAAGGTCAGTACGCGCTGTCGCTGATAGTCATGAATGAAATGCCAGGCCGCCCATGCGGCGCCCCCGAACACCGGTATCGATATCAATATGATTCGAATTTGCAGCCCGGCAAGCAGCATCACGATGAGGCCGGAGGCGGCGATCAGCAGAGCCGTGCCGAGATCCGGTTCCCTGGCGATCATCGCCGTAGGAATGGCGATCATCAGTCCCATCACCAGCAGGTCTTTGAAGGTCGGCGGGAGCGGGCGCTCATGCATGTACCAGGCGCATATCATCGGCACGGCAAGTTTCATGATCTCCGAGGGCTGGAAGCGCACGAAGCCGATGTCGAGCCAACGTTGTGCGCCCTTGCCGACGTGCCCGGTCACATCGACAACGATCAGCAACAGGATGCCGATGACGTAGGCGACCGGTGCGAACAGCCGCAGATACTGCGGGGTCGCCAGTCGTGCGAGGGCGATCAGTGCGGCCACCGCAATGGCGATATTCGCCAAATGGTGCTCGACCATTTTCAGGTTCTGTCCGGACGCGCTGTAGACCACCAATATGCCGATGCAAACGATGATTGCCAGCACTCCGGTCAAGGGCCCGTCCAAACCCAGCGCTCGTAAGGTGCGTCCGCCGGCGGTCAGCGTGCGGCGCGTTCGCGACGGGGAGAATTCGTCAAGAATCATCGTGCCGCGGTTATCGCTCATGCAGACGACCCAACGCACCGGCCAGCAATGGCCAAATCAAGGCGCCTATCACAGGGGCGAGCCAGCGGCCGAAGCTCGTGACGGGATTGCCGGTGGCGCCATCCACCCAGAACAGGATGAACTGATAGCCGGTCAGGAAGGCGAAAATGGTCAGCGACTGCGACAATACCGAGAAGACGCGCAGTCTCAGGCGTAAATGCGTGGCCCAAGCGGCCATCAAAGTCAGCGCCAGCGCATGTTGACCCAGCACGACTCCCTTGATTACATCGAGTGCGAGGCCCGCAAAGAAAGCCAATGCAAGTCCGCCGGCGCGCGGCGACTCGATGGACCAGTAAAAAACTACCAGCACCAGAAAGTCCGGACGTAGGACATCCAGGGCCGAAGGCAAAGGAAGCACCGCCAGCGCCAGCGCCACCAGTGCCGATAGCGCCATCGGCAAACGGCGGATTCGGGTATCGCGCATCATTCGTCGTTTGCTCCCCCGGGCTGCGCGGGCGCGATCTTGGCGGGCATCGCGCTGTCCGCCGGCGCGCTTGGGCGCTGCGCAGCGGTTGTTTTTGCTGCAGTGGCCGGCGCTGCGCCGGTCGCCGCCGATGCCGCGTGGGTCAAAGGCTCCGAGGGCAGCACGGCGCTGGGCTTGAGCCAAACGAACATGAGCTCTCGCGAGCGGTCCAGGGCGGCGGCCGGGCGTACGTCGACATCGGCCAGTGACTGTGCGGGGTCGCGTTTGACCTCGGCAACGGTGCCGACCGGGTAGCCCGCGGGAAAGCCCCCGCCGAGGCCCGACGTCACCAACAGATCACCTGCGATCACATCGGCGCTGGTGGGCAGGTAGGGAAGCTTGAGCCGGCTGGAGTCGCCGGTGCCTACGGCAATGGTACGCAAGCCGTTGCGGTTGATCTGGACGGGTATCGCATGTGCCGGGTCGCTGACGAGTATCACCTCACTCGTGAGCTGCTCGACGCGGGCGACTTGACCGAATACGCCGCCCGCGTCGAGCACCGCTTGTCCGACAAATACGCCGTCGCGCGCGCCCTTGTCGACCAAAACCCGCTCACGGAAGGCGTCGAGATCCACGTCCATGATGTCGCCGATGATAAAGCGGCTCGAGACCCCGGTCGTGCTGTCGCGAAGCGCGCGCAGTCGCTGACTTTCCGCCTCCAGCGCCTCGTACCGCTGGAGCCGGAATTGAGCCATCCGTAGCTCTGCCTCGAGTTTGGCCTTGTCAGCCCGGAGGGTTTCGCGGGACGACACACTTTCACGAAACCAATTCCAGCCCTCGAACGGGCTCTCCACGGCGACCTGCACGGGATACGCGACGATCGATAGAAAACGTCGAATCTTACCGAGGTGATCATAGCGCTTATCGACGATGATCAATCCCAGGGCCAGCAGGGAATACAAAATACAGCGCAGCAGCAGCCCCGTCGTTCGACCGGACGTGTCGGTATTACGAAATGCGACCACGGGCCGGGGCTTCCAGAGGAGCCTGTCTGAGTATTCCCCGAGGCCGCGACCGAGTAGTCGCTTGCATTACTCCAATCCGAAAATGCCCGGTCCATGCTCCTCGGTAAGTTCGAGGATCCGGCCGCCGCCGCGCGCGACGCAGGTGAGCGGATCATCTGCGACCACCACAGGCAAGCCGGTCTCTTCCATGAGCAATTTATCGACATCGCGCAGCAATGCGCCGCCGCCGGTGAGTACGATACCGCGTTCGGCAACGTCGGCACCGAGTTCGGGCGGCGTCTGTTCGAGGGCCTGTTTCACCGCGCCCACGATCCCCTGCAAGGGTTCTTGCAACGCTTCCAGTATTTCGTTGGAGTTGAGCGTGAAGCTGCGTGGTACGCCCTCCGAGAGGTTGCGGCCCTTCACCGAGATTTCGCGCACGGTTTGTCCGGGATATGCTGAGCCGATTTCGAGTTTGATGCGTTCGGCAGTTGCCTCACCGATCAGTATCCCGTAGTTGCGTCGCACGTAGTTAGTGATGGCTTCATCGAACTTGTCGCCGCCGATACGCACGCTCGCCGCATACACGATGCCGTTCAAGGAAATGACCGCCACTTCGGAGGTACCGCCGCCGATGTCGAGCACCATCGAGCCGCGCGCTTCTTGCACCGGCAGGCCGGCGCCGACGGCCGCGGCCATCGGTTCCGGAACGATGTCGACGCTGCGCGCACCGGCGCCTTCCGCCGATTCTTTGATGGCACGGCGTTCGACTTGCGTGGAACCGAAGGGCACGCATACCAGTACCCGGGGACTGGGACTCAAGAACCGATTGCCGTGCACCTTCTTGATGAAGTACTGCAGCATTTTTTCGGTGTAGGTGAAATCCGCAATGACTCCGTCTTTCATCGGGCGCACCGCGGTAATGTGGCCCGGGGTCCGACCCAACATGTTTTTGGCCTCGACCCCGACGGCGACGATGATCTTGCCGCCGCGCGTCGGTTCGTCTTGCACTGCGACGACCGAGGGCTCATTGAGAACAATGCCGCGCTCGCGCACGTAGATCAGCGTATTGGCGGTTCCAAGATCGATTGAGAGGTCATTCGAGAAATAACCTCTAAGGCGTTTGAACATGGGCTCTTTTACTAGTGCGAAAGGGGGTGAAAAAAGTTGCGCTAATGTAACAACCGACACGACTTTCAGCAAGGCAACGTGTATCATCCATTACGCTTATTTTTGCGCACTCGCGCGCATTTTTTAAAACTCGCTATGAGTCTAACCCGTCAAGACGTCGAAAAGATCGCGCACCTCGCGCGCCTGTCGATCAGCGAACGAGAGATGCCGGTCTACGTCAGCAGCTTATCGAGCATCGTTGATTTCGTCGCTGAGTTATCGAGCATCGAAACCGGCAGTGTGGAGCCGATGGCGCACCCGCTCGATGGGCAGCACCAGCGCTTGCGGCCCGATGTGGTGTCGGAAACCGACCACCATGAAAAATACCAGAGGAACGCGCCCAGTGTGCAAGCGGGGTTGTACGTCGTTCCGCGAGTCATCGAGTAAGGCCCAACCTTAAAGTCCACTGACGATGTTGCACAACCTTTCCATCGGCGAACTCGCCGACCGCTTAGCAGCTAAGCAGATTTCAAGCGTCGAGCTGACCCGGCATTTTTTGGGGCGGATCGAGCGCTTGAACCCGCGACTGAACGCCCTGATCACCCTGACGGCCGAGCAAGCGCTCGACAGCGCGGCGGCGGCGGATCGCCGCCTGGCAGCCGGGGAGCGCGGCCGTTTGCTCGGCATCCCACTCATTCATAAAGACATTTTCTGTACGGATGGCGTCCGCACCAGCTGCGGCTCACGCATGCTCGACAATTTCATCGCGCCCTATGACGCCACCATCGTCACCCGCCTCAAGAGCGCCGGGGCCGTCATGCTCGGCAAGGCCAACATGGACGAATTTGCCATGGGCTCATCCAACGAAACGAGCTATTACGGTCCCGTCAAGAATCCCTGGGATACGACCAAGGTGCCGGGCGGCTCGTCGGGCGGGTCGGCGGCGGCGTTGGCTGCCAGGCTCGCGCCGTTCTCGACCGGCACCGACACCGGCGGCTCGATACGCCAGCCCGCCGCCCTCACCGGCGTAACCGGAGTGAAGCCCACCTACGGACGGGTATCGCGCTACGGGATGATCGCCTTCGCCTCGAGCCTCGATCAAGCCGGCGTATTTGCTCGAACCGCAGCCGATGCGGCCACGGTCCTGCAAATCATGGCCGGGTTCGACCCGAAGGACTCGACCAGCGTCGATACCCCAGTGCCGGACTATCCGGCGCTGCTGGACGCACCGCTGAAGGGTTTGAGAATCGGCCTGTTGCGCGAGTTCTTCGACGGCTTGGAGACCCGCAATGCGGCGCTCATACACGAGGCGCTCAGGGTTTATACGTCGCTGGGTGCCGATACCGCGGAAGTGAGCCTGCCGCACCTGCCGTTGTCAGTGCCCACCTATTATGTGGTCGCGCCGGCCGAATGCTCCTCCAATCTGTCGCGCTTTGACGGCGTACGGTTCGGCTACCGCTGCCCTGCTCCTGCGGATCTGAGCGACCTGTACAAGCGCTCGCGCGGCGAAGGTTTTGGCGCCGAAGTCAAACGCCGCATCATGACCGGAACCTATGTGTTGTCGGCCGGCTATTTCGACGCGTACTATTTGAAGGCACAGAAAGTGCGCCGCTTGATCACCGACGATTTTCGTGCGGCGTTCCAAAAGGTCGACATGCTGGTGGGGCCGACCACGCCGACGCCGGCGTTCGCCATCGGCGCGAAGATCGATGACCCCGTCACAATGTACCTGAACGACATCTACACCATCGGCGCAAATCTCGCCGGCTTGCCGGGCTTGTCCGTGCCCTGCGGGTTCGTCGATGGATTGCCGATGGGGTTGCAGTTGATCGGACCGCATTTTTCGGAAGCGAGGTTGCTCGGCGCCGCGCATCAATTTCAGCGTGCGACGACTTGGCATGGCCATACGCCGGGCGGGTACGAGTGATGGCCGACTGGGAAGTGGTGATCGGCCTGGAGATACACGCTCAGCTGGCCACGAAGTCGAAAATCTTTTCCGGGTCGGCAACGGCCTATGGCGCTGCGCCCAACAGCCAAGCGAATTTGGTCGATCTGGCCTACCCCGGCGTGTTGCCCGTACTGAACGCGGCAGCCGTGCGCATGGCGGTCAAGTTCGGATTGGCCATCGGCGCGCGCATCGCGCGACGATCGATCTTCGCGCGCAAGAACTACTTTTATCCCGACTTGCCGAAGGGCTATCAGATCAGCCAGTACGAGCATCCGGTGGTCGGCAAAGGTTCGCTCAGCGTCATGCTCGACGACGGCATGCTCAAGACCATCGGCGTGACGCGCGCGCACCTCGAGGAAGATGCGGGCAAGTCGCTGCACGAGGGGCTCGCGAATGCCAGCGGCATCGATTTGAATCGTGCCGGTACGCCGTTGCTGGAAATCGTCTCCGAGCCCGACATGCGTTCGGCCAAGGAGGCGGTGGCGTACATGAAGAAAATCCACACCCTGGTGCGCTACCTCGAAATCTGCGACGGCAACATGCAAGAGGGCTCGTTTCGTTGCGACGCAAACGTTTCAGTGCGGCCGCGCGGAGCGGAAAAATTTGGCACCCGGGCTGAAGTCAAGAACCTGAATTCCTTTCGCTTCGTCGAAAAGGCGATTCAACACGAAGTCGCGCGACAGATCGAACTGATCGAGAGCGGCGGCACCGTGGTGCAGGAAACGCGGCTGTACGATTCGGACAAGAACGAAACGCGCTCGATGCGCTCCAAAGAGGAAGCGAACGACTACCGCTATTTCCCGGATCCCGACCTGCTGCCGGTTGAGATCGATGAGGAATTCATCGATGCCGTTCGTGCCACGCTTCCCGAACTGCCGGACGAAAAGGCCGCGCGGTTCGCGCGTGATTTCGGTCTCTCCGCCTACGATTCCGGCGTCCTCTGTGCGAGCCGCGACCTCGGCGCATATTTTGAGGCCGTGGTCCGAGCGTTGGGCGCGACGCATGCGTCGCAAACGCATGCCAAGCTTGCGGCCAATTGGGTCATGGGTGAATTGTCGAGTGCGCTGAATCGCGACAATCTGGACATTGCGGCGTCGCGGGTATCGCCCGCGGCACTCGGCGGCCTGCTGGCGCGTGTCGAGGACGCGACGATCTCCGGCAAGATCGCCAAGGACGTCTTCGACACCATGTGGTCCGAAGGCAAAGCCGCGGACGCCATCATCGAGGCGCAGGGGCTCAAGCAGATCACCGACTCCGGCGCGATCGAGGGCGTGATCGACGCCGTGATCGCTGCCAACCCCAAGCAGCTTGCGGACTACCGCGGCGGAAAGGACAAACTGTTTGGATTCTTCGTCGGGCAAGTCATGAAGGCGACCGGGGGCAAGGCGAACCCCGCGCAGCTCAACGAACTGCTCAAGGCAAAATTGGCCGGCGGCGAGGAGCCTGTCTGAGCATTCCACGTGGCTCACGCCGCCATGCATGATCGCGATTGTCTACATCGTTTCGTCTTCGAGGACTACCCGATTCGTGGGCACCTGGTGCATCTGGACGCCGCATGGCGGGCATTGATCGAACATCGCGAGTATCCGCAGGCGATACGCGACATCTTGGGCGAGGCGGTTGCGGCTTCATTGCTATTGGCGGCAACGATCAAATTCGAGGGCGTTCTGTCCTTACAATTGCAGGGCGATGGGCCCATGCATCTGTTGCTGGTGCAATGCACAAGCGGCCTCGGAGTGCGGGGGTTGGCCCGCTACCATGAACGGAAGGAGCAGCGCGGGATCAGCGACCTGATCGGTGCCGGTAACCTCACCGTGACTCTGGAAACGGACGACGGTGCGCAGCGCTACCAGGGAATCGTGCCGATCACCGGCGATCGGCTGGCCGATTCGCTGCAAGCGTATTTCGAAAACTCCGAACAGCTGCCGACGCGGCTCTGGTTGTGTGCCGATGACGACGGGGCCTCCGGTATGCTGTTGCAGCGGCTGCCAGCCGGTGGCGGTGCGTCGGGTTCAGCGGCGGCGGTCGATGACGCCTGGCGTCGTGTGCAATTGATCGGCGACACGCTGACCCCGCAGGAACTGCGCACGCTCGCCGACGCAGAAATTCTGCACCGGCTCTTCAATGAGGACGATTTGCGCCTATTCGAACAGTCGCCGGTATATTTTCGCTGTCGCTGCTCGCGAGAACGCGTGGGTGGCATGTTGCAGGGACTGGGCGAGGCGGAGACGCGGTCGGTTCTGGCGGAGCGCGGGGCAGTCGAGGTGCGCTGTGATTTCTGCAATCGCGCCTATGTATTCGATGCGGTGGATGTTGCGCAGCTATTCAATGCAGGTGTCCCCGGCGGCGTCGGCAGCTCGGTTCACTGACCAGAAGGGGCGAAGCTCGCCCAGGCGCTGCGGGATTCTCAACTGCAGCGCGGCGATCCTCGCGACCGTGCTGGCCGGGGGCAATTTCGGCAGCGCGCGTGCCGATGCGATCGCGCGTGCCGATGCGATCGCGCGTGCCGATGCGACCCCGTTTTATGCCAATTCGTTCGAGAAGGTACCCTCGGCGGCGGCGATGGCGGCCATTGGCCGTGAGCTATTCTTTGATGCCTCCTTGTCGGCATCGGGGAGCATGGCTTGCGCGACGTGCCATGACCCGGCAAGGGCGTTCGGATCCCCTAACGACCTGCCGGTGCAGCGCGGCGGTCTCGATAACCGGCGTGCCGGGGTGCGCGCGGTTCTTTCGTTGATGTATACGCAGAACATTCCGCCGTTCACCGAACACACTTTTGACGATGAGGACGACGACAGCATCGACCAAGGACCTGTCGGAGGGCGCACCTGGGACGGTCGTTCACAGTCGGCTCACGACCAGGCTCGGCTGCCGCTGTTCTCCCCGTTCGAAATGGCGAATGCAAGCCCGGATGCCGTGGTGTCCAAGGTGCTGCACGCCGCTTATGCGGCGCAGTTTCGCGATACCTTCGGCGACAACGTGTTCGTGGACAGCTCGTTGGCGTTCAAGGGCGTGCTACTGGCGCTCGAGACCTTTCAGCAGACTCCCGCGGAGTTTTATCCGTACAGCAGCAAGTACGACGCCTTCTTGAGGCATGAGGCTTTACTGAGCCGCGATGAATTGCGGGGCTTGGCCGCCTTCAATGATCCAGCCAAGGGCAACTGCGCGCGCTGCCATCCGAGCGCAATTCGCAAGGGTGCGTTTCCGCAATTCACGGATTTTGGCTACGCCGCGGTCGGTGCACCGCGCAACCTGGCGATTCCCGCAAACGCGGATCCCGGCTACTACGACCTCGGGCTGTGTGGGCCGCTGCGAACGGATCTCGCGGACAGACAGGAATACTGCGGCCTGTTCCGCACGCCTTCCTTGCGCAATGTGGCGCTTCGGCGTGTGTTCTTTCACAACGGCGTGCTACACCGGCTCGAGGAGGTGGTGCGCTTTTACGCCGAGCGAGACACCCGGCCACAGAACTGGTACCCGCGCGCTGCAGACGGCAGCCTCTTGAAATTCGACGATCTGCCCGCGCGGTACCGGCGTAACGTCGAGACCCGCGCGCCTTTCGGCCGACACACCGGCGATCGACCGGCGATGAGCGATGCCGACATTCGGGACATCGTCGCATTTTTGAAAACGC
>Ga0181521_10006734_pt1 | contig 12321 bp, 12 predicted proteins | sample PEATcosm2014_Bin_32_FD_119764 | JGI IMG/M metagenome (GOLD analysis project Ga0181521, IMG submission 119764) | Peatland microbial communities from MTU Mesocosm Facility, Houghton, MI, USA - PEATcosm2014_Bin02_60_metaG | ecosystem: Environmental > Terrestrial > Soil > Wetlands > Peat | place... | reverse complement strand
GGCTACGTCGACATCGGCCGCCAGGAGGGTGCAGAGGTGCTGATCGGCGGCGAACGGACCAGCCTGGACGGGGAGCTCAAGGACGGGTACTACTACGAGCCGACCGTGCTCAAGGGCCACAACAACATGCGGGTCTTCCAGGAGGAGATCTTCGGACCCGTGCTGGCCGTGACCACCTTCACTGACGAAGCAGACGCCGAGCGCATCGCCAACGACACCCTGTACGGGCTCGGTGCCGGCGTCTGGACCCGAAACGGGAATCTCGCCTACCACATGGGCCGAGCCATCAAGGCCGGCCGTGTGTGGACCAACTGCTACCACCTCTACCCTGCCGGCGCCGCGTTCGGCGGTTACAAGATCTCGGGCGTCGGCCGGGAGAATCACCAGATGATGTTGGAGCACTACTCGCAAACCAAGAATCTCCTGGTGAGCTACAGCACCAAGCCACTCGGGTTCTTCTAAGTCGCCGGGCGGGACTGCGGAGAGTCGGTATGGGCGAGTCCGGTGCCGGCCAGCGCGACACGGTGGCTCGGGTCGTCGCCACGCCGGCGGCGCTGGAAGCCATCGCGCAGCTGGTGGCCGAACGCGGCCCGATCATGTTCTTCCAGTCCGGCGGATGCTGTGACGGAAGCCTGCCCATGTGCTTTGCCGATGGCGAATTCGTTATCGGCAGCCACGATGTGCGGTTGGGTGAAGTGGGGGGTTGCCCGTTCTACATCGATGCACGGCAGTTCCAGGTGTGGAAACACACCCAACTCATCTTGGACGTCGGAATCGGCGACCCCGAGGGGTTCTCGCTTGCCGCCGGCGAGGATCGGCACTTCACCATTCGTTCCAAGGTCTTCACCGCCGCGGAGCAAGCCGTGCTGGAAGACAGCCAACAGGCGAATCCCGAGGAGGGGAACCCTTAGGCCGCTCAGTCGTATCCCGGGGTTCGGCGAACACTCGTCATGTTGCCGGACGACAACACCTCCACACTTGCGCATGGGGATTCCGGTTGACTATTCGGAAATGAGGTCAAGGGTACTCGTCGGCACATGAGCGACGCTATGGGTCAAGCCTTACGCCAACGTGAAGGCACCGTCGCCGATGGGGAGGGTGATCCCGCCGCCGGCGATCTTTGGGCTGGGCGTCATCCCTTCGTCAGGTTGGGCGTGTAAACCAGTAGTCGTGAGGGTTCTCGTCGCCGAGGACGACGCCGGGCTGCGGTCTGTGCTCGAGCGGGCCCTGCGGGAGAACGGCTATGTGGTCGATGCCGTGGCCGACGGCGAGAGCGCGGTGGCTTTCTTGCGAACCTACGAGTACGAAGTGGCAATCCTCGACTGGCGCATGCCGGGGACTTCGGGGCTCGATGTCGTGCACGAGATCCGCCGGCGCGGATCGCCGCTCCCCATCTTGATGCTGACCGCCCGCGACACCGCCGCGGACCGGGTCGCCGGGCTCGACGAGGGTGCCGACGACTACTTGGTCAAGCCATTCGACCTGGGTGAACTGTTGGCGCGCCTGCGGGCTCTGCAACGTCGATCTCCAGCGCTCCAGACGACCGTGATTACCGTCGGTGACCTCGAATTCGATCCGTCCACTCGCGAGGTGCGCGTCGGATCGACCCCGCTCGGGCTCACCGGGATCGAACTGTCGATCTTGGAGATCCTGATGCGCCGGTCCCCGGCGGTGGTGGCCCGGCGCTCGATCGCCGTCCACGTCTGGGCCGAGGAAGCCGACGCCTTGGGGTCCAACACCATCGACGTCCATCTGGCCCGGCTGCGGGCCAAACTGGCTCCGGGGCGGGTACGCATCGAGACCGTGCGTGGCGTCGGATACCGAATGGTGGGGGCATGAGCCCGCCGAGCCGGGCGCGGCGGGGGTACGCGGCCCATGCCGGGCGCGTGGCCGCGGTCGTGACCTTGCTCGTCGGCGTCCTGTATGTGGCGGTCATGGTGATCTTCGACGTCATCGACGCCGACCACCTCGTTGCCCAGGTGGACGCCCGCCTGAACGGCGAGGTCGGCTCCGCGGCTCGACAGCGGAGCCTGCTGTCGACACCCGGTGTCGTCGACAACGACGGCGACCTCGACGACGTGCCCGTCGTGCTGTGGCGGACCGACGCTCATGGACGCGTGATCTCGTCGACCGCACCCATTCCGTCGCTCCCGGCCGACGCCTGGTTGCACACAGGCCTTCCCGCCACCGTCAGGCTGGGATCGACATCGTTTCGTCTCGAGGCCCGGCACGAAACTGGCGGATGGCTGGTGGCTGGGGAGAGCCTCTCCGACACGGCGCACGTCGAGCGGGTGCTCCTCGCCGCCGAAGCCATCGCCGCGCCCTTCGTGCTCGCCGCCGTCTTCCTCGGCACGTTGGTCATTGGGCTCAAGGCCGCGGGTCCGGTCGAAGCAGCGCGCCGGCGCCAGCTCGAATTCACCGCCGACGCATCCCACGAATTGCGCACGCCGCTGAGTGTGATCGAGGCGGAAGTCGCGCTGTCTCTCGCCGCCCAACGCGATGCCGGCGCCTATCGCGAGGCTCTCGAACGGGTCGGGGGGGAGAGCAAGCGACTGCGCCGGATCGTCGAGGATCTTCTCTGGTTGGCGCGGTTCGACGCCGAGCCTCCCCCTCCCGGCGACGAACCGGTCGACCTCCTCACCTTGGCGCAGAGCTGCGTCGAGCGGTTCGACGCCGTGGCGCAGTCGCGTGGGATCAACATGTCCGTACGCTCCGAGGGCGACAACCGGGCCTGGATCTCGGCGCCGGCCGAATGGGTCGACCGGCTCATCGGCGTCCTGGTGGACAACGCCTGCCGCTACGCCGGAGTAAGCGGTGCCGTGGAGATCGTCGTCGGAGCGCAGGGCAGCCGGGTCAGCCTTGCCGTGGACGACAGTGGCCCCGGGATTCCCGTCGAACGACGCCCCCTGCTCTTCGACCGCTTTTACCGGGCGACCGAGGAGGGTAGGGGTGCGGGACTGGGCCTGGCCATCGCCGACTCCGTGGTGCGATCGACCGGCGGTCGTTGGCACATCGGCGACGGCGCTCTGGGTGGCACCCACATGGAGGTCTCCTGGCACCGCTCGGGATTCCGGGACCCGGCGCCGCGACGCTCGATGACGGACGAGGGGCACGGAGACGACGAGCGGGCAAACGCCACCCCGGTGAACCGTTGACGCCGAACCCATGAAGACTCGAGCGCCCTCCGGGGGCATTGCCAGGTCGCGCCGGGCCGCTTCACAGCGGGCTCCAAGGTGGCCCGTCGACAATCGACCGGTGCCCGTGATCGCTACACCACGCCACCACGGTGCCAGGACCGCGCAACGGATTCGTCGGGACCGGAAGATAGTCGCCAACCGAATCTTGTTCGGGGTGGGCATCGGATTCGCCGTCACCGCCGTCATGGCGCTGTCCGATGTGGGGCGGACACTGAGCCAGCCCGGAGACAAGCTCATCGCCATCGGGCGGGTGAGCGGACTGCTCGGCGCCTACCTGATGCTCGTCATGGTGCTGCTGGTGTCGCGGTTTGCACCGATCGAGCGAGCTATCGGCCAAGACCGGCTGGTCCGCTGGCATCGTTGGCTCGCTCCCTGGCCCCTGTCGCTCATCACCGTGCACGTGGTGACGATCACTCTGGGGTATGCGCAAGCGGCCAAGGCGGGTGAACTGCGAGAACTGTGGCTGCTCGTGTCCGGAGTGCCGAACATGCTTGCCGCGGTCGCCGGGTTCACCTTGGTGATCGTGGCCGCGATCACCTCGTGGCGAGTGGCTCGCCGTCGCCTGGAATACGAGACATGGTGGGCGGTGCACCTCTACTTCTACTTGGGGTTGACGTTGTCCTTCGCTCACCAGGTAACCACGGGAGCCGCCTTTATCGGTCACCCCTGGGCCCGGTGGTGGTGGACTGCCCTCTGGGTGGCCACGGCCGGGGTCGTCGTCGTCTATCGCGTCCTCGTTCCTCTCTGGCGCAGCCTCTACCACCGCTTGCGCGTCGTCGCCGTCTACGACGAAGGACCCGGTGTGGTCTCCGTCGTGGTCGAGGGCAAGCATCTCGACCGGCTTCCGGTCGAGGGCGGTCAATTCCTGCAGTGGCGGTTCTTGCGCCGAGGACTGTGGTGGCAGGCCCATCCGTATTCGCTGTCGGCCATGCCCCGCCCCCCGCACCTGCGGATCACGGTCAAGGTGCTGGGCGACCACAGTGCCCGCTTGGCGCGCATCCGCCCGGGGACGCGTGTGGCCATCGAGGGTCCGTACGGGACCTTCACCAAGCATGCGCGTTCGGGTGACCGGGTCGTGCTCGTCGGGGCGGGGGTGGGGGTCACTCCCTTGCGCGCGCTGCTCGAAGACCTCCCCGACGGCGTGCACGTGGTAGCACTGCTGCGCGCCTCGAACCCCCACGAGGCCGTCCTGGCCGAGGAAATGCGGTCGTTCATCGAGCAGCGCGGCGGCTCCTTCCATGCCCTTGTCGGACCGCGATCGGCGGTGCAGTTCGATTCGGGCCCACTGGCACCACTGGTCCCGGATATCGCCCACCGGGACCTCTACGTCTGTGGCCCTCACGGTTTCACCCGCCAGGTCGTCCGCGCCGCCCAGGGCCTGCGAGTCGATGCCGATCGGATCCACACCGAGGCCTTCGCGACATGAGGAAGCACTGATGCGGGCGCCATGGGTCCTCGGGGCGACCATCGCCGGTGTCGCCGGGATCATCGTCTTCCATCCGCATTCGTCGGCCAGTTCGGTGACCTTCAACGCTCCGGGAACCAGGGCCGTGGGCGGGACATCGACCAAGGCCGGAGGGGCCCTTTCGGGGGGTCCGCCCGCGGCCGGATCGGCGCCGGAAAGCACCACCACCACCGCCGCCGGCGGCGCGGTTCCCGATCCCGGCATGACGACACCGAGCACGCAGCCCACCCCCACGCCGACCGCTCCCACCCCGACGACGACGGCTCCCGCGCCCACCGGGACCAGCGGAACAGTGAGCGGGAGCGTGACGCAGTACCCCTACGGCGAATTGCAAGTGACAGCCACAGTGTCGGGCGGTCGCATCACCAACATCTCGACCCAAGTCCAGAGCAATGATCCGCGGTCGCAGCAGATCGACGACGAGTCCCTCCCGATGCTGCGCAGCCAGGCGCTCTCGGCCCAGAGTGCCAACATCCAAGGAGTGTCGGGCGCCACCTATACGAGCCAGGCCTTTGCCAACTCACTGCAGAGTGCATTGCGAACCTTGGGATTCAACGGATGAGTGCATTGACGGCCGGTGCTGATCGTGCCGATGGCACGGAGACCGGCGAGTTCTCAGCCCTGCACCATGACGAACGCGTGATGGGGACGGTCGTGTCCTTCGATGTTCGCCCTGGCGTCGTTCCCATGAGGGAAGCCCGACAGGCACTTCGCCGGGCGTGCGTAGATCTGGCGCGAGCCGACGCCGTTTTCAGCCTGTGGAAGTCCGAGAGCCCGATGAACCGACTCCGGCGAGGCGAGATCGAGCTCTGCGGCGCCCCGGCCGAGATGGCCGAAGTGATCGACCGTTGTCTCGAGGTCCGTGCCCTGACCGAGGGGTGGTTCGACCCGTGGTCGTTGCCCGGCGGCCTGGATCCGACCGGCCTCGTGAAGGGGTGGGCCGCCTCCCGGGCGCTCGACGTGCTCGTGGAGGCCGGGGTGGCGGGAGCCATGGTGAACGCCGGTGGTGACATTGCCACCGCCGGTGAGCCGCGCCCGGGCGAACGGTGGCGGATCGGCGTCACCGATCCTGGTGATCGCACCCGCCTTCTGTGCGTTGTCTCCTCGCCGGGGGCGGTTGCCACCTCTGGGACCTACGAGCGCGGCGCCCATATCATCGACCCGTTCAGCGGGTTGCCTCGAGTCCGCTGGCGATCGGCCACCGTGGTCGGGACCGACTTGGCCATAGCCGATGGTCTGGCCACTGCGCTCACCGCTGCCGGTGCCGAGGGCAGCACCTTCGTGGTTGCCGCCGGCTACGCGGGTATCGTCGTTGACGACGTTGGCGATGTTCGGGTGATTGGGAAATTGCGAGTCGAGGAAGCCCCGACGTCTTGATCCAGGTGACGCGCCTCGATGGCCCGCGAACGTGTTCGAAGCACCCTGCTGGAGAATTCTCGCGCCAACCTACCGGTATGCGATTCCATCGACACTATCGATGCCAAAACCAAGCAAACGCCCGAGGTTGCATCAGAGCGACCAAAGCTCACCGGGGGTGAACGTCCCAATCGAACTGGCTCTCGACTTATTTCCTCACCTATTCAAGGAGCCCCATGCCACAGCCGACCATCATCGACCGGTGCTTGAACTTGGCGCGCGTGGATTTCGCACCGACCGGTCGTCCACCGTCAGCTCTCCGGGTTGCCCTGGCCACCGCATTGTCCATCGCCGGATCACTGCTTGCCGATGCGGCGTTGGTCTCGATCGGCACAACCGTGTTCCCAGAGATCAGAGGGTATGGCCATTTCCAATTCCCGGACTACGCCAAGCTGACGGTCATCGGTGTGATCATTGCGTGCGCAGCCTGGCCGATCATTGTTCGTATCAGTTCCTCTCCGAGGTGGTTGTTCTTTCGACTGGCGATCGCCGTAACGGTGGTCCTGCTTCTGCCAGATCTGTGGATCCTGACCAAAGGTCAGCCGCCGAAGGCCGTTGGGGTGCTTATGACCATGCACCTCGCTATCGCGCTGATCACCTACAACCTCCTCGTCCACGTTGCCCCGGTCGGACCGCGCCGTTACCGAGCACGGCCGAGCACGGATGACCAGGGGAAGCTCACCTCGAAGGAGCGGTGAGCCGTCCGAGGACCTGCGCATTCCGGCGGAACCAAGGCAGAACGCTCTTAGTGGCAAGACGCCGTCTGAGCGCAGTCGTTTTGGTTTGCTTCGCGCCCTCGCGAAACTCCGAGTGTCCGCCTCACGCCCTTTGTTCTCGCGGCAGCGAGCCCGTATGACGTGGCGACGCCCTCGGTGCCGGGCCAGGCACCGTCGGCCTTGCTCCCCGGGGCAAGCGTCGCCAGAAACCGAAGCCCGCATTGGAGCCAGCCCTGCCTCTGCCGATCTGCCCGGCTGCGGGTCCGTCCTCGCCATTGAACCGGATCGCGCCAGGCCCCGAAGCACCTACTGCGCGACCTGCCTGGCCGAACGCCGGTCTGAAATCGACGCCGCCATCCACGACCGATCGCCGGTCACTGCCGAGCACTTCACTCGCCGCACCGGCGTACGACCGACTCACACGCCCGAGGCAACCGCCAAGCGCCGGGAGGCGAACAGTGTCCGTCGAGCCGAGCAGGCGGCGCGGGAGGCCGAGCACGTCGGTGAGGTGTACGGCCCAACGATCTTCGCCGAGTTGGTGGCGCCCGGCCTGGCCGCCATCACCCTGCCCGCCATCGCCAAGGCGACCGGAATGTCTACGTCGGCGGCCGCCAAGCACACCGAGATTTCGGTCTGACTTTCTCGCAGCGGGATCACGTTGTCGTGTCGGCCGGATCTCGGACCATAGAAACGGCGCGCCCCATTCCAGAGGGGTGATGGACCGTCCTGTTGGAGCAGGGCGGAGATCACCGTCACTCCTTCACGGGACGGCCGCGCCACCCCTTGACTAAAGGAGAACAGGGATGGCATAAACCTGGCCGTGTCGTCGTCGGTGGTGTCGACACCCACCTCGACGTCCATGTGGCCGCCGCCTTGGACCCGATCGGCGGCGTGCTCGGGGTGGAATCGTTCGCCGCCACGCCCCGGGGCTACAAGGCGATGCTCGAGTGGATGAGCGCCTTCGGACCAGTAAGCAAGGTGGGCGTCGAGGGCACCGGCGCCTATGGAGCGGGCCTCGGGCGGTTCCTCGGGCAAGCGGGCATCGAGGTCATCGAGGTCGACCGCCCCAACCGCCAGGTCCGGCGGACACAGGGCAAGTCGGACCCCGCCGACGCCGTCGAGGCGGCCCGGGCCGTATTGAGCGGTCGGTGCACCGGCGCACCCAAGTCCCGTGACGGCAACGTGGAGGCCATCCGGGCGCTGCTCGTGGCCAAGCGCTCGGCCCGAGAGGGGCGTCTGCGTGCCGTCCACCAGATGCGCCAACTGAGCTACACCGGGCCCGACCAGCTGCGATGTCGGCTCAAAGGCCTTTCGACCAAGGACCTGGTCGACGAGGCAGCCGCCATGCGCCGTCGGGTCGGGGGCGATCCGGTCCTCCTGGCCACCAAGACGGCGCTCGCCAGCCTCGGGCGTCGGGTGCACGCACTCGACGAAGAGGCTTCGCACCTCGACGACTCCCTAGCCGAGCTCGTGACGGCGACGGCCCCGGGGATGCTCGAGCTCTTCGGCGTGGGGATCGACACCGCCGCTGTCCTCCTCGTCGCCGCCGGCGACAACCCCGAACACCTGCGATCGGAGGCCGCCTGGGCTCACATGTGCGGGGTGGCGCCCATCGAAGCCTCCTCGGGCAAGATCACCCGTCACCGCCTCGACCGCGGCGGGGACCGCAACGCCAACCAGGCCCTGTGGCGCATCGTCATGACCCGCCTCGCCACGGACTCACGCACTCGTGAGTACATGGAGCGTCGGACCAAGGAGGGGCGCTCCAAGCGCGAGGTCATCCGGGTCCTGAAGCGCTACGTCGCCCGCGAGGTCTTCAAGCACCTTCCTCGCGGATAGATCTCCGAGTGGCGGATCTGGCTCAAGCAATATCTGTCGCCCTGCCGGGTTGACCTTCGTCCGACATGCCGATCCGCCGCTCGGAACCACCGTTCGGAGAGCATCGACGCTTGGCCTGATAGGAGCCTGCCCTCGTTCACCGAGTGGCTCATGATTGATTCGCCCGCTGTCTAGGTCTCCGTGCGACCGGGAACCACACCGAGTACCGGATGCCCCAAGCCGCGTCGGCTCAGGGCTAGGACCCGCCTTTCACCGGCACTACCCGTTCGGGCCGCACATCAGCACGACCCGACCGGTAGCTCCTGCGCCGCTCGGCTCAGCTAAGCGGCGGCGGTCATTCGTCGGTCATGGTGCGCACTGACCGAGCGCACGGCCGCCGATGACGTTGACCTCGCCAGGGGGACCTACGACCAGGTATGGGCCGAGTCCCGAACAGACGAGGTTCCCCCCGATCGTGTTGAAAACGACGAAGATGGTCGGGGTCGGGTCGTTGTTCGGGGGGAGCCCGTCGGTGATCTGGACGTTGGTCAGGAAAACGCTGCCACCAACCTTGTTGACGAGCAAGCCGACCCAGATCGGTGTCACGTCGCTCACAGTGAGGTTGCCGCCGATCGTGTTGGTCTTGATCGACCAGGGAATAGCCGTCGCCCGGGCGGTGACGGAGGATGTACCTTCTGATCCGACCAGGCTGACGCTCCCCTTGACCGTGATTCCGTTCAGCAGAACAAGGTCCGCGTTCGTGGCGATGACGTTCCCGTTGACGGTGATGGTGGAGCTTCCGCCCGGATCGACGGCGCACGGATGCCCTAGCGTGCTTGGCGCTGGTGGACCAGGCAGGCAGCCCAGGCCAAGAAACGAGCCCGAAGAAGCGATGACGTTTCCTCCGACGGTGATCGTCGACGGCGCGCTTTGCGCGTCGAACACGGCACCGGCGGCGACGTTGATGTTGCCGAGAACGTTGATCATCGCACCGGGGGCGACGTTGCACACGCCCGCAATCGTGATGCTGGCGTAGGTCCCTTGCGGGATAGTCACGAAGGTAGACATGGCGGGGTTGGCGGCGTTGAATTCACCACCGGTGCACGTGTACGCCATCGGCGCCGCGCCGGACGGGGAAGCCATTGCCGGTCCAGCCGAGAGCGCGAGCGTTCCCGCAACGACAAGGGCCCCCACGCCCCCGAGCCGCATCACCGCCGCAATAGAACTGAATCTGCTCCTCATAGCTCCGCCTTCCTGTTCGGTCACCCACCCACCGCCCGGCAATTTCCCCTGGCGAGTTGGCCGCGGCGGTAAGCCACGGCGAAAGATACGACACAGCGCCCACCCTTGCAACCAAAAAGTGTGTGCCAGCCATCGCCCTGCGTGACTTCAGCAAACTCTTGTTGCTGCTCAACGGCCATTTTACGTGGCTGAATCCTTGATTTCCTACGGGGAGTGCCACTAGTGAGACTCCACGTCAATCGTATGAGGGGTATGGTGACCATCCCAACGGTCACGAAATTCCTCTTTTGCAAGAAAACTCGTAGGCAGGAAGTTTTGAACGCCTGAATCGTTTCGTCGAGAGCGAGGGCCACGCCCGCGTACCTGGAAACGAAGTCCTGGACGGCCATCGACTCGGTTCGTGGGTGATCAGACAGCGTCAACGACATCGAGACGGGACACTCGACCGCGACGGGGCACAGCGCCTCGAAGCGCTTCCGGGTTGGATCTGGGACGTCAGTGCGGCCCGGTGGGAGTTCTGCCCGGGCACGGACCAGCGGGGTGCCTCTCGACCCGGTACGGGTGAAACCGCCTGCACCATTGGGGCAGTGGAGTGCAACTCCACCCCTCCCGCCGCCACTCCCGAGGCTCCCTCGGTGCTCCTGCTCCCGGCCGCGGCCACGCTCATCGCTGGTGGCAGCTTCATGGTCACACGCCGACGCAGGACTCTACGGGCGGCCGCGTAATCCCGGCGGGGCAACGGCTCGGCGTCCATCAGGGGCAGGTCAGTTGATCACTACCCCGGTTGAATCTCGCCTCCATCGACGGGGTCATACGCGACGTCCTGATAGCGCATCACTAGATATCGGAGCGCCGAAGGGTGACCGCTGACCGAGCGGTACTGCCGGCTGCCGCGCAGGGTCAACAACCGGCATCGTCGGACAGAACCGCCCGCAAATTCCTCCGGGCTTGGCGACCCAAGGCGTGCGCTCGCCCACCCTTCTGAAGACGGCTCACTTTGCGATCGGGTTGTCCCCCTGGTCGTGGCATCGACGACCACTCGAGGCTGTGTGTGGCCGCTCGGGCCATGGTGCGGGTGAAGGGTCCGGATGTGGTTCGCGTGTTGCACAAAGCGGCCGAGAACTGGGGCTATCCGGCCTCGTTTCTCACCGACAATGGTCTCGTCTTCACCGCCCAGAAGATCCACGGCTTGGCCGGCGCCTTCGAACAAGAGCTCTTCTCACTCGGCATCACGGCCAAGCACTCGCGTCCCTACCATCCCCAGACCTGCGGCAAGGTCGAGCGCTTCCACCAGACGATGACGGCTCGTGCTCGATCCGACCCGGGACTACCAACCGCAGGCGTAACCAGGCAGAACCTGATCCAGCCCGGGTCTACGATGTCTTGATACATCGGTCTCCGATGTCTCGCGACACCACACGGCGCCCCCGGCAGGATTCGAACCTGCGACGCACGGTTTAGGAAACCGACGCTCTATCCCCTGAGCTACGGGGGCGACACATGGCAACTTGGATTGCACGTTGCCACCGGACGCGTGCCCGGTGCGACCCCAAACTACAGGAGCCGTCGGGGACCCAGGCCAGCCAGTACCCCGGGTCAAGGGGAGAGCCAGCCGGCGCAGGTAGTACAGGTTGGCGTCCAGCAACACTCGGATTCGGCCACTTGCCTGGCAGCGCTTGTGGGGATACGTGTCCTTGTGGTGGGTGTTCCCACCCTCGGAGGTGTTGCGGGTTGCGCCGTAGAGCTCAGCGAACCTCAGCAGGGCCATCGTGATATCGTCCGTGCCTACAACAGAGGCAGTACGTAGGGGAAGCCGGTCGAATTCCGGCGCTGGTCCGCAACCGTAGGTGACGACAACAGAGGGTCGTCACGAGCCGGGATACCGCCGTACCGCTTGGTTGAGCCCATATCCGTCGAGAACAACGGCAAGGGCTCGGTCGGCCATCAGCCCAGTCAGGGTGTCATGGGACTTCCGGGTCGTTGCCCTGGAAGCGAGGTACGGACCCATGTCCACCAAACGCCTTCTGGCGTCAGCGGCCTTCGGGGCTTGTCTGATGGGCGCTGTTGCTGCGGGACCAGCGATAGCAACCGTCGCCGCCGCCCCGTCATCGACCACGCTCCCGACACTCCCTCAAGTCTCGTCGGCCCAAGAGGGAGCGACGTGGTTGGCCACACAGCTCACCTCGGGCGGCTACATCCCCTCGACGACCACGCCCGGCACGCCCGATCTGGCTTCGACAGCAAATGCGGTTCTGGCTCTTGCCAGCGCAGGGATCGATCCGACCGGGGCGCTGAACGCGCTCGACTATCTCGAGTCGCAACTGGGTTCGTACGTGACCGTCGCTGGCAGCGACGGCCCCGGCCAGCTGGCCCTGCTCATCCTCGATGCCCATGCGTTGGGCGTCGACCCACGGTCATTCGGCGGAACTGATCTTGTGTCCCGATTGCTCGCCACCGAGCAGACGTC
>Ga0181521_10006732_pt1 | contig 12324 bp, 14 predicted proteins | sample PEATcosm2014_Bin_32_FD_119764 | JGI IMG/M metagenome (GOLD analysis project Ga0181521, IMG submission 119764) | Peatland microbial communities from MTU Mesocosm Facility, Houghton, MI, USA - PEATcosm2014_Bin02_60_metaG | ecosystem: Environmental > Terrestrial > Soil > Wetlands > Peat | place... | reverse complement strand
CTCGCTCAAGGATATTCTGGCCGCGGGCGACGACAGCGTTACGTTTAATTACCTCGACAATGGCGCTCCTTTCGCGCTGCTCGGTTTCGGTTCGAGTTCCGCGCCCGTGACCGTGGTGGCGCCATCGGTGCTGATCGACGATCTGGAAGTCACCAAGGTCGATGACGAACTTCCCAAGCTGCCGATCGTGCCTTCGCCGGTTTTGCTGCCACAGACCGCCGCCGCGCGATGAAGATTCTCAGCCGTTACGTTTTTCGCGAGATTCTCACGAGTTCTTTTCTGGCCACGGGCCTGGCGACCTTCGTGATTTTTCTGCGGGAATCCGGCCCCCTGTTCGCACTTCTGGTGGGTTCGGTGAAAGGCCTGACGGTCGTCCAGCTCTTCGCGCTGGCTCTGCCGCCCGTGCTTCTGTTCAGCATTCCGTTCGGCGTGCTGGTGGGCATTCTGGTCGGTCTGGGGCGTCTTTCGAGCGACAACGAGATGATCGCCATGCGCTCGGGAGGCGTTTCGTCGCGCGTCGTCGTGGCGCCGGTTCTGGTATTTTCTTTTGCGGCGATGATCGTCTCGGGCGCGTGCGCGGCGTGGCTGAATCCGCTGGCGATTCGCGCCGAGTACAAGATCCGGAACAGAATCGCGGCCTCGCAGCTGACTGCCGAGGTGGAACCGCGCGTCTTCGAGGACCAGTTCACAAACGACACGACGGTTTTGTACGTCGACAACGTGAAAACGGAAGGAGGGCCGGTCGTTGTCTGGAACGGCGTCTTCATCGCCGATTTGACGCCGCCAGCCGAGCGCAAAACCGGGCTGAAGGAGGAGACCCCGGGTCCGAGCGTGACCGTAGCGAGCGAAGCGCTGGCCGTCCCGGACGTAAAAAGTAACCGTCTGCAACTGATGATGCACGATATGGGGACGCACTCGGGGATTTACAACTCGATCGCTCCCACAGGCGCGACCGTTCTTCAGGCGCAGCCCAAGCAGGAACAGAAAGCCAAGCCGTTTCAGGAAATGCTCACCATCGAATTGCTGCGCTTCCTGCGAACGGTGGAGCGCAATTCGCAGGACGACGTGGACGCCCGGATCGAGTTGCACCGCCGGTTTGCGCTGCCCGTCGCGTGCCTGATGCTGGCCATGGTGGGAATTCCGCTGGGCACGTCGTCGCGCAAAGGCGGCAGGTCCGCCGGATACGTATGGGCGATTTTTCTGGCCTTTTTCTGTTACTACCTCTCGTACATCAGCCTGACCACTCTGGCCTCGCGCGCGCACTCGATGCCCGTGGAACTGGCGTCTTGGCTGCCGAACGCGGTCTTTGGAATTGCGGGCCTCGCGCTGATCGCGCGCATGGAAACTCCCGGAGACAGGGACGTGCTGGGCAGCGTTCGTCAATGGTTCATGGGCTGGTATGCTTCGATCTCCCACCGTGTGGCCAGGAGCGGGGAGTCCGTGCGTCCCGGCGGCATGCGCTTCGTGTTTTTTCAGATACTCGACAGTTACGTGCTGTCGAGCTTTCTGTTTTATTTCGTGCTCTGCCTGTGCGCATGGGTCATGATGGTCCAGGTTTTCACGTTCTTCGACCTGCTCGGCGACGTCGTCAAGAATCACATCCCCATGTCGCATGTCATCACTTATCACGTCTTTCTGACGCCGAAGCTGATTTACGATACGCTGCCGCTGAGCGTGCTGGTCGCGGTGCTGGTTACTTTCGGCGTCATGACAAAGAACAACGAAGTAACGGCCTTCAAGGCTTGCGGTATTGGCGTCAGGCGGCTGGGACTGCCGGTGCTTCTGATGAGCGGACTGCTCAGCGCGGGACTGTTCGCCTTCGATTACGACTGGCTTCCCCGCGCCAACCAGATTCAGGACGCGCTGCTGAACGAAATCAAGGGACGCCCGGTGCAGACTTACCTCCATCCGGAACGGAAATGGATGATCCACGACTATCGGATCTTCTATTTCAAGTACTTCGACCCGTCGGAGAAGTTAATGGTCGAACCGTACGTTTTCGAACTGAATCCGAAAAATTTCCATGTGGTCCGCGAGATCAGCGCGAATCGGGCGCGCTGGCAGCAGGATATCAAGTCCTGGGTGTGGGAGCAGGGCGTGGCGCGCGATCTCCGCGGCGCGGACGAATATAACTTTCAGAGTTTCACCGTCACGACTTTTCCGGAACTGACCGAGGTCCCCGACGACTTTCAAAAGTTAGTCAAGCAGGACAAGCAGATGAACTATGAGGAGCTGGGGAGCTATATCGGGGATCTCCAGAAGAGCGGATTCGATACGGTGAAACTGCGCGTGCAGTACTACAAGAAATTCGCGGTGCCCTTCTTCGCTCTGATCATGGCGTTGATTACGATACCGTTCGGATTTCTGGTGGGCAATCGCGGCGCCATGGCCGGGATCGGGATCAGTGTCGCGGTCGCGATGACCTACCTGGGCATCGGGCAGTTTTTCGAGCAGGTGGGAAACGTGAATTATCTTCCGCCGGTGGTGGCGGCCTGGGCTCCCGACGCCCTGTTCGCCCTGGCCGGCACGTACCTGATGCTTCGAATGCGCAGTTGACAAGGTTGCAATGCGACTATAATGGACCGAAGAGAAACTTCACCTCGATTCAATGCTCGACATCAAAAAGAAGCTGGAAGCTGAGATCGCCGCGCTCGAGTATGAACTGCGTAACGAGCTGCCGAGGGAGATTCTCAAGGCGCGCGCGCACGGCGATCTGAGCGAGAACGCCGAATATCACGCGGCCAAAGAGCGCCAGGGTTTCGTGAATGCGCGGCTGGGGCAGCTGCAGAAGCGGCTCGCTGAGTTCTCGATGATCGATTTCACGAAGATCCCGCACAATCGCGTTGGACTGGGATCGCGTGTCGTCGTGCTCGATGTCAAGAAGAGCGAAGAATTCACTTACCGGCTGGTGACCAGCGAGGAAGCGGATGCGGCCAATGGCAACATCTCAACCGGGTCTCCCATCGGCAAGGCGCTGCTCGGCAAAGAGGTGGGCGACACCGTCAAAATGCAGACGCCCGGTGGTGTGAAAGAATTGGAGATTCTCGAGTTGCAGACCATCCACGAACTCGCCCAATGATCAGATGACCATCACGCGCGCCATAGGCTGGTTTTTCGGCCGTATCATCAACGGAATCGTCAGCGCGCTGGCATTGTCGAGAGTTCATCCGAATGTCCTGACGTTTGTCGGACTGCTGATCAATATCTGGGCGGCTTTTCTTTTCGGCGCGGGTAAATTCCGTGCGGGCGGAATTGTTGTCATCGGCGCGGGCCTGTTCGATATGGTGGATGGCCGCGTGGCGCGCGAGACCAATCGCGTGACTCGATTTGGCGGCTTCTTCGATTCCGTGCTGGACCGGTACTCCGATCTGGGCCTGCTGGTCGGACTGCTGGTTTATTACGCATCCATCAACCGCTATTTCTATGTGGTTCTGACCGCGATCGTCATGACGGGCACCGTGAGGGTGAGGTACACCCGCGCGCGCGGCGAAAACACCATCCCCCGCTGCAAAGTGGGCTTCCTCGAACGGCCCGAGCGCGTCGTGCTGATTATCATCGGAGCGTTGTTTAATCGAATGGCGCAGGTTCTGTGGGTGATCGCCATCCTTTCGAATATTACGGTCATTCACCGGATGATTTACACCTGGCAGGAAGCGAAGCGTCTCGAAGAGGCGCAGCTTCGCGCTGTACCCGAAGCGAAGGCAGTCGGACGGTAATCAAAGCTCCGCGCCGGTGGTCGTGATCGTCAGACTGCCGTGCTTGACGCCTTTCGTGCTGATCAGCCCGTCGGCGATTTTCTGAACGTTCTTCGCCTTTCCCTTCACAACCAGCACTTCCAGACAGTTGTCATGATCGAGATGCACGTGCAGCGTCGAGAGGATGTTCTTGTGGTGATCGTGCTGCATATCGGTTAGTCTCTCGTTCAGCATGCGGACGTGATGGTCATAGACCAGCGTGACTGTGCCAACAACGTCGCTGTCGGGAGATTCCCAGGATTTCTGCACCAGTTCGTCGCGGATCAGATCGCGGAAGGCTTCGGAGCGGTTGGCGTACCCGCGCTGCTCGATGAGCCGGTCGAACTTGTCCAGCAGGGCCGAATCGATGGCTACGCCAATACGGGCAAGGTCGCTCATGCGTACATATTAGAGCAATGCGCAGGCCCCGCCATGAGTCGCACGATTTCGAAGAACGTGCTACCGTAAGATCGGTCGCCATGCACATCCCCGACGGATTTCTGAGTGTTCCGGTCTGGTGCGCAATGGATGGGGCCGCGCTGCCGTCGGTCGCGTATCTGGCGCGCCGGGTGCAGCGCGAATCGAGCGGCCACAAGGTTCCGCTGATGGGAGTTATGGGCGCGTTCGTGTTCGCCGCCCAGATGATTAATTTCCCGGTCGGTAACGGTACCAGTGGCCATCTGGTGGGCGGCGCGCTGCTGTCCTTTACACTCGGACCGGCTCCGGCTTCAATCGTGATGACGGCGATTCTGATCACGCAGGCGCTGGTCTTTCAGGATGGCGGCTTGCTCGCCCTGGGCGCGAACGTCTTCAACATGGCTATAGCGGGCGTTCTGGCGGGCTATCTGCCCTATGCACTCCTGCGCGGGCGCGGCGCGGGCGTCTTCCTGGGCGGAGTCCTGTCGGTGATGGTCAGCGCCGTTTTCGCCCTGGGCGAATTGATCCTGTCGGGTGTCCCGATGCCCGCCATGGCGCTCACGATTTCACTGGCGTTATTCGGTGCGTCGGCCGTTTGTGAAGGCGCGATCACGCTTGCGGTTACGAAGGCCATGAAACGGATCGAGCCGGGCTTCATGCGCCGGCCGGAAGACATTGGCGGCAAGCGTGCGCTCGTGGTTGCCCTCGCATCGGTGGCGCTCGCGGCTGGCGGGGTGTTCGTCACCTCCGCATGGCCCGATGGGATTCAGAAGCTGGTCCTCCACAGCGGGAGTTCTTCCGGGCGCACCGCGTGGCTCACGGCGCCCATGGCCGATTACAAGCTGCGATGGCTTGCCACACCCTGGATGACTAAGACGGCGGCGGGATTGACCGGGATACTTCTGGTGTATGTCCTGTGCGTGGCGATTGGCCGTGCATTGAGCGTATCGCGACCGGCGGCTGGCCGGGAAGGTGCTTAGTTGCGTCATGCGCGCATGGAGCGCTGGAGCCGCGGAGACAGTGTCCTGCACCGGCGTCACGCGGCAGTCAAAATTCTTGTCGCGCTGGCGCTCTTGATTTCGATCGGCACCCTGACCAGTCATTCGGCGCTGGCGGGCGCCTTATATCTTGCCTTACTGGTTGCATCTGCGTCGGCGGCGCGCCTTCCGGTTTTCGGGATCTTATTGGGGGCTGCCGCAGTGCTGCCGTTCGCGATCTGTTTCGCCGCAGTGAGCGTACTGGCGGGCGAGCCGGCGCAGGCTGTCCTGCTCATTGTTCGGACCTGGCTGTCGGCGCAGGTGGCGATTCTACTGATTGCCACGACACCGATGCCGCGTCTTATTGCCGGACTCGAAGCGCTGCATGCGCCTGAATTTCTTTTGCAGGTTATGCAGTTTCTCTACCGCTATCTCACCGTGCTGGCGGAGGAAGCGGGCACAATGCTTCAGGCAGGATCGGCGCGGGCCGGAACGCTCCGTACCCTGCGGTTCCGCGAGGCCGCGGCGATGGCCGGAGTTCTGTTCGCCCGGTCGTATGCGCGCGCACAGGCGATTCATCAGGCGATGATTGCGCGTGGATTCGAAGGGCGGCTCCCTGCCATCCGCCAGGCCCCGTTTCGTCTCGCGGACGCGGGTTTCGGGGCGGGTGCCGTGGCCGTTGTTATCGCGGTTCGGGCGGTCTTCCGATGGGCATGATGGTTGAGGTACGCGATCTCGTCTTCACTTACGAAGACGGAACGCAGGCGCTGAAAGGCATTGATTTCGAACTGGAAGAAGGCTGCACCGTTGCGTTGATGGGTGCGAACGGGTCGGGTAAAACGACTTTCATTCACCATCTGAACGGGATACTGCGCGGCACAGGTTCGGTGATCGTGGACGGGCTTCCCGTGACTCCGCCTAACTTACGTGAGATACGAAAGCGCGTTGGAGTGGTCTTCCAGGATTCAGACAATCAGTTATTCATGCCGACGGTGCTCGAAGACGTCGCCTTCGGTCCGCTGGCTGCGGGAAAATCCGTCGCTGAAGCCACTGAGAGGGCGCGTGCGGCGCTCGACCGTGCCGGCATATTACATCAGGCCGATAAAGCGCCGTGGCATCTCAGCGCAGGGGAAAAGAAACGCGCGGCTCTGGCCGGAATCCTTGCGACCGAACCCAAGTTGCTCGTCCTGGATGAGCCAACGACGTTTCTCGATCCGCCCGGCCGGCGCGCCCTCGGCGATCTCCTGGCTGACTTGCCTCAGTCGAAAATCCTGGTTACGCACGATCACCTGTTTGCGCGCCGCCTCACGGAAGATGCAGCCTTCTTTGAGGAAGGAACGATCGCGGCAAGAGGTCCGATTGCCGAGATCGTCCAGCGCTTTGGATGGTAACTGAGAAATGAACTATTCGGACTTCGACGGCTTACCGGATGTCGCCTTGCGGTGCTCGGCCCAGCGCTTTTTTTGCGCTGCGGCGATACGCTTGCGTGCCGCGGCACTGAGAGTGCGCTTCTTGCGGGTGCCGGGTGCGGCTGCTGCCAACGGGGCCGCAACGGCCGCGGCGACGCTGGCGACTTTCTGTCCAAGCTGGTGGCGAATGTGGTCTATCTTGCCCTGGATTTCCGCAGCTTCTTTTTCGAGATGATGAAGTGCGTATTCGAGGATACTTGTGTTCTGCGCGGTTTTTGCGATTGGCATGATTTCTCCCTGAGACACTATATCATGAGGTTAGTTAGTCGATAACAATCGAGGCGATTCAAGTGCGGTTTCTCATCCAGCGAGTGACACGGGCATCCGTCGCGGTGCAAGGCAAGTTAGAGGGCGAGATTGGCGCGGGACTTCTTGTATTGATCGGTATATCGGCTCGCGACCAAACGGCCGACGCCGACTATCTGGCCGAGAAACTGGTCAACCTGCGTGTGTTTTCGGACAGCGAGGGACGCATGAACCGCAGCGCACTGGATGTCAATGCCGGACTCCTGCTGGTGTCGCAGTTTACTCTCTACGGAGATTGCCGGAAAGGCCGCCGGCCCAGCTTCGACGCCGCCGCACCCGCCGAACGGGCGCGTGAGCTGTATGAGTATGTGGTAGCGAAGATCGGCCAAAAGGGATTAGTCACGAAAAACGGCGTTTTTCGGGCTCACATGGATGTGGAACTGGTCAATCACGGACCCGTTACGCTGATGCTGGAGAGCTAAAGCAAGAACACTCGTTATACTGGGTCGTCTCCACTCAGAATGGCTAAATCCATCTCATACCGCGATGCCGGAGTCGATATCGATCAGGCCGACCGCGCAGTTGGCGCTATCCGAAAGATGGCGCGCTCTACTTTTACAAAAGGAGTACTTACGGAAATCGGTTCTTTTGGGGGCTGTTTTGAGCTGCCGAAGATGCGAGCGCCCGTCCTTGTCAGTTCCGTCGATGGCGTAGGGACCAAACTTAAAATCGCATTTGCGACAGGGCGTCATGACACGATCGGCGAGGATCTGGTCAATCACTGCGTGAATGACATCGCCGTGCAGGGTGCGAAACCGTTATTCTTTCTCGATTACCTGGCCACGGGCAGGCTCGAAGCCGAAGTCGCGGCGCTGATAGTGAGTGGCATTGCGCGCGGGTGCCGGGCCAACGGCTGCGCCCTGATTGGCGGAGAAACCGCCGAAATGCCGGGAATGTACACCGATGGTGAGTACGACATCGCCGGCACGATTGTGGGTGCTGTGGAAAAGTCCCGCATCCTCACGGGTGCGAAGGTTCGCCTGGGCGACGCTCTGCTCGCTCTGCCTTCGACGGGTCTGCATACCAATGGCTACTCTCTGGCCCGAAAGCTTCTGTTCGACGTCGCGGGAATGAAGGTTGACTCTCTGCTGCCCAGCCTGGGCACCGTACTTGGCGATGAGTTATTGAAGGTCCACCGAAGTTACCTGAAAGCGATCACTACTCTTGTCGATGTAAATTCGATTGTTGGTGCTGCGCACATCACGGGCGGCGGAATTACGGATAACTTGCCCCGAACGCTCCCCAAAGGGATGGCCGCGGCGATCGACACAGCATCCTGGCAAATCCCGCCGTTATTCCAACTGCTGCGTTCCATCGGACAGGTTCCGGAAGACGATTGGCGGCGAACCTTCAATCTCGGTGTGGGACTGATCGTCGTCATCCCGCAGCGTAAGTTGGATGCCGCGCTGGGCGCGCTGCGGGGCGTCGGGGAACAGCCGTGGATCGTTGGCGAAGTCATTCGCCAGCGGCGCGGGCGGCCTCGCGTGGAGTATCGCTGAAGTGCGTCTGGGGATCCTGATTTCGGGCCGCGGCTCGAACTTTGAAGCGATCGCCAACCAAATCGCACGCAGGAAGCTCGACGCCGAAATCGCCGTCGTCATCAGTAATCGGGCAAACGCGCCCGGTCTCGAGATCGCCCGCCAGCGCGGCATTCCCATGCGCGTTATTGCCTCGGCCGGGATGGAGCGCGCAACCTACGACAAACTGCTGATCGAAGAACTCAAGACTCACGAGGTGGATCTGGTATGTCTCGCGGGCTTTATGCGCTTACTCAGCGCCGGATTCATTCGCGCGTTTCCGGACCGGGTTCTGAATATTCACCCTTCTCTCCTGCCCGCGTTTCCCGGGCTCGATGCGCAGCGGCAGGCGCTTGAATATGGGGCCCGAATCACCGGCTGCACGGTGCACTTTGTCGATGAATTCCTCGACTCCGGGCCGATCGTCATTCAATCGGCAGTGCCTGTGCTCGATGCCGATACGGTCGATTTGCTGTCGGCGCGCATACTTGTCCAGGAGCACGTGATCTATCCGAAGGCGATCCAGTACATCGTCGAAGGCAGGGTCTCGATCGAGGGCAGACGAGTCCGCATCCGCGAAGACGAGTAAGAGCGCGTGGCGCACGCACTTTTACCTGCCGTGTCGAGACTCTTCTCGACACCTGTTCTGGCGAAGATGTGAGGCGTCGGCATGAGTGCCGATGCGGCACGCACGAGTGCGGGCGCCACACTACGCCCGCTGTTCGTCTATAGCGGCGGAGGATCGGAATCCGCTGGTACCGATCCAGAAGCTCTCATGCCACTGGCCGCCGGGCGCGACGGTCTGCAGGTCCGGGTACTTGCCTTCATGAGCCAGGTTAACTCCGTTGGTGATAGCGGTCATGGGCTCAAAGCAGATGTAGTTCTCGCCGGGCGGCGCGTATACGACGGCGACTCTGTAACGAGGTCCGAAGGCGACCTCGATACGCCTGCCCTTACTCTCGACGGAAAAGACCGCGCGCCCTTTGGCATCCCGCACAAGGTCCGTGAACCCGTCGTCGAAACGATGCTCCTTCAAAGTGATTCGATCGGGCAGCTGGATCGGCTTGAACTCGCCCGTCGCGATGAGCCGGGAATCCGTTTCAACATGCAGGCGCGCCGGTATCTGCGCGACCGCCTCGTCGCGTTCGACGCCGGGAAGAATGAAGTAAGGATGAAAACCGATGGCCACGGGCATGGGCTGGCTGCTTCGGTTGGTGATGGTGGTGCTTACTTCAAGAACCCCGCTTTCCAGACGGTAAGTCATCTCGTATTCATGCGCGAACGGCCAGTTTGCCATCAGCTCGGGATGCTTCCAGAACTCGAATCGGCTCGTCACGTGCGCCATCGTGGCGTCGGCCGCGGCATCGGTCACTGACCAAAGCGGTGATGCGGTCAGCATGCCGTGGATCGGCAATCCATTCTTGTCCAGACGCAGCGAACCGAGGTCGTTGTTGAACGAAAACCTTTTTCCGTTCGCCCAGAAGCCGCCGCCCGCCATGCGATTTCCCCATGGCGCAAGGAACGGGATGCCGTTCAGGTCCCGGAGTCCTTTTACAGCGGAGACATCCGGGAAAGGGAAGTACAGGATGTCCTCTCCATGGACTGTCATTTCGAATGCGCGGTTGCCAAACGAGGGCACGATGGAGACCTCGACGTCGTGCTCCGAGTCGGTCAGGCGAACAATCGGGGTGTCGTGGATGACAGTGCGTTGTGCGGCGTATTTTGAGATCGAGCGGTTCAAGGCTAATAGTCTAACTCGCAACGGGGCGCGGCATTCCGTAAAATGAGATTTGAGAAACATGAGAATCCTTTGCTCACTGTTGCTGGCGGCCGGGTTGCTCTGCGCGGCCGAAGTCCCGATTCAACAGGTCGTCGAACAGGGCAACGACGCGTTTTACAACCTCGATTTCGATCAGTCGATCGCCGCCTATGAGAAGGCTGTCACGGCCGAGCCGAACAACCCGGAATTTCACAATCACCTGGCGCACGCGCTGCTTTACCGCGAGATGTTCCGTGACGGCGCGCTGGAGAGCGAACTCGTCAGCGGCAACAACTCCTTCATCCGGCGCCCGAAGCTGGAGCCCTCACCGGACGTGGAGAAGCGTTTCTTCGCCGAGATCGACCGGTCCATGCAGCTGAGCCAGGCAGCGGCCGCGCGCAATCCGCGCGATACCTTCGCGCTGCATACCCTGAGCGTGGCCCTGGCTCTGCGCGCCAATTACGGTTTTCTGGTGCGCAAAAGCTGGAGAGCGTCGCTCTACGACTCCAGCCAGGCGCGCAAATACGATAACCAGGTTACGGAAATCGACCCCGGCGACTACGATGCGAGACTGCTGCAGGGCGGATATGACTACATCGTAGGCAACCTGTCCTGGACGCTGCGCGCGCTCGGGTTTATCGCGGGTTTCCATGGTGATAAGCAGCGCGGCTTACGCACGATCGAGGAGGTTGCGCAGAAGGGCAAACAGAACCGGGTGGATGCCGAGATTGTGCTGTGCGCGCTTTATCGCCGGGAAGGGCAGCCGACGCGGGCGATTCCGCTGGTGTCCCGGCTCATTCAGCGTTATCCGCGCAACTACCTGCTGCGCTTCGAACTGGCTCAGATGTATGCCGCGACGGGCCAGCGGAAAAACGCCCTGGACACGCTCGGTGAGATCGCGCGCCTGAAACGGGAGAATACGCCAGGCAACAAACGAATTCCTGGGGAGAGATCTACTACGAAACAGGCAATCTGGAATTCTGGTTCGACGATCTCGATCAGGCACTGGACGATCTGAAGAAGGTGACTGCGACGCCGGAGCAGTTGAAAGAGCTCGATCTGAATACGGGTGTTCTGGCCCTGATGCGGCAGGGTCAGATTTACGATCTGCAGAACCGGCATAATCTTGCAGTGAAAGCCTACCAGCAGGCGGCTCAGTTCGCGCCGGAAGCCGAAGCCGCGCGGGAGTCGCAGCATTACATCAACTCTCCCTACGCGCGGCCGGTTCGAACGCAGGAGCGCGGTTAGGCGCCGGGTTCGTGCGATAAAGTGGACCTGCGGCCGGCCCGCGGACAGCCAGCCTGCGTACAGATGGACAAAGCCAGAAAGATCGCGATTCTGGGAATCGCTGTCAGCGGGGCGCTGGCAATACTCAAGATCGTGGTTGGCTGGTGGGCGCACTCCGCGTCGGTCAGCGCGGATGGTCTGGAGTCCGCTTCGGATGTCTTTACTTCGGGGCTCGTACTGATCGGATTGACCCTTGCCGCGCGCCCCGCCGACAGGAATCACCCCTACGGTCACGGCCGGGTCGAAATCCTGACCGGATTGCTGCTGGGATTTATTCTGTTCTCGGCCGGCTGCCTCATCGCCTGGCGCGGGTTCGCGGGTGCCGCGCATGTCAGCCAGATCCCGGAATCCTACGCCGTATGGCCGCTGCTCGTGTCCATCGGCGCCAAATTCGGTCTGGTTGTCGTCAAACGCCGGCATGGCGAAAAAATCGGCAGTACGTCGCTGCTGGCGGACGCCGCCAACGACGGCGTGGACATTTTGTCCGGCGTCGTGGCCCTGACCGCGCTGTCCTTCACGCTGCTCGATCCGGCACGTTTTCTGCGCGCGGATCAGTATGGCGCCGCCGCCGTGGGGCTGATCGTGATCGCAGTGGCGATTCGGGTCATGCATGAAGCCTCGTACCACCTCATGGATACGATGCCGGACGATCAATCGATGAAGCGAATCCGCGAAGTGGCGCTGAGCGTCCCGGACGTGGCTGGCGTCGAGAAGTGCTTCGCCCGCAAAACGGGACTCAAGTATCACGTCGATCTGCATCTCGAAGTGGATCCCGAAATCACCGTTCGCTTATCCCACGAGATCGCGCAAAGGGTGCGCGACCGCGTTCGCCAGGAATTGCCGTGGGTGGCCGATGTG
>Ga0181521_10006731_pt1 | contig 12326 bp, 8 predicted proteins | sample PEATcosm2014_Bin_32_FD_119764 | JGI IMG/M metagenome (GOLD analysis project Ga0181521, IMG submission 119764) | Peatland microbial communities from MTU Mesocosm Facility, Houghton, MI, USA - PEATcosm2014_Bin02_60_metaG | ecosystem: Environmental > Terrestrial > Soil > Wetlands > Peat | place... | reverse complement strand
TGTGGTGATGCCGATGCGCATCTGAGCGACCCCACGGGATTCCAAGCAATCAACATATGGCAAACGACGGCGGCGCGGTACAAAGTGAAATCTACGATTCCACGAGCATCAAAGTGCTCGAGGGTCTGGAGGCGGTGCGTCTGCGCCCCGCCATGTACATCGGCTCGACGGGCGAAATCGGCCTGCATCACCTGGTTTACGAAGTGGTCGACAACTCGGTCGACGAAGCCCTGGCAGGCTACGCTACCGAAGTCAACGTCACCATCCACGACGATAATTCCGTCACCGTAGTCGACAACGGCCGCGGCATCCCGGTAGATCTTCATGAGGAGGAAGGGATCTCAGCCGCGCAGGTGGTGATGACCATGCTGCATGCCGGCGGCAAGTTCGACAACAAGAGCTATAAAGTATCGGGCGGCCTTCACGGCGTGGGCGTGAGCTGCGTCAACGCGCTGTCGGAGCACCTGGAGCTGGAAATCTGGCGCGACGGTTACACCTGGCAGCAGGAGTACGCCTGCGGAATTCCGAAGGCGCCGCTGGCCAAAGCGGGCAAGGTTTCGCGCAAGACCGGGACCCGCGTCACGTTCAAGCCCGACAGCACCATCATGCAGGTGCTGACGTTTAACTTCGATACCCTGGCGCAGCGTCTGCGGGAACTGGCCTTCCTCAACAAGGGCCTCAAGATCACGCTGACCGACGAACGGAGCGATCCGCAAAGGCAGCAGGAATTCTGCTACACGGGCGGGATCGCCGAGTTCATCAAGCACCTCAACCGCGGCAAAGCGGTGCTGCACGAGAAACCCATCCATTTCGAAGCCGATCGCGAACTCCCCAACAATGCCGGCACGCTCACCATGGAGGTGGCCCTGCAGTACAACGACGGCTATTCGGAGAACGTCTTCAGCTTCGCCAACAACATCAACACGGTGGATGGCGGCACGCACCTGACGGGCTTCCGCACGGCGCTGACGCGGACCATCAACAAGTTTGGGCAGGACCAGGGACTGTTCAAGGATGTCAAAGAGAACCTGACGGGCGACGATGTGCGCGAAGGACTGACCGCGGTGGTGAGCGTGAAGGTGCCACAGCCGCAGTTCGAAGGGCAGACCAAGGGCAAGCTGAACAGCGACATCGCCGGCTTCATGACGCAGTTCGTCAACGAAAAGCTGGAAGAGTACTTCGACAAGAATTCCACGGTGGGCCGCAAGATTGTCGGCAAGGCCATCGAAGCGGCGCGCGCCAGGGAAGCGGCGCGCCACGCGCGCGACCTGACGCGGCGCAAGGGAGCGCTGGAATCGGGCGGCATGCCGCACAAACTGGCCGATTGCCAGGAGAAAGACCCGGAGCGCTGCGAGCTTTTCCTGGTGGAAGGCGAATCGGCCGGAGGAACCGCCAAGCAGGGGCGGGACCGCCGGTTCCAGGCGATCCTGCCGCTCAAGGGAAAGATCCTCAACGTGGAGAAGGCGCGTTACGACAAGATGCTGGGCCACGAGGAAATCCGCGCCATGATCACGGCGCTGGGGACGGGCATCGGCAAGGACGATTTCGACGCCACGAAGATTCGCTACGGCAAAATCATCATCATGACGGACGCGGACGTGGACGGGTCGCACATCCGCACCCTGCTGCTGACCTTCTTTTTCCGCCACATGAACGAGCTGATTCTGCGCGGGCACGTGTACATCGCGCAGCCGCCGCTCTACCGCATCAAGAAGGGCAAGAGCGAGAAATACATCAAGGACGAGAAGGAATTCACGCGCGAGATCATGCGACGGGCGACGGAGAACTTGAAGCTGGAGATCCACTCGAACGGGGCGACGCCGAAAGCCGTGCTGGAAGGCGGCGAGTTGCGCGCCTACCTGCTCAATCTGGACGAGTACGAACAGATGTTCCACAAAGTGGAGCGGCGGCTGAGGGATCCGCGGGTGGTGGAGACGCTGGCCAATATCGAGCTGCACGTGGATCACAAAGCCGAATTCCAGGACGAGAACAATTTGAAGCCGATTTTCGAAACGCTGAAGAAACTCGGGCTGCATCCGGAGATGCGGCGCGATGAAGAGCATTCGGCTTACGGCGTGACGTTCCACGATTCCACGAACGCCGAGCGCACGGTGGGCCTGGCGCTGGCGGCGCAGCCCGAATACCGGCGGTTCCGCACGCTGGCCCGCACCATCGGCAAGTACAACGAACCGCCGTTCGTGGTGGTGAAGAACGAGCACCGGGAGTCGCTGCCGAATTGGGGAGAACTGCTGGAATACGTCAAGGCCGAGGGGAAGAAGGACGCGTCGGTGCAGCGCTACAAGGGGCTGGGCGAGATGAACGCCGAGCAACTGGCGGAGACCACCATGAATCCGGAGAAGCGCACGCTGCTGCAGGTGAGGCTGGAAGACGCGGTGGAAAGCGAAGAGATTTTCTCGACGCTGATGGGCGAGGACGTGGAGAGCCGGCGGAAGTTTATTGAAGATAATGCGCTGGACGTGAAGAATCTGGACGTGTAAGGGGCCTGCGCGGGGCGGGCTTAGTTCCCGGTTGTGACGTTCGGGCCTGCCTGGCGTGACCGGATCTCCCACTACTGAACATCCGCACAAATTGTGGGGCAGACCCCCTGGTGTGCGGCCAACGCCCTCGTCGGCCTGCTGGCGTTTGTATGATGCTGATTTCGTAGTTCCGGCTGCGGGACGAGGGCGTCCCGCGCAGACCCGGGGGTCGGCCCCACCGAACACCGGCGGCAAGACCGCCGGCGCTACCGGCGAGGGCCTATTCCGATTCCGCTTTTTTCCGATATGTAAGAAGTGAGGTTGCTACCTCAGAGGCGAGACGTGCGCCGGGAAAGCGGTTTTCCTCCCGCTGTCGATCGGGTGGATGGCGGCGCCGGGCCCAAGGTTCCCTTGCCCTCCGGCCGGCAGGCGGACATCGAGCGGGCCGGGCTGGCCGCGGCCGTCGAGCAATCCGCGGATGCCGTCGTCATCACCGATACCTCCGGCGAAATTCAGTATGTGAATCCGGCGTTTACGGCGATGACCGGATACAGCCGCGAGGAAGCGGCCGGACAAAACCCGCGGCTCCTCAAATCGGGCCGCCACTGCCCGGAGTTCTACAAAGAGCTCTGGGATACCATCGCGAGCGGGCGAGCCTGGCACGGCGAAGTGACCAACCAGAGGAAAGACGGAACCTTTTACTCGGAGGAGATGAGGATCACCCCCGTGCTGGACCGCTGTGGCGAAATCGTCGGCTACATGGCCATCAAGCGGGAAGTGAGGGAACGCCGGGCAGCCGAGGACGGGAAACGACTTCCGGCTTCGATTGCGGAGTGCCCGGACGAGGCCGTGGTCGCCAACACGCCCGCCGGAATCTTCCCGACTACTCTTCGGAAGAAGCCAATGGGCACGACGTGTCCATGTTGGGAGCGGAAACAAGCCGAAGAGTCAAGTGCCTTGCTGGCCTCGATCGTCGAGTTTTCGGACGAGGCCGTTGGCAGTGTAACGCTGGATGGGACGATCACCAGGTGGAACAAGAGCGCCGAAGCTCTGTTCGGGTATACGGCCGATGAGATCATCGGAAAGAACGCTTCCGTTCTGGTACCGCCGGGTTGCCGTGACGAAGGGAGCCATACTCTCGCCAAGGCCGGAAACGGCGCCGGCAGAAGCTGCGAAGCCGTCCGGCTGAGCAAGGACGGCCGCCGGATCGATGTTACCGTCACGGTCTCGCCTATCAGGGATTCCGACGGTGAGATCGTCGGATCTACCGTTATCGCGCATGACATCGGCGAGCGCCGGCGCGCCGCGCAGAAGCTGCGGGACAGTGAGGAGCGATTCCGGAGTGCCTTCGAGAACGCTCCGTTCGGCATGGCCTTGACCGCAACCGATGGGCGCTTCGTGCAGGTGAATGCTACGTTTTGCCGGATGCTGGGATACTCCGAACGGGAACTTCTGGCCCTAGGCTGGCCGGAACTGACCCACCCCGACGATCTAGAGGCGGGCAGGGGGACGCTCGAGCGGCTGCTCGGCGCTCCGTCGGCCTGCGTGGAGATGGAAAAACGGTACCTTCACCGGTCTGGAAGCGTCGTCTGGGTCCGCGTCAGGCTCTTGTTGGTGCGGGATGGGGCCGGCAGCCCGTTGTATTTCGTGGCCCATGTGGAAGATATCTCGGAACGGAGACGGGCGGAGGAGGCACTGCGGGAGAGTGAGGAGCGCTTCCGGGTGATGGCCGACGGCTGCCCGGCCTTTATGTGGGTGACCGACGCTGAAGGCGGAGTCCGGTTTGTCAACCGGACGTACCAGGAGTTTTTCGGTATGACTATTGAAGAGGTGGAGGGGGGCATGTGGCGGACGCTGCTTCACCCGGACGACGCACCGAATTACCTGGCGACACGGCAGCGCGCGGTCGAAGAGCGTGCGCCGTTCAGGGCCGAAGCGCGTGTCCGGCGCGCCGATGGCGAATGGCGTTGGATCGCCACGTATGCGGAGCCGCGCTTTTCGCCGGGCGGTGAGTTCCTGGGGCACGTCGTCCTGAGTCCCGACATCACCGAGCGCAAGCAAGCGGAGGAAGCCTTGCAGAGCAGCGAAGAGAAGTTTCGCCAGTTGGCGGAACACATTCGCAAAGTCTTCTGGATGATGACCCCGGCAACCGCCAAGGTGCTCTATGTCAGCCCCGCCTACGAACAGGTTTGGGGCCGGACCTGCGAAAGCCTCTACCAGAACCCGCTGTCCTGGTTGGAGGCGGTCCACCCCGATGACCTGGACCAGGCCCGCTTGTTGTTTGCGAGGGAAATACAGGGAGAGCCCGTCGAAAAGGAATACCGCATACGAACACCCGACGGGCAGGAGAAATGGATCCGGGACCGGGCTTTTCCGGTTCACGACCAGGCCGGCCAACTGATTCGCGTCGCCGGGCTCGCGGAGGATATTACCGAACAGAAGCACTACGAGGAGGAACTGGTTCGCGCGCGAGAGGCCGCGGAAGCCGCCAACCGGGCGAAGAGCTGTTTTCTGGCCAATATGAGCCACGAAATCCGCACGCCCATGAACGGCGTCATCGGCATGCTTCAGTTGCTGTTGGATACAGACCTCACCGCGGAGCAACGCGACTACGCGCGCGTGATTGAGACCAGCGGGCGGACGCTGCTGGCTCTCATCGACGACATTCTGGACCTATCCAAGATCGAGGCGCGGAAGATTACGCTGGAGCAGGTGGACTTCGACCCGCACCGCATTGTAGAGGAGGCTGTCCGGACTTTGCAGGCCCAGGCGAACGCCAAGGGACTGGCATTTGGCTGGAGGGCGACGCCGGAAACACCGTCGCTTCTGCGTGGCGATCCGAACCGCCTGCGCCAGGTTTTGATCAACCTGGCCGCTAATGCCATCAAGTTCACCGAACGGGGTGAAGTGGCGGTTCGGGTGGGGTTCGAGAGCCAGGACAACGGCAAGGCAACGCTTGGCTTTTCGATCACCGACACCGGTATCGGGATTCGGCCGGACCAGGCCTCGGCGTTGTTCGCGCCGTTTGTTCAGGCCGATGCATCCTTGACGCGCAGATATGGCGGTACCGGCCTGGGGCTAGCCATCTCCAAGCAACTGGTTGAGATGATGGGCGGGAGGATTGGTTTGAACAGCAGGGAGGGCGAAGGCTCCACATTCTGGTTCACGGTGGTTTTCGACAGGCCGGTTGAGCCGTCCCTGGCGTCTACGCCGGGGTCCGCGCGGACGGGGCGCCGGCAACCCGCCAACGGACGCTCGATGGTGCCGTCTGGAGCGGGCCGTCCGCGGCGCGAGGCTCGAATCCTGGTGACAGAGGATAATCCGATCAACCGTCTGGTGCTCCGGGCGCAACTGGAGAAGCTTGGGTACCAGGCCCGCGCGGTCGCCAATGGTGTCGAAGCCGTTGCAGCGGTGCAGCAGGAGAAATACGATTTGGTCTTGATGGATTGCCAGATGCCGCAGATGGACGGCTTCGAAGCTACGCGCCGCATTCGCGAGTCGGGCAGTCCATACGTTCCGATCGTCGCCGTCACGGCCAGTGCCATGTCCGGCGATCGGGAGCGATGCATCCACGAAGGGATGAACGATTATCTCTCGAAGCCGGTGGAACTGGGCCCGCTGGCGGAAGTGCTGGAGAGGTGGCTTCCCGAGTTCGCTTCCCGGCACACTTAGCCGGCAAGGGCTTCGCCCTTGAAATCCCCGCGGGATTTGGAAGTCAGAAGCCAAAACGGCCGGCTCACTTCGCTACTGGGGGAGCTGAACTGGATGAAGGCGGCACGGAACCGCGAGCGTCAAATACACAGGATCCCGGCCTTGCGCACGTCTTCGAGGACGCGCTCCATGTCGGATCGGGTGGTGCGGTAATTCACCACGCAGCCACGCAGGGCGAAGCGGCCATGCACCTTCGCGTTCGAAAGATACGTGCTGCCGGCGCGCTGCAACTCCACCAGCAAGCGCTCGTTAAGCGAGTCCAGATCGCCGGTGAAATTCTCTGGTTTGTAGCGGAAGCAGAAAACCGAGAGACATACGGGCGCCAGCATTTCAAAATCGTCACTGACGTTCACCAAGCCTTGGAAGTATTGCGCGCAGGCGATGTTCTCTTCGATGGCCTGGCTGAGCCGCTCCACACCGGCGTACTTGATGAGGAGCCAGAGGTCCAGGGCGCGGAAAGGACGGGTGAGCTCGGGGCCGTAATCCCAAAACGCGAAGGCCTCGTCGCGTTCCAGGCCAATGACGCGGGCGTATTCGGCGCCGTGCTGGAAGGCGGCGCGCGCGGCGGCGGGGTCTTTATAGAGCACACAGCCGCAGCCCACGGGGAGGTAGAGCCACTTGTGGGGATCGAGGGTCACGGAATCGGCTTCGGCGATATGCTCGAAGAGGTGCCAGGCGGAGGGCGCCAGCGCGCCGAAGCCTCCATAGGCGGCGTCGACGTGCAGCCAGAGGTTGTAGCGGCGGGCGACCTCGGCGATCGGGCCCAGGGGGTCGAATGCGCCGGTGGCAGTGGTCCCGGCGCTGGCCACCACGCAGAATGGCAGATGGCCGCTGGCGAGATCGGCTTCGATTAGGCGCTCCAGCGAGCCAACCTCCATCCGTAATTCGTGGTCGGTCTCGACGGAGCGGACGTTGGATTCGCCGATGCCGAGCATACCGGCGGCTTTGGCGATGGAGAAATGGCCTTCTTCGGAGACGTAGAGGCACATGCGGCGGCCGGCCGCGGCCATGCCTTCGCGGACGACATTGACGGGCGCTTTGCGGCTGCGGGCGGCGGCGAGAGCGGCGAAGTTGGCCATGGAGCCGCCGCTGGTGAGCAACCCGGCGGCCTCGGCCGGATAGTGGAGCATTTCCTTCAGCCAATCGATGGTCAAATGCTCCAGGTCCGTGCCGGTTGGGGCCGACCGCCAGCAGGTAGCGTTGATGTTGAGAGCAGCCGCCAACATGCTGCCGATGGCGGTGATGGGGGTTCCGGGCGAAGAGACATAGCCGAAGAATCGAGGGTGCGCGTTGTGGCGGGCATATTCGCAGATCACATCGCGGAGGGTGCGGAGCAGTTCGTCGAAATCGGCGCCCTGCGGGGGCAGGCGCTCGTCGATTTTTTGGCGGATCTCCCGGGAGGTGGTGGGCACCAGCACCGGCCGCCCGGCCAGAGTTTCATAGTAGGCGGCCAGAAAATCGACCGCCTGGCCGGCAATGCGCCGGAATTCGTCCGCCGGGATGGCCAGCTTGTCGGACATATGGTCTGGAAGGTTTAGGGTATCAACATTTCCCATACACGCTTTGGCGGCGGGAGCAGTTGTATCTAGTGGGAAGGATAAAAACTCTGGCACTGCTCGAGATGGCCGCCGCGGTGGAAAACTCCGACAACCGGGCGCGCACCATAGCGGCCGCGAATGCGGGCGAACTGGCGGCCTTCGAGAGCCTGATGCGCCAACACGAGCGCCTGGTTCTGGTGACGGCGGTGCGATTGCTGGGCAAGCTGGAAGATGCGCAGGACGCGTCCCAGGAAGTTTTCCTGCGGCTGTACCGCAACCTGGGCAAGATCGACGCGGTCGAGAACGTACCCGGGTGGCTGTATCGGATCACGGTGAATGTGTGCCACGACATGACGCGCAAGCGGCCGGCGTCGGTGGCGATGGAGACGCTGCCGGAACTGGCGGCCAGCGGCGCCGACCCGCAGCAAAGCGCCACGCAGCGGGAGCGGCGGCGCGCCCTGCAAATGAGCCTGCGATTCCTTTCTGAAAAAGAGCGCGCGGCGATGGTGCTGCGAGACCTGGAAGGACTTTCCACAGAGGAAGTGGCGCGGGTGCTGGGGTCGAGCGAAGCCACGGTGCGGTCGCAGATCTCGAAAGCGCGGATCAAAGTGCGCGCGTTTCTGGAGCGGTATTTCCGGAGCAAGATATGAACTGCCAGGAATGGGAAGAACGAATCGCTCTTTATGCGGCGGGCGACACTGGGGCGGCCGATGCCGGTGAGACGGAGCGGCATATCGCCGGGTGCGCGGAGTGCCGGGTGTTTTGGAGCGGCATGAAGCAGAGCCTGGAATGGCTGCGGGAAGCACACCAGGAAGAGATTGCGCCGGCGCACTACGCGGCGGTGCGGGCGCGCGTGATGGCGCAACTGGAGAGAGGGCGCGCGCCATGGTGGAAGCAGGTTTGGGTGTACGGAGTGGGGATGGCGGCGGCGGTGACAGTGGCGGCGATGACCATGGCGGTGCGGCCGCATGCGAATGTCCCTCCTTCGGCGGCGGTAAAACCGGCTGGGGTTGCGATAGCTGCGGATGCCGGCCGGGGGGCCGGCCGCAGACCGGGGGGTCTGCCCCACTACGGGCCGGGCAGGCGGCACCGCCTGCTTCACCACCAGCCGGAAACGCTGCTGGTGAAGCTGGAGACGGATAACCCGGACGTGGTGATTTATTGGATTGCGGAGAAAAAAGGAGACTGAAATGAAACGATTGATACTGGCGCTGGCACTGATCGCAATGCCCACCCTGGCGCAGGTGGGACAAGACCCCTCGGAGCACATTCAGAGGCTGGTCACGCTCAAGTATGCGGATCCGCAGTCGGTCGCCGGCCTGCTTCGCAACTTCGGGGTGGATATACAGGTTGATAGCCGCATGAAAGTGATTGCCCTGAGCGGGAACCGGAATCGCGTGACCACTGCCGAGGACGCCATCAAGCAATTGGACGTCCCCGCGGCCGGCCAGAAGGACATCGATCTGACGGTCTATTTCGTGGTTGGGAGCGACCAGGCGAACGTCACCGGCAGTCCGATTCCCAAGGAACTCGACAGCACCGTGGCGACTCTCAAGAGCACGTTTCCGTTCAAGAACTATGTGATGCTGGATGTGCTGTCGCTGCGCACGCGATCGGGCGTAGGCGCCAACGCGAGCGGGCAGTTGTCGGGCGGTCGGCTGACGACTTTTAACGTCCGGTTGGCCAGCCTGGATGGCGACGGCAGCATGATCCGGCTGGATAACCTGCACGCTGGATTGCGAGTTCCCGCCGGCGGCACTGCCGAAAAAACAAATTACCTGGATACGGGCGTGTCAACCGATGTGGTGGACGTGAAGGAAGGGCAGAAACTGGTGTTGGGCCGGAGCAGCCTGAACGGGCCCGATACGGCGCTGTTTCTGGTGCTGATCGCGAAAGTGGCGCAGTAGCTACTTGATGCGTTCGTCTTTTTCGATTTTGCCGTCGCGGATGTGAATCACGCGGTGGGCGTGGAGCGCGATATCGTGCTCGTGGGTCACCAGGATGATGGTGTTGCCCTGCTGGTACAGGCGCTCGAACAGGCCCATGATTTCGTTGCCGGTGGCGGTGTCCAGGTTTCCGGTAGGCTCGTCCGCCAGCAGAATCGAAGGGTTGTTGACCAGCGCGCGGGCCACCGCGACGCGCTGCCGCTGGCCGCCGGAAAGCTCGTTGGGCTTGTGGTACATGCGGGCTTCGAGATCCACCTGGCGCATGGCCAGCTTGGCCATCTCCAGGCGTTTCTCCGAGGAGATGCCGGAATAAATCAGCGGCAGTTCCACATTGTGCAGGGAAGTGGCGCGCGGCAACAGGTTGAAGGTCTGGAAAACGAAACCGATTTCCTTGTTGCGAATGCGGGCCAGTTGATCGTCGGACATCTCGCTGACCAGGGCGCCGTTGATGTAATACTGGCCGGAGGTGGGCGTATCCAGGCAGCCGATGAGATTCATCAGAGTCGATTTTCCCGACCCGGAAGGTCCCATGATGGCACAATACTCGCCGCGCTTGATTTCAATATCCAATCCGGAAACGGCATTGATCTCCTGGTCGCCCATGATGTAGGTTTTCCAGAGATCGTAGGTGCGGATCACGATACCGTCGCGCTTGAGTTGTTCGCCACGGAGGAGGAGTTCGTTCTTCTCGGCTACTGCTGACATAGTTATGATTCCTGTTCCTCGATTGTAGCGTGCTTAGCTCTTGGGCGCTTCGACGACAGGCTTGTTGTCGACCTTGACCTGCGCGTTGTTGGCGATGGTGCGGATGATCTGGTAGGTGCCGGTGACGATCTGCGCGCCTTCGTCGAGACCGCTCAGCACCTCGATATCGGTGGCGCCGGTGATGCCGGTTTCCACCTTGTGGAAGGTGGCCTTGCCGCCGGCCACGACGAAGACGCCCTGAACCTCTTCCTTACGGGCTTTCTCCGCGGCTGGATCCAGCTTGGCGACCGGCTTTGTGCCGGACCCGGGAGTTGCGGGTTTCTTGGGTTCCAGATCGCCCTTCTGGCGGACGGTGAGGGCCTGGATGGGAATGGTGAGCGCGTTCTTGCGCGTGGCGGTGGTGATTTTGGCGGTGCAGGAAAGCCCGGGGCGGACTTCACTGGGCGGGTTGTCCATGGCGATCACCACCTTGAAGTCTTTGGCTTCCTGGCTGGAGATGGCGCTTTGCGAGGCCGCGACGCCGGTGGAGCGCAGAATGGCGGTGTCGCCGATTTGGGTCACATGGCCCACGAAGGTCCTGTTGGGAATGGCGTCGATGGTGATCTCGGCCTGCTGACCAAGCTTCACGTTGACGATATCGGTTTCGTCGACTTTTACTTCGGCCGTGATCAGCGACATATCGGCGATGGTCATGATGAGGGTGCCGGTCTGGTTCTGCAATCCGGGAACGACGGACTCACCGGCGCGAACGGGCAGGTCAGTAACCTCACCATCGAGGGGGGCGTAGGAATCGTACTTGTGGAGAACGTCGCTGCTGCGGGCGAGGACGGCTTTGGCCATGTTGATGCGGCGCTGGGCGGAAGTGAGTTGGGCGGCGGTCTGTTCGCGCTGGGACCGGGCCTGAACCAGGCGGGCGCGGGCCTGGTCGACGGCGGCCTTCTGCGCGTTGTAGAGGCCGATCTTGCTTTCGAAGTCCTGCCTGGGGCCCAGCTTTTCCTTGTACAGGTCTGAGGCGCGGTCGGCGTCCTGCTTGGTGCGGGCGAGATCGGCTTCGGCCTCGACCACGGCCGCCTGCAGGGTGGCGAGGTTGTCGTCGGCGGATTTCAAGCCGGCTTCGGCGGCATGGGAATCGGCCTCGGCGGAAGCCAGACTGGCCTTTTGAGTCTCGACGTCGGCAGTGGGCTGGGTGTTCTCAATCTTGGCCAGCAACTGGCCCTTGCGGACGTGGTCGCCCTCACGCACCAGCAGTTCGGTGATGTCGCCCATGGCGTTGGCGCCGATGTTGATGTAATTCTTGGGTTTGATCTCGCCGGAGGCGGTGACGATGCTGGTCAGCAGATCCTGCCGCACGACGGACCCGGTTTGCACGGTGACCAGGCCGCGCTGGCTATAAACCGTGCTGGCGTAAACGCCGGCGGCCAGGATGACGACGGCTGCCAGAGTGATGATAACTTTCCACTTTGTCTTCACAACCAAATTCTCCGTATCACAGCGATTAGACGCAAAAAACTGGGATGAAGTTCAACTTCTATTCTACACGCGGGCGCGTTGCGCCCATTTTGGAGACGCGCGGGGGAGGGGGAAGTTAGCCCGGATTTGCGGGGAGTGGGGGGCAGAAGACACCGGCGGCAGAGACCGCCGGCGCTGCCAGGTTTTATTTCAGCCAAACTACGGAATCGGGCGGGGTGTTTTCGCATTGGTTGGCTTCGATGATGCCGCCGGAGAGCGAGGCGCAGGCGGTGGTGGTGGCGGTGCGGATGGCTCCCTCGCGGGTTTCGGCCGAGCCTGTCCGGCAATCGCGGCTCCCTTTAAAAGTGATACAGACCTGGCAGCGGAAGGGCTGGCGGTGGAAGGAGGAGAGCACCAGGTAAGCGAGCACGGCTGCCGCGAAAAGAATCCCCAGCAACGTGGTCTTCTTCACGCGAAGAAGTTTCCCATTTTGCGAAATT